>ERZ795059.4756-NODE-4756-length-12618-cov-5.605747_pt1 | contig 12618 bp, 10 predicted proteins | sample MGYA00375143_ERZ795059 | MGnify/ENA primary metagenome ERZ795059 (study PRJEB30188, sample SAMN05720168) | activated sludge metagenome | isolation source: Anaerobic digester | place: USA | collected 2015-01-07 ... | reverse complement strand
CCAATGAGTGAGTCAGCGTTGCCAACAATACTCCCCAAAAGAGCTCCATCGATATACATTTCGAGACGGCTCACCGGTCTACCCTGTTCAAAAGCTACAGCCTGAATCATGTATTGGTTGAATTGGTATATCGAATCATTTTCTGCAGGAAGAACAATCTCGATCCTGGGAACCTGAGCCAACCTGGCGAAATGGAAAAGAGCATAAACTCCAAAAATTATCACCAAAAACAGGAGAATTACCAGGAGAACTCGAAAAACGAGAGGCTTCTTTTTTTTCTCATTACCTTTGGTATTCATTTGTTCCTCCGCGTTAACCAAAACACATGGTCGTGGTAAAGGACTGGCTACTGCTTTGTGATTTGTTTCCTAACCCGTCGATTGCTTCAACATAGAATTCAACAGTACGGCCAGAACGACCAGAAGTGGTACCTTGAATGGTGAAGATGCGGCTAATACCATCAGCCATTTCGTATGGTTCATCAAGAACGAATGTCAATTGATCATCGACAAGTTCGTCGGCGGTAGCAAGAAGAGTTGAACCTTGATACAATTCAAGTTCTGACAAGTCAGAATTGTTGACATCACCTACTTGAGTAAGAGTAATGCGTTGCAATTCTGTATCATTTGAACCATTTTGAATCTTGAATTTAGCCAAGTCGGCATGTTCGCCAACGCTTGGGTCGGCAGGATTTGATGATTTGGTAATTTCAACAGTACTAGCTTCTTCATCACCAAGAGCAAACAATTCTGCTTGAATAGGGAATGAACCGCTGACTGAAGCCAAATCAACATCACTAGCTTGCAAGATTTCCCAACCATGTTGACCTTCTGCGTCAGCAGTAAAATCAGCCACGATTGAAATGTAACGAGTGCCATTTACAACAAAGTTTAGATTGTTGAATTCAGCAATGTTTGTAGAAGAAGAAACGCTGCGACCATTGGTCAAACGTACATCATCTTCATACAAGTAAACATTGTCGAAAGCACTTGGAGAGCCAACACCATAACGATGTACAGATAGGCTGTCCATAGTACCATTACCGGTAATCTTGAAACGAGCCATTTCTACACCAGTAGCACCTTGAGGAATTGTTGTTCCAACTGGGGTGTTGCTAGCGAGAGCAATGGTTACATCACCGGTCTGTCCTTGATCATCAACTTTGACGTCGTATGAGAAAGGAACATTGAACCAAGTTTTACCTTCAGCTACTAAGTTGAAGCTTTCGGTATAGGTACCATTTGATTTAGAAGATGGGACCTTAATAGTGAAATCGAAAGTTCCTTGAGCGTTTGGAGCAACTGAATCTTCAGTCATTCCAGCTGGACGATTGGTTGATAGCCAGCTTGAATCATAGAAATCAGAACTTCGATCTTGGGAATTCCAAGTTCCAACATGAATTGGGTTTGAACCGGAATTGTACCAAGTGGCAGTACCAGTGTTTTTGATGGTAGCTGACAAAGTGGTGGTTGAACCTGGTTCAAGAGTTGGGTTGGCTGATTTAGAAACTACTTCACCTTTATATTCAGATGAATAAATAGAATCTTTAACAGTTATATCCCAATACATACCATATTTACCTTTTGGATAGGTGTTAAAATCATCCATCCAAGTTAGGTTTTCAATAACCGGAGCAAAATATTCCGGATAATGTCCTGGATCGGGGTTACCAACAACAGTAAATGTGAAAGTAGCAATTTCGCCAGGACCAACATTTGATTCATTCATGCCGGCTGGACGATTGGTTGATAACCATTCACCTGCTTTATAGAAACCGCAATTGCGATCCATAGGATTGATTGCAGCCAAGTGAATTGGGTTTGAACCTGAGTTTACCCAGGTTGCAGTACCAGTGTTTTTGAGAGCCAAAGTAACTGTGGCTTCGCCACCTTTATCAATGGTTGGCCAATTTGATTGGCTAGCCCATTCATAAGAGTATTCAGCAGCACTGGCAGTAAGAGCAAAAGCAAATGAAGCGACAACGATGGCAGTCATGCCAAAAACGCTAAATGCCTTTGCAATTTTTGAGTTGTGTAGCATAGTTAATAAAATAAGTTAACGGATAAAAATAATATATCGGAAGGCAAATCGCACTTTACAACTTGTTAAAGGGATGGTAAATCCCTACCGACCATTTGACAAGTTTGTGTCTGTAAAGCCGATATTTGCCTGGATAGGAAAAATAAGTGCACACTTTCTGAAATTAATTTTTAAGTTGCGCAAAATACTGTGTATATGTGAAGGAAACTAATAAGTGATTTGCTCGTCTTGATTTTCAATTGGATTATCTTCGGGATTGCCACTAGATTCGGGATTTTGGTCGGTGATCATATCGTCAGAGATACTGTTGTTTTTTTCAATGTTATCAATAATATTTACAATTTCGGAGGCGGCATCGTTGGTTGATTTGTCAGCCATGGTTTCGATATTTTGTACATATTTGCCATCAATATATTGGTACTTGGCAAAAAATGAACTATCGGCCGGCAAGCTGGAAACAGGTATTAAATCATCACCACAAACTGGATCTTTACCGGGAGTAGCAGATAGGTAATCACAAGATAATGAATAATACCAAGCAGTGGCGGGCGAGGAAGATTCGTCAGTTGAAGATGTATCAGTGGTGGATGCGGGATTGTCTTCGGATTGAGCAATGGTTGAAGCATCTTCTGAATTTTCGGAATTGTCAGCATCGGCTTGATCACTATTCAATGAAGAATCACTTGTTTCAATTGTATTGTTAGAATTGGTAGCATTGTTCGATTGAGATGGATTATCTGAAACTATTGATTGTGATTCTTTTTTTTGTTTGAGATTTTCTTCATCATTTTTGATTTCTTCCTTGAGAGAATTTTTGACATCTTGCAGATTGTTCAAAGTATTATCGACTTTTTTGGTTGTCTCGATAATTTCTTGATTATCGATTGATGAGGAGTCGGGGTTGGCGGTTTGGTTGTTGATTTGTTGTTCGACAATGGGCTTGGAAGCGGTGGCTAAGGCTTTGATCAGATTGTCTTGCGACTCTTTGATGGAAGATTTGACGATAATTTTTACTTCTTCGTTGACAGATTTGGCGTTGATTTTTTCCACAACTTGCGTTTGAGCATCCTGTAGATTTTGAATTTGAGGAACAATTTGTTTGACATCGGAAGTATTGTTGCTTGTGTCAGAAATTATTTTGGTATATTCAGTAATATTTTGTTGATAATTGTCGTTAATACTAATGGCTTTGTCCAGCGTAATATTGTCTTGATCGGCCAAGTAATCAATTTCAGAGAGTCTTTCTTTACTATATTGATAATGTAAATCGGCTAATTTTTGACTGTTGTCGCCGTAGAAATCTAACTCCAATTGTTCAAATTGCAAATCGAGCTGATACAAAAAATTGTCAGGCATAATGCCATGAGATATGTCTAATTTGGAGGCAAGGACACTGCGAGTTGGGAAAAATGCCAATACCAGAGTGGCAAGAACAAGCAAAATGTATGGAACTTTTTTGGTCATCAAGATGAAATTAAATTTATCCTTACAAGATAAATATATATTAATATAGATTAAATTTAGATAAAAAAAATTATTTCGCCAAAAACTTCATCATCATTGATTAATTGAATTGCTATTTTTTGTTTATTAAATTTTTGTCAGAAAAACGGGGAAAAATAATTGATACTTTCGTGCCTTGATTCATCTTACTAGAAACATTTATTTGTCCTTGATGGTTTTCGACAATTTCTCTAACAATAGACAAGCCAATGCCAAATCCTTGCTTGATGCCGGTTCGACTTTTTTTTGATTGATATAAGCGATCAAAAATATACGGTAAATCATGAGCCGCAATACCTTCACCAGAGTCTTGAATAACTACATTGATATTATCTTGGATTAAAGAAGTTTTGAGGTAAATATTTCCGTCTTTGGTGTTGTATTTAATGGCGTTATCGATGAGATTGATGAACATGCGTTTTATTTGATCGTAATTGCCAAGTATTATTAAATCATTTTTGGAGGACGAATATTTGCGTTTGATTTGTATATTTTTTTCTAATAATTTATGTGAAATGGAATCCAATATTTCATCTAACAAACGATCGATATTGATCGAAACCAAGTCTCCGGATTGTTTTTTATCGATGGATGACAAGAGCAACAATTCATTGATCATGTTGGACATGCGTACCGATTCGTTCTTAATAGTATGAAGAGTTTTGGAAAGTTGACTAGGCGAAAGATTTTTTTTCTTAAATGCCAAATCAATATTGCCTTGAATAATGGTAATAGGTGTCCGTAAGTCATGCGAGGCATTGGCGGTAAAATTTTTTTCACGAATTAATTCTTTTTCTATTTGATCGAGCAAAGAATTGAATGTGCCAGCCAGCCGTGTGTGTTCATCATTGTAGTTGCTGGGAACCGGCAATCTTTGTCCCAAATCGTGTGCATTGGAAATTGTTTCTACCCGATCAATCAAAGTATTAATATAACTCAAAGTATTGCGACTCAAAATATAGCCAGCAAATAGACTGAGAGTAATCGTGGCAAAGACACCAATAACCAAAATAACAATCAGCTGATTGAGAGTATTAATTGAATCCTTGATCGGTCTGGACAACTCAATAACACCTACGACATGATCGTTTTTGATGATGGGCGAAATGTAATACATGAGTGGCGTACCTTCTCGGTCAGAGATAACTGATGTCATTTTTGATGAAGTAAGCAAGACAGCATTTATTTTGGAAGTGCTGGGCTTGATTTCGTCTTTAAAAATACCAAATTGAGCTACTACATTTTTGTCTTCATTGATAATGCGTAAAGACTGCCCTCTGGCTTGCAATAGTTTTGTCAGGGAACTGTTTTGGTCGGGTGAAGTAATTGATAATCCGTTGCTGTCATCGTAAACCAAATATTGATCAATAATCTGACTGATATTATTGGTCATGGATTGAGAAATCTCTCGAGAAATATTTTGTTTGGTCAAGGAATAACAAAAAATAGCAAAAATAATGACAAAAACTGTCATCACAGCCGTATACCAGATAGTGAATTTTGTACGAATACTTTGAAACATTATCAAATTTGTTATTATCCGGATATTTTGTAGCCGGTACCACGAATTGTTTTAATCAGTTTCTTAGAAAAATTCTGATCAATTTTTTGCCGCAAAAAACGAACATGCACTTCCACAGTGTTACTAAAAGGATCAACGTCCGATTCCCAAACATGATCAAGAATTTGTTGCCGGGTAATTACTTCTTCAGCATGTCTCATAAAATATTCCAACAATTTGTACTCTTTATTTGATAAGGGAATAATTTTGCCGGCTCTTTTGACTTCATGTGTAGTGGTGTCTATGGTAAGGTTGGCAACTTGGATGACTTCGCCGGTAAATTTGCGTTGACTGCGACGCAGCAAGGCCCGAACTCTAGCCAAAAGTTCATTGAGGTCAAATGGTTTGGGCAGATAATCATCAGCGCCGGCATCCAAACCAATAATTTTGTCTTCAGTCGTATTTTTGGCAGTGAGCATCAAAATCGGTGTGGCAATATTATTTTTGCGAATTTCGCGACAAACGGTTATCCCGTCGATATCCGGCAACATTAAATCAAGAACGATCAAATCATAGTCGTTGATGATGGCTTGGTCAAGCCCTTGATATCCTTCATAGGCCACGTCCACTAAGTATTTTTCCATCGACAAACCTTCGGTAATAAACGAGGCAATACCAATTTCGTCCTCAATGAGTAATATTTTCATAAAAAAATGATTATGTAATTTTTTAAAAAGACAATTAGAAGAAATGCAGTATTTTGGGGATGAAGATGATTGAACCAATAACTAAGGCAATCAGCGCAGCAAACAGAACAATACCAGCTGTTGCGTCTTTGATGATCCTGATTTGATCGTGATGGTCGGGATGAATAATATCTAAAATATTTTCGATTACCGTGTTAACAATTTCCGCCATCATAACGTTAAAGATTAACAGCAAAATAATTAATGTTTCATAATAGTTAACGGATAAGATAAGAGATAGAGATAACGCCAAAATAGCAAATATAATATGAAGACGAAAATTTTGCTCGTGCACTAATAGGTACGTCAAGCCTCGATAAGCATATACAAAACTTTTTTTGAAGCGATGCAAATCAAACATGATTATTTATGTATTGAAAAATATTTTTTGTTTTTCGGTTAAAAATCAATTCTTCCTTTTGAACCTGGTGGTCAAATCCCAGTAAATGTACAAATGAATGAATAATGTAACTGTCATATTGATCGGTTTGATCGCGCTTGATAATATAATTCGGACAAACAAAGATTGTGCCAAAAATATACGGATGATCGGTTGTCAAATGCGCCACGTCAACGGGAAACGACAAAACATCGGTGGAATGGTCGATATGACGATAGTCTCGGTTGATATTTTTGATAATCGATTCGGACACAAAATGTAGTTCAATAATCGATTGCTCAGGAAGATGGGCGTAATTTTTGAGCTGGAATAAAAGATGAAGGTAATGTGATTGATTGAGTGAGTGTTTGGTGCGGTTGAAAATTTGATCCATAATACAATAGAGACATGATAAATCTGTCTCTATTGATAATCAAACTCTATCGTAAAAGTCTTCGTTTCAACCGGGCTGACTTCTTAATAGCAATAACTCGTTTAATTTTGCGCTTGATCGGCTTGATATGGTATTGTCGTTCTTTGAGAATTATCAGTTTGCGGCTCTGTAATACATTCTTGCTAAAACGGCGCAGCATGCTTTCCACCGATTCGTTATCGCGTCGGATTACTTTGGTCAATTTTCATCACCTCCTTTGAACGAGGTTAAATTATTAATAAAGACTAATTATATGTTATGTTATTGTGCGTTGTTTGACAAGGGTATTTTTTGTCGTCATTTTATGATAATTTTTTGCCACCTAGTAAATGCAAATGTAAATGGTTGACGGTTTGGCCGGCGAATGAATTGGTATTAATAATCAAACGATATCCATCATTAGCAACTTGATAAGTTTCGGCCAATTGTTTGGCGGCCAAGAACATGTCGCCGATTATTTGGCGATCGTCATCAGTGAGGTAATTTATTGATGGAATATGTTTTTTGGGAATAATTAATAAATGGACCGGCGCTTTGGGATGAATATCTTTAATTACAATCAATTGATTATTTTCAAAAACAAAAGGAGTAGAAATTTGACCGTTGATAATTTGGCAGAATAGGCAATTGTCCATAATGTTTTACTTAATATAATTTTTTTAGTTATTGGAATAGGCAATGTAAGTATGAGCAACAATATCTCCCAAACGCTGGCTACGTGAAGAGAAAACACAAAAAATAAAACCGAGCAAATAAAAACCGATCATGTCGATTGGCCGAAAAAGATTGCGGAGAAAAATACTTAATATTGAAGGATGACGACCGGTTAATGATTTTACTTCTAAATTAAACACTTTTTTGCCAATAGTTTTGTGAAAAATAGCTTCCAGAATAAAAAAATAGAGGAAAGAAAAAATAGCAAAATAAATGAATAGTTGGTTATCAAGAGAAATGTTATCCAACGGCTGATGAAAAAAATGTTGCAAGATGATAAGCAGAACGGCACTGATAATAACTTGATCCAAAACTGCTGCCAATATTCTTAAAAAAATGTGAGCTGGTTTCATAATGTTGTTATAAACCCAATCGAAGAGATATTTCATTTAAAGCCCGGTCAAAATCAACCGTGTCTTGGACACCATTTTTCATGTCACGAATAATGATGGTATTATCAATCGCTTCTTTTTGACCTATAATTACTGCCAACCTAGCATTTTGTTTGTCGGCTTTTTTTAGTTGAGCGGAAATGCTTTTTTTGCTTAAGCTGGAAGATATTTTGAGATTGTGACTACGCAAGTTGTGTAACAATTGAAAACATTTCTTTTTGGCGGAGTCACCAAGTTGGATCAAAAATACATCCGGTACTAATTTAGCCAACTCAGGAATTTGAACTTTTTGTTCAAGCAGTTTGTTGATAATTCTCTCCAAACCTAGAGCAACGCCAACGGCCGGTGTGTCTTGTTCACCCAACAAACCATATAGATCATCATAGCGTCCTCCCCCGCCCAACGAGGGCGAACCATCAATCGGGATAAATTCAAAAACGGAATCGGTGTAATAATCCAGACCTCGTACCAATTTGGGATTGAGTATATAAGGAATATTTACTTCATCGAGATATTCAAGTAATTCAAAAAAGAATTTTTTGGATTTTTTGTCGATACTATCAATGATCTGCGGTGCCGAGGCAACTAATTTTTGACAGGATTTTTCTTTGCAGTCATATACTCGCAGCGGATTTTTTTGCAGTCTTTTTTGGCAATCGTCGCACAATTTTGATTTAAGAGGAGTGAAATAGTTAATTAGCAACGTCGTAATTTCTTTTCTGGAAGCGGAATTGCCGATAGTATTGATGTGCAATTCAATGTCTTTGAGACCAATTTTGTTGAAAAAATCCCAACACATACTGATGATTTCCGCATCGGCACAAGCAGTATCAATGCCGATTTGTTCCAAATTTAATTGATGAAACTGTCGCAAGCGGCCACTTTGGGGACGGCTATATCGAAAAATTGGCCCGGTAGAAAAAAGCTTGACCGGTTTGGGCAAAGATTTCAAGCCATTTTGAATATATGAGCGAGCGATGGGCGCAGTAAATTCAGGTCTTAAGACCATTTTTCTACCAGAGGCACTTTTGTCTTCCAATACAAAAAATTCTTTGGTGACAATGTCTGACGTGTCACCAACCGTGCGAATGAATAAGTCCATCTCTTCAACCATCGGGGTGTCAATACGTAAATATCCGGAATAATACGCGATTTCTTCGAAAGTATTGATCAAATATCGCCAATATTTTTGTTGATCAGGTAAAATGTCATTCATGCCTTTTGGATTGAAAAAACTTGTTTTTTTGGACATAATAATTGATTGATTAGGATAATAACGTAATGATTTTTTCTTTATCTACTAAATAAAAGCTTATTGATTATTTAAAATAAATAATGTATTATATGTGTGAAGCTGCAATGAAGATACATATGTGATGATAAAGATGAGTTTTTTGCTACTTATTTTTTGTCATCATGATGAAAGTCATTCGTTGCAGCTTAACCCTTAAATATATATGGGTTATTTTTTTTGAACATTATTTACCCCAGGTAGAAGCGACAATTTATTAATGAGATCGGACAGATGATCATAAGTATCAATATTGATAGTCAGGTTTATTTTAGCAATATTTTTTTGTTGGTGCGACTCTACCGAAATGTTGGTGAGATTGATATTGGCGTCGGAAATTACTTTGGTAATGTCGCGCAGCATGCCGACTCGGTCTTCAGCGGTTATCTTTATAGTAGCATAATATTCAAATTCTTTTGATTGATTCCATTTAGCAACTATCAGTCGTTCGGCTTCCTTGGTGTTGAGAGATTTACATTTGAGGTCATGAACAGTAATACCTTGTCCTCGAGTGATATAGCCAATTATCGGTTTAGGAAATGCTGGATGACAACAATTGGTCGCAAATTTGTGGGCCAAGATTTGGTTGTTGCCAAAATAGACACTCGTTTTGGTTTTTTTGACGACGTTTTGATCCGGACGATGGCTATTAAATATTTCTGATAAAGGATATAACAATTTGATGACGCGACGAGGAGAAATATCACCTTGAGAAACAGCGACTGCTACGTCTTCGATCGCCTTGTACGGAAGAGAGTCAAGCAATTTTTTTATTTTATCAGCAGTAGTATTGTTAATACTTGATAAATTGAGTTTGGTTAGTTCTTTGTTTAATTCTTCGAGACCGGCTTGCAAATTTTGCTCACGATTTTCTTTTTTGAGAGCAGCCTTAATTTTGGATTTGGCAAAATTTGTTTTGACGATATCGAGCCACTGTCTTTTCGGTCCGGAAGGATGTTTGGAAGTTAATATCTCTACAATGTCGCCGTTTTGCAACAGATAATCGATAGAGGCAATTTTGCCATTTACTTTGGCACCAACCAGACTATCGCCGACGTGGCTATGAACATGATATGCGAAGTCGATGGGCGTGGAGCCGATCGGTAAATCTTTGACATCACCTTTGGGAGTATAAATAAAAATTCTATCTTGAAAAATATCAATTTTTAGATCGTTGGACAAATCTGACAAATCAGTGTCTTTGAGATTGGCCAATTCCTTGACCCAATTCATATTGCCGCTCGTCTTTTTTTCTTTGTATAGCCAATGAGCAGCAACACCATACTCAGCACTTTCGTGCATCTGAGTGGTTCTAATTTGAATTTCGACTTTTTGACCATCGCTAGTAAACACAGAAGTGTGGAGAGATTGATAACCGTTTGGCTTGGGGACGGCAATATAGTCCTTGAAACGACCGGGTATTGGTTTGGCAAAATTATGAATATAACCTAATATGGTGTAACAATCTTTCAGCTCGTCAGCAATAATACGAACGGCGTAAATATCATATATTTCATCGATTGTTTTGTTTTTGGAAATAGTTTTTTGATAGATACTGTATAAATTTTTCATTCGGCCGGAGATGCGGAAATTGGTAATATGTTGTTTGGCCAAATATTTTTTGATATTTTTGATTACTTTATCAATGTATTTTTTGCCTTTGGTGGTTTTAGCATGTAAAACATTGATAAGATCGATGTACTCTTGCGGATAAAGATATTTGAAACATAAATCTTCCAATTCTGATTTAATGGGCCAAAGACCCAAACGGTTGGCCAACGGAACATAAATTTCCAGCGTCTCACTGGCGATACGAGCTTGCTTACCGGGGTCGACATATTGCAAAGTACGAATATTGTGCAACCGATCAGCCAATTTAATAACGACTACGCGCAAATCTTTGGCCATAGCTAAAAATAATTTACGAAGTGATTCGAGCTGACGCAAATCTTCCAATGATTTGGCCGAAGAAGCGATTTTTGTTAGACGGACTTGACTAACCTTAGTAACACCATTGACTAGATGAAAAATATCTTCTCCAAATTCTTGCTGTAGCTCTCTGTCGGTGATTGAAGTGTCTTCCAAAATATCATGAAGCAAGCCGGCAATGACGCTGTCACGATCGGCATTCAATTCGGCCAAAATGATGGCAGTGTGTAATAGATGATGAACATAAGGTTCGCCAGACAAGCGACTCTGTCCTTGATGAGCGGCCGAAGCAAACAGGTATGCTTGGTGGATTTTTTCGCGATCGGTTTCGCGGAGATATTTAGTTTTTGATTGTAGCTCTTTGTACAAACGAGCGGTATTTAATTTTGTTGATGTCATGAAAATATTTGTGGCGAAATATCAGACGTTTTTAATATTATATCAATTTTTGAAATAGAAATGTAAAAAAATAACTTATCGTGGATGATAAGCTATTTTTTGAAAATTTACTTTTTGACCTTGACGAGAAGAAGAGTGTTCTGGTGTTTTTTGACCGAAATTGTGTCGCCGGGTCGAAAACGATTATCCAGTAAACCTTCCGCCAATGGATCTTCGATGGTTTGTTGAATAGTACGACGAATCGGCCTAGCACCGTATTCCGGATCGTAACCAATTTTAATAATCTGCTCTTTGGCTTTGACACCAATACGCAATTTGATGTGTTGTTCTAATAATCGATCGGATAATTCTTTTAGTTGTAAATCGACAATTTTGGATATGGCAGTTTGGTTAAGCGGCTTGAATACAATTATTTTATCGACACGATTGATAAATTCGGGACGAAAATGATCGCGCACCTTTTTCATAACATGTTCACGAACGGACTCGTAGTTGGGTTCAATAGTTCGATCTTGAATGTCAAAGCCAATTTTGGCTTGTTCCTTGAATTCTTTGAGTCCGAGGTTGGAGGTCATGATGATAATCGTGTTACGAAAATTGACTTTTTTCCCTTTGGCATCTGTTAATTCTCCATCTTCAAGAATTTGTAATAATAAATTGAATACATCGGGATGAGCTTTTTCAATTTCATCAAAAAGAACAATAGAATATGGTTTGCGGCGAACCGCTTCGGTTAGCTTTCCGCCTTCGTCATAACCGACATAGCCGGCCGGAGCGCCAATAAGTTGAGCGGTATGATGACGCTCCATAAATTCGCTCATGTCAATTTTGATCAATGACTTTTCTGATTCATAGATTTCTCGGGCCAATACTTTGGCTAATTCGGTCTTGCCAACACCGGTGGGACCAAGGAAAATAAAGGAACCGAGTGGACGACGAGGATTGGCAATACCAGTGCGAGAGCGTTTGATAGTAGCGGCGATTTCGTTGACTGCCTCTGTCTGACCAATAATGTGTTGATTCAAAATTTGTGCCAAATTGGAATACTTGGTTTGTTGCGAGCTAACCAATCTGTTGACGGGGACACCGGTCCATTTTGAAACAACGGTGGCAATATCTTCAGCGGTGATAACTGTTTTCTGTGCTCGATTATGTTTTTCATTTTGTTTGTGTAAATCAGCAATTTTTTTTGACAATGATGCTTCTTCGTCGCGATACATGGCTGCCTTTTCATAATCCTGGTTGGCAACCGCATTTTCTTTGGCCAAAGTTATATCATCAAGCTTGGTAG
>ERZ795059.4754-NODE-4754-length-12619-cov-10.212114_pt1 | contig 12619 bp, 13 predicted proteins | sample MGYA00375143_ERZ795059 | MGnify/ENA primary metagenome ERZ795059 (study PRJEB30188, sample SAMN05720168) | activated sludge metagenome | isolation source: Anaerobic digester | place: USA | collected 2015-01-07 ... | reverse complement strand
CGCCAGGCCAGGTCCTGGTCTTCGCCGTAGAGAAAGAAATCTTCGTCGAAGCCGTGCAGGCTGTCGATCAGTTCTTTGCGGGCGATCATGCAGGCTCCCAGAACACAGGCGATGTTTCCCGCAAGGTTTTTGGTTTCCCCGGATGAATATTTTTCTCCCGGGTAACGATAAGACACTGATTCCTGCAATGTTCCGTCAGGATTGAGAATCTTTGCACCGGCCAGGCCGACCTGATCATTTTTGTCCAGATACTCCGCCGCCTTTTCCAGGGAATCTTTTTTAACACTCGTGTCGGGATTCAAAAAAACAATATAGCGCCCCGTGCAGTACGGCAGTGCCTGATTGTTGGCCGCGGCAAAGCCGCGGTTGGTCCGGTTGGCCGCCAGATAAACATCCGGAAAACTCTCTTTGATGAGCGAAGGGCTGCCGTCGGTAGAGGCATTATCGACAACATGGATTTCTTTTGTTCCGTTAGCGGCTATAAGCGATTCCAGGCAGGCCAACGTCAGCGCGGCTGTATTGTATGAGACAATGACGATGGAAAATATCGGAGGTTCGGTCATGGCTTGTTTTTCAATGTTCTTTCAAAGGGGTTTACGCCCGCGGATTTATGCCCGGGGGCGGTTTTTCACAAAAAAGCGCAAGTGATATTTTTCTAAAAATTTTTCCAGCGCGTATCTCGCATTGATTTTCAGGTATCTGAGACGGTCGGCCGGCGTCATCAATTTCTTCAGCGCCTTTTTGATTTCTTTATAGTCCTTATAATTATTCAGCCTCAGGACACGGACGTTGGCAGCCTGCGATTTTACGTCATCGCGGGAAGTAACGATCACCAGATGCATTTCTGTGCCCGGGTTTTTTCGCTGCTCACGGGTGAGAAAGTCTTCCCATGCCCGGATATCTTCCTTCTGCCTGACGAAAATATTATCGTAAATTGATTCTATCGGCTCGTCCATATCCAGAAAAGAGCGGACAAACACGATTTTTCGGGGCTGCCGAGCATCTGGGCGCGAATTAAGGATTTCGTGAAACCTGCTCCAGCGACGCCGGTATTTTTTGCCTACGTTTTCCTTCTCGGCAGCCCAGTTTTGCCTGAAATCGTGAATACTCAACGCGCTGCGATCCGGGACGGTGATGATCGTTTCACCGTGCAGGCTTGCCGGATCCTCGAAATCGAAAAAAGACACTCCGCCGCTTTCAATGGCGCTGATAACGAAGTCCTGCCGCGCAATCAGCCAGTCGAAAGGCAGTGCGCTTTGGCCCAGAGAGCGCAACGCCCGCGACACCGAACATCCGCCGACGCCGGCGAGACTGATAAAAACCGTCTGCGTATTTTTTGCCATATCTATTCAGTCTTAAAAAGTCCCTTACCGGAGGGTGGTTCTAATGCAAAAAGTGTTAATTGTCTAGTTCTTTATATTTTTTGGTTTTTTTCTGAAATGTTCGCGGCGGCAGGCTTGGGGAAGCATGGTAACAGGTTAGTACCGGCCTGAAGAGGGACATAAAATGATGTTTAAATAATCGCATCTGTATGCTAGTACGCTTGGCTTACTGGTAAATGATCATTTTTTGATGGTGGGACAGGCGGGAAATAAAAATTGATGGGCAGGTAGAGCGCTGCCATGACCATTAAATTGTAAAGCAGGGCCGGGCGGGAGACTCTGGGGCGTAAGATATGAATATTAGAATAGCTTTTCAGAAAATCAAAGATTGGCTGGAAATCGATCAGACAGCCGCCGGGCGTAATATCCATATTGATGTGCTCAAAGGTGTCACGATCATGTTCGTGGTTTGGGGGCATACCATCCAGATGAATCATCCCCTGAGGATGAACAGTTACTTGTATCTTACTTTTTCATCATTTGCCATGCCGCTGTTCATGTTGTTGAGTGGTTACATAATAACAACTCAAATGAAAAACACGCTTGCCGGTTTTGTGAAAAAATACGCGCTCAGGCTCATCGTGCCTTTCTTTGTCTGGGCCGTAGTTTTCTACCTGAAGAGTCATCATTTCGATCCTGTCGGCCTGCCCGCGTATCTTTTGAATTTGGCGAAATTTCCGGCCAACGGTCTTTGGTTTTTATGGGCGCTGTTTTTAAACAGTGTCGTGCTTTTTGCCGTTCTCAGGCTGGTTCGTGTAAAGCATTGGGAGCGCTGGGAAAACCACCTGGTTATTGCTTCCATGATACTGTCGCGGTTTGCCTCTACGGAGTATTTCGGCCTTGCCGATTTCAAGGTTTACTACACTTACTACGCGGCCGGTTATTTTGTCTGCAAATACTATGATTGGGTGAAGGCCAGGCGGAAAATATTTTATGCAATTTCCATTGTTGCTTTTCCTCCGCTATTAATGGCGTTTCAAAGCGACAAATTCCCTTCATTTTACCCCCTGCTGCAGGAATTTTTTGGCGCGACAGGTATCGCCCGCCTGATCGTTTCCATTTATAAATATGCGATCGCTTTTGCGGGAATGGGCGTGGTGTCTTTTCTGCTGGAGCTTGTCCGGCGCACGCGCTTCTACGCTTTTTGCGCCTGGACGGGGTTGTTCACACTGGACATTTATGTGAGCCATGGAATCTTTTCCTGGAGATGCGCTCCTGTGCTGTGGCAATACGCTCTTGTGGCGGCCTCAATGTTTACCGGTTCGCTTGCTCTGACGATACTGGTGTTGAGGCGTTTCAAAATCACCAGACTTGTTTTCCTGGGACAGAAGACATGAGCCGGGAGAATTTCTATGGCTGACGGGCAAACCGAGTTAAAGCAGAACAGACAGGCGGGCATCGACATACTCAAAGCCATCTGTATTATGCTGGTGGTAGTGTGGCACTGCCAGCCTTTGAGACCATCAATGTTTCCAGGCGATCAGGGTTTCATGGAGGCTCTCAGGCAGGCGATTCAATTTTTTTACTTCAACATTTCGCTTCTGGCCGTTCCCTCTTTTATCTTCGTTTCCCTGTATCTTTTTTTTACAAAAATGTCTGAATCAGACGATTACTGGAAAAAGCGCTTTTTGCGACTCGTCCAGGTTTATATTTTCTGGGTGGGCGTGCAATTCATTCTTTATCTCCTGCTGGGCGGAGGACTTCCGCTGCCGCTGAAAACAATTATCCGCAGCGGTGGCCCGGACCTCCCCGTGGGCATATTGACGCATCCGGTACCCTCCATTTTTTATTTCCTTTTCGCATTGATGATATGTACGTTTTTGGCCTTCTGTTTCTGGAAGCTGCCTGAAAAGCTCAAAATTCCCGTGGCTGTTTTGGTCATTGCTGCGTCTGTTTTGTATTTTCTGGCCGCCGCGGTCTGGACGGTGTCCATCGACACCAGGTCCATGAAAAATTATTACATTTATGTGCCCGCTGCCTATTTGCTGTTTCGCTACAAGGAGCGGATCATTAAATTCCGCTGGCTTTTTTTTATATGTTTTGTCGCGTTGATGGCCGTCGAAACGACGTTCGGCTGGCGAACGCCGCCTTACGGAAGATTGTCCATTTTTTGCGGGTCTTTCTTCCTTATGTCCGTTTTTGTTGCGGGATGGACCAGGGCCCGGCGGCCCGTCAGCCTGCTGTCACGCTATTCGCTGGGCATTTTCGCACTGCACGGCTATTTCATGATTGTTGTTTCCGCCCTGGCCCGCGCGCTCTACGGTCAAAAGAGTATTACCACGCCGGTGGAAGGTTTTGTTCAATTTGTCGTGATATTTTTTCTTACCTGTATGTGCATCTGGCTGATGTCGAAAACATCTTTGCGAAAATACGTTTCCTAGCCCGGATTGTTTTTTCAAATGCCCCGGCAAGGACGCCGATATGACGGTATTGGTGAAACTGCCATGGGTTCATATTTGTTCCAAGCCGGTATGGAGAAAAATCTGGTGCGGTGGAGAACGCATTTTCAGGATAAATACGTTTTGACAGACAGCAATGTATTATGGTTTAGACTGGCCGCAGGACGACAAAACAACAGAGACACAAGGATGCAGGAAATACAGAGTATCATACAAAAAATCCGTAAGCTCAGTGAAGGTGAAAAACGTTTTGACCATATAGACTTGACCTGGGACGAGCAGATGCAAAGAGAAGCTCCCAAAAAGTACCTTGAAGCATCAATCGAACTTTTCCATGCGCTTGGCGGAAAAACGATCGTTGAGATCGGCTGCATGCGGCAGCCGATGAATCATCCCATAGAGGAGGTCCATCCCGAATGCTGTAATGACGGGCATTCGACTATTTACTGGTGTTTGTCGGGCGCGCGGGTTTACTCGGCGGACATCAGTCTCGGGGTGGTTTTACTTGCCAAAAAATGTCTCCGTGAGTATCGAAACGGCAAAATCGTATGGTGCGATGGCCTGAAATTTCTGAGGAAATTTAAGGGCAGGATCGATCTGTTGTTTTTAGACGCCTGGGATGTTCTGCCGGGGACAAAATACGCGGAGAATCATCTCCTGGCCTATCTGACGGCCAAAGATAACCTGGGAGAGCGCAATATTGTCGTTATCGACGATACAGATATTGGCGGAGGCGGTAAAGGAAAGCTTCTCCTGCCTGTCCTCGAGGCAGACGGATACGACATTCTGGTGAGCGGCAGGCAATCGATTGCCCTGAAACTATGATTATTGCGATAACGAAAACCAGCTTTTTCCAATATTTGCGCCGGATGCCGTCCGCCTCTGCAATTTGCACGGACAGGGTACGGAGGTTTATTTAAACTATGATGTTTTTGGCCGGTGTTAGTAAAAAAATCATCCTTAAAGGGAAAGAGATAGAAGACGCATTCAGGAATTTTAAAAACAGGCTTTTCATAAAAGCTGCCCTGAAAATGTCGCCCGGCTCATGTGGTTTCACGCTGCTTATGACTTTATTCACTTTGCAAAATCTGAAAAAGGAAAAGTATGCGATTGAACGCATTGTTCGGTATAAAGAAGCGCTGGGCAGCACTGAAAACAACGCCCGGTTTGTGTTTAAGTGTTTTTACAGCCTGAGCTATGATATGCTTTATCGTCATTTATTTGCGGAAAATCCCCAAAAGTATCTGCAATATATCCATATGGACGGGAAAGAACATGTACGGCGGCTAATTGCTCAGGATACAGGAGTTATTTTAATATCCGGTCATTTCGGGCCCAAGATCCGTAATCTTATGTTCAAAGAGGTATTTGGCATAGATGCAGCGTCCTTTGTCTCTCCGGATTATAAGGAAGAAATAGATACTTCCTCCGGTAAATTATATGAAACATTGTCTTTATATAAATATTATCTGGTGGGTGAAGAAAGGAAGCTTCAGGAAGGGCTGAAGAAAAAAGAATGGATCATTTTCCTCAATGACTATCCCGTGAAAAAAAGAGATTCCAACATTCAGACGCTGTTTGGTAAAAGAGTCTATTTTTCAGAACTGCCGTTTAAGCTGGCGCTTGAGCTGAATATACCGCTTTTGTTTTTTGGCACAACAAGAATTAAAAATCAGTATCAGGTATCCATTTTGCCCCTGGATAATTTCAAAACAAAAAAGGAAGGTTTGTCAAAATACATCTCCATTGTGGAGGATTTGCTCCGTCGTGACCCGTATGCCGGCTTTTTTACTGCGGCGAATCAATTTGAAGACTTTCGGACGGTTCACTGAGCGCTTCGCGAATAGCTGTTTTGACTGATTCGGCCTCCAGCGCCTCCAGACACAGGCTGCGCCCGCTGTTGTCACATCCTTTTTTAAAGCAAGGCACGCAATCCATATCCGGCACGACCACCCTGTGTTGTCTTCCTACGGGGGCCCAGTCCCTCCAGGATGTCGGGCCGTAGATTGTGACGGTTGGAGCGCCGGTTGCCGCCGCGATATGCGGCGCGGCGCTGTCCACTCCCGCATGCAGGCGGGAGAGGGACAAAAGTCCGGCCAGTTCCGCCAGTGTCGTGCGGCCGGCAAGGTTGAAGACCTCCCCGTGGCACTGTCTGATGAGTGCTTCGGCTTTGGACCGCTCCTGAGCAGAGCCGATGATGATGACGGGAACGGAAAATTCCTGCCCGAGCCAGTTGATGATATCAATCCATTTTTGGCCTCCCCATTCTTTGTAGGACCAGCGGGCGAATAAATTGATCGTGACAGGCCTCGCCGTCGGATCGATTTTATCTTCTATGAGAATTTTGCGGACTCTTTCTTTGACGGCATCAGTTACCCACAAACGTGGGCTTGTCTGGCCAGTGTCAATGCCCAGTCCTCTCAGAAAAGACAGGCTTTGTTCCGCCGCACCATATGTACCGTGGCGGGGCTCAGGTACTACTGCATGTGTGAAGAAATATTTTCTCCAGTAAGGAACGCCTTCAGGATGGTGCTTGGTAACCCGGTACCTCGCCCCGGACAGTAACGACAAAAACGCGCCTCTGTCGCCCAGACGCAGGTCAATCGCCAGATCGAAGCGACACGCCCTGACACCCCTTAAAAAAGCCAGTTGTCCGGTTGTCCGTGCCAAAAGGTTCCCCCCGCTTTGCTTTGTTTCAAAAACATTTTTGATGGCCGGATCCGCCTCCAGCAGGTCGCCGAAACCTTCCCGTACCAGCACGGAAATCTCCGCGCCGGGGACACTGTCCTGTACCGCCCGGATGGCGGGAGTTGTCCAGACTACGTCTCCTATATCACCTAGTTGGATGAGCAGAATTTTTTTGACATCGGGAGGGAGTTTATACCCGGTTTGATCTATTATCCGCATTCACTCAGCCCTTCATTTTCCTGTTGCGAGGATTTCCGTATAGATTTCCCGGTAGCGGTCCGTTGTTTTTTCCCAGGAATTATCCGCCGCCATTTTACGAGCGGCCACGGACATGGTTTTACGCCTTGGTTCGTCAAGGAGGAATTCAACCCGCGAGGCCAGATAGTCGTGATCGGAAGGGGTTTCAACGACAAAGCCGTTTTCGCCTTCGCGAACCAGATCCTTTGCCCCGACACGGCCGGAGATGATTACCGGCAGGCCTGCCGCCATGGCTTCCGGAACGACCATGCCGAACGTGTCGAATTCGGAAAGCATCATATATATGTCGCCTGACAGATACAGGTTTACCAGTTGATCAGCAGGCAGTACGCCGGTGAATACAATGTTGTCGGCCATTTGTGCTTTTCGTGCAATTTTTTGATATTTTTTTACATTACCTTTGCCGGCGACGATGAGTTTTACTTTTTTCCCCTGTGCCCTCAGCTTCGCCAGTGAATGAATGATATGATCCAGTCCCTTTATTTCAAAGTTCATGGAGGCGAAGATAACGGCAAAATCATCATTGCCTATTTGCCACTTTTGCCGGACGCCGTGGCGAATCCGGTTTTTATCTTTGTTTTCGTAGCGGGACAAATTTACGCCGGGATGAATTACCTCAACACGTTTGGTGTCAACAGCGTATTGGCCCAAAAAAATTTCTTTGGTGAGCTTTGACACGGCAATAAATTTTTTGCAGCCCCCTTGATAAACCAGCTCTTTTTCCACCCAGGCGGTGGCATGGTCAAACAGACTCATCCTTTTACGGCGGACATGGTTCACCCAGTAGCGGTGGGGCACACCGTGGAGTGTGTAAATGTCCGCGGCGAAGATCCTGTCATGAGTATGGATCAAAGAAAAATCAGCGCGCCTCAGCCGGCGATGAACGAAACGGGCAAAGCTGATCGTCGTCATGAATTTGGGGAAGCTGATGATGGGAATCCTGTGGAACGTAAAAGGATGGCCGCCGGCCTCCCAGCGGTTGGCAAAAATCTGGAAATGGTAAGCGGGGTTTTCTGAGAGCCTGCCGGTCAATTCCCCGGCAAACTGCTCGGCGCCGCCGACAAGGCCGAATTTAGGTATGACGACCGCGATATTTTTCATAAGTTGTATCTTTTCAGTCATTTGTTCTGCACCGTGGCTCTAACACAGATGCGTGGAAAAATCATGTTTTAATAGAAGTGTAAATATGTTATCGAATCTCGATAATTTAGAGATAGTCTTCGTCATTTCGTGCGCGGCGGATTTTTCATCAGAAATGATTGAAATTTTTATATCCGACGGAGAGGATAACGAGAGGTGGTTTTTGTACCAGGCAGAAGCACAAAAAGGGGCGACCGAACAGATAAATGAATATTTTGGGGATATCCGCTTTTTATCATGACAGTGCCGCCTGCCTGGTTCGTGACGGAGAGATCGTCGCGGCCGCGCAGGAGGAGCGTTTCACCCGTAAAAAACATGATTACTCCTTTCCCGCGCAGGCGGTGAAGTACTGCCTGAAGCAGGGAGGAATCGCGGCCGGTGCGCTCGATTATGTCTGTTTTTACGATAAGCCGTTTATTAAATTTGAACGCATTTTGGAAACTTATCTGACCTATGCGCCTTTGGGGATCCGCTCTTTTATGATGGCTATCCCGCTTTGGATCAAGCAAAAGCTCTGGATGAAGGAGTTCATCAAAAAGCAGCTCGGGTTTGAAGGGGCCATCCTTTTTCCTGAGCACCACGAATCCCACGCTGCTTCAGCTTTTTTTGCCTCTCCGTTTCAGAAGGCCGCTTTTTTAACCATCGACGGAGTGGGGGAGTGGACCACCACAAGCTACGGGGTAGGGGAAAATAATCAAATCAGCATTATGGAGGAAATGCATTTTCCTCACTCACTGGGCCTTTTGTATTCGGCTTTCACCTACTACACCGGGTTCAAGGTGAATTCCGGCGAATACAAGGTCATGGGATTGGCGCCTTACGGCCGTCCGGTTTACAAGGATCTGATTCTCACGGAACTTATGGATCTGAAAGAGGATGGCTCCTTTAAACTGAATATGAAATATTTCAACTACTGTGCCGGCCTGACGATGACCAGCGCGAAATTTCACCGCCTGTTCGGCGGCCCGCCCCGCAGACCGGAATCGATGGTCACGCAAAGAGACATGGACCTGGCCCGCTCCGTACAGGAAGTGACCGAGGAAGTGATGCTCAGGATGGCCAGGCACATCCATCGCCGGACAGGGCAGAAAAATCTGTGCCTGGCCGGTGGCGTGGCCTTGAATTGCGTGGGCAACGGAAAAATTCTCCGTGAGGGGCCTTTTGAAAACATCTGGATTCAGCCGGCTGCCGGAGATGCGGGCGGTGCCCTGGGGGCGGCGCTTTTTGCCTGGTACCAGTATCTGGACAATGAACGCAGGGCGGACGGGGCCCATGATTTTATGCGCGGCAGCTTCTGGGGGCCGGAGTTTACCAACGAGGATATCCGCCTCTATCTCGAGCAAAATGAGATTCCCGGCGAGGAGCTCTCCAGCGAAGAACTTCCCGAACGTATTGCCGATCTTATTGCCGCGGAAAAAACCATCGGGTGGTTTCAGGGCAGGATGGAATTCGGCCCCCGGGCACTGGGGGCCAGATCGATCATCGGCGACGCCCGCTCACCGCGGATGCAGGAGACCATGAATTTAAAGATTAAATTCCGGGAGAGTTTTCGTCCCTTTGCCCCCACCGTACTTCGGGAGAGAGTTTCCGATTACTTTGATCTGGATGGGGAAAGCCCCTATATGCTGCTGGTCGCTCCGGTTAAGGAAAGTATCCGCCGGGAGATGACCGCCCAGGAGCAGTCCTATTTCGGCCTGGAGCAGTTGCACGTTGTCCGGTCCGTCATTCCGGCCGTCACCCATGTGGATTATTCGGCCAGAGTCCAGACGGTTGCCGAAGAAATCAACCCTGTCTATTATAAAATGATTAAGGCCTTTGAAAGGAAATACGGCTGTCCCGTCATCATCAATACATCATTCAATGTGCGCGGCGAGCCGATTGTGTGCACACCGGAAGATGCCTATTTGTGCTTCATGAGAACCAATATGGACTATCTGGTTTTGGGGAACTATCTGTTGAGCAAAGAAAAGCAAAAGCCTCTGAGCCGTGATATAGATTGGCGTAGTAAATACGGGAATGACTAAGCGATGATCATTGAGGAAATAAGAAACATAAAAAGCGGCAGGACCGAGTTGAAAAAATTCGGTTTTTTCATCGGCGCTGTTTTACTTGTGGCCGGCTTGTATTTTTTATGGAAAGCCAAACCTGCCTGTGCCGCGGGAACCGCCGGTGCAGGGATTGTTTTTATACTGCTGGGGCTTTGCCTGCCGTCTGTTTTATGGCCGCTGCAGAAAGTCTGGATGTCTTTTGCCGTAGTGATGGGATTTGTCATGACCAAGCTCATCATGGTGATTGTTTTCTATGGCATGGTGACCCCCATTGGTTTATCGGGCAGGCTTCTGGGCAAGAAATACCTGGATACGAAGCTGGACCGGGGCGCTGCCAGCTACTGGATTGAGCGGGCGGCCGCTGATGCGGACAAGTCCCGTTACGAGAGACAGTTTTGATATAAAACTATGGAAAGGTGACAACATGAGTAAATTGTCGATTGCGTCGGAGCTGTGGTCCTACCTGAAAATTCGCAAAAAATGGTGGCTTCTTCCGATCCTGCTGTTTTTACTGATTGTCGGTACGTTACTGATTCTGGCGGAAGGATCGGTGGTGGCCCCTTTGATTTACACACTGTTTTAGAAGGCAAATACAATGGGCACATCTGCAGCTTCGAAAATACGTCGTTTCTTGGGGAATATGCTGCTTCTTGTGGCGACGGTGTTTCTGATGCTTGTCATTATGGAGCTTGCTCTGCCGTTTCTGAAGGTCAAAACCATCGAGGAGGCTGTATACCAGGCCAGACGCCCCGTGATTCAGGGCTTGTACGGCCAGTTCCATCCGCAACTGGGTTACACACTTCAGAAAAACCTGCGAAACGTGAGACAGTATTATCCGGGGCAGCTCGACTACTACGTGGATACCAACAGTGAAGGTTTTCGCGGGCCGGAATGGGATTTATCGCCCGGCAGAAAAAATATAGTGATCGTCGGTGATTCTTTTGGTTTCGGTTTTGGTGTCGAATGGGAGGAAACGATCGGAAAGCTTCTGGGGGATGAGCTTGGCAAAACCGATCCCTCGTATCAGATAATCAATCTGGCCATGCCCGGCTGGGATATTGACTCGATTGTGCGTGGTTTTGAATATTACAGGGATATCCTCAAACCGGCGGCAGTTGTCTATGTGTTCTGCCCCAATGATCTCTTGGGCGGAATGAAAAAAACAGGAGAAAACGAATTTGACCTGGCCTATCACCCGGGGCCCGGTGCTGAAAAAATATTTGAAGCTATGGTGGCCAGGCAGCAGCCGGGTTACAGGTCATGGGACAAGTTTCGCAGAAAGTCATATCTGAAAGCCTACCACGCCCGGATTATCAGACCGATTTTCAGCAAGCGCATCCGCGCCTCGATGCACATTGACCCGGCGCCGCAGGGATTTGATTTTCCCCCTCCGATGGAGCCGCCGGCGAAATCAACTTTTGATCCGGAAAGGAAGGAATTCTTTTTGTACTGTCTGGAGCGTCTGCGTGCCGGGGCGGGAGATGCTCACCTTTATATTATCGATACCTCCGATAAATCTATTTTATACAGGCGTGATAAAGCCGACAACCGCAGATGGGTTTTACGCGAGTTCAGTCTCGCGCATGACAGCGTGACTTTTGTGGACTTTGAAACTTTTGCCCGTAATACTCCGGACGGCCGGAAGTTCTATCTGGATTTTGATGATCATTGGAGCGCTGCGGGGCACGCGGCCGCCGCCCGTCTGCTGTGGGAAAACTGGTCGGTATCCGGCGTCAGAAAATAACAGGTGAGGCACTGTGGAAAAAATCCCGCTCTCCGTAGCGATTATTACTAAAAATGAAGAACAGAACATTCGCGATTGCCTCGAAAGCGTCACGTTTGCAGCGCAGATTGTCGTGGTCGATTCCGGAAGTACGGACAAAACGCTGGAAATAGCCTCCCTGTTTGACTGCGATGTTTATCGCGAGGGGTGGCATGGCTTCGGGGCGCAAAAGCAGTTGGCAATCGATAAGTGTCGCCAGCCCTGGGTACTTGTGCTGGATGCCGACGAGAGGATTCCCCAGGAGACGCAAAAAGCCATCACTGATATTGTCAGGGGCACAGACGTGCAGGCTGCCGGTTACAGCTTCCCGAGGAAAAACTTTTTCCAGGGACGCTGGATTCGTCATGCCGGCTGGTGGCCCGATCGTGTGACACGCCTTTTCCGCCGTGAGGCGGGTCATATGACGCAGGTGCCGGTCCATGAGGCGGTAGAAGTTAAAGGCGTGGTTGAGGCGCTTGAGGTTCCTATCGAGCATTGCACGGAAAGCTCTCTTAGCGCCATTTTGCTGAAAATCGACCGCTACTCCACGCTGGGTGCCGGCGAATCTTATCGCAGGGGGAAGCACTCGTCTTCTTACGGCGCGTTCGGCCGTGCTTTTCTCACCTTTTTCCAAAATTACTTTCTGCGCCGGGGCTTTATGGATGGAGCTCAGGGTCTCACACTGGCAGTAACCGATTCGGTCAACAAATTTTTCAAATATGCCAAATTAAGCGAGCTGGAAAGAACCGGCCGCGGCGCCGAGAGCACCAGGTCTTCCGAAAACCGCGATAAATAAATTCCTATGGATATTTCTTTCATCATCGTCAACTGGAATACCAAAGACCTCCTGCGGGACTGTCTGAATTCCATCTATAAAACAGCGGGTGATCTGGCATTTGAAATTATCGTTGTGGACAATGCCTCGTCGGACGGTTCTCAGGA
>ERZ795059.4750-NODE-4750-length-12630-cov-6.256461_pt1 | contig 12630 bp, 7 predicted proteins | sample MGYA00375143_ERZ795059 | MGnify/ENA primary metagenome ERZ795059 (study PRJEB30188, sample SAMN05720168) | activated sludge metagenome | isolation source: Anaerobic digester | place: USA | collected 2015-01-07 ... | reverse complement strand
GCTCGATTCGGAAACGCCATATTCCGGCGGCATCGTGGTGATCGTCAGTGAAACCATGTAAATGCCCGATGCATCGTAGATATGGTCAGGATCCTGGACGGTGGAAGACTTGCCATCACCAAAATCCCAGTACCACGACTTGATGCTGCTGCCGATCGACTGGTCCCTGAAAATGATCTTCATCGGGTTATCGTCGAGGGTATCCGGGGTTGGTATAAAATTAGCCTGGAGGTCCGGGTTGGCTTCCGGATCGAAAATGGCGAAATCGGCGAACATCAGGTACTGGTTTTCCCAGATGAACCGGTAGTACCGGTCGAGTTCGATCCTGTTATTATCAAAATCATACACATAGATCTTGATAATCCCGTCGTTAGTAGTAGTGGTAAGGGTATCCCAGTAAAAACCATTGACATCGGTCCTTGTTACGGCATAATAGCCAAAGCCTCCGTTGGTCAGTGAATCGGAGGTAATGTATATTTCATGGTCGGCGATGGGCGCCCCTGTATTGGTGCTGGTCAGCTGTCCGCTCAGACAGATGTTCTTTTGCCCGGCGATGATCTGGGATGAAACCGGAAGGACGATGAAACTCATCAGCGTCACAACGGCGGCGCAGATGATGGCCTTCGTGCGGTATTGCTTCTGAATGATATTCATTATCCTTTTCATGATCAATTATTTAAACCTGTAATTCAGGCCTGCCCTTATTCCGAACGAATGCGTCCTGCCGTTCCTGTTTTCAGGCATGGTGAAATCGGGATCGAGGGCATAACGGAACGTGGGTTCAAGGCTGAATATTACTCTGTCGGCCAGTTCGTAATCAAATCCGGCGCCCACGACGAGCTGCCAGTTGATGGTCGAACGGACCGGTATCAGGGAATTGACATTGACTATTCTTGCATTCTCTTCCGGCACACTGGCAGCAGGGATATCTTTCAGAATGAGGAAGGAAGCAGCCGGGCCGGCTTGTGCCCTGATTCCGAACCTTCCGAACGAATGCCTGTAACCAAACAGCACCGGGACCTCCAGATAGGTATAGGTGGCTTTTGTTTCGGAGATGCTGTAGTGATCCACTGTATCATATACATCGACTGTCTGGGTATGATAGATAGGGATAACACCATTTTCAGTTGAATCGAAGGTTACTTCGTAAACATCTTCATAAGACCCCAAATAACGGTTGAAATCGATGGCATAATCTCCTTTATCGTGTGTAAACCGGGCGTTGAATCCGCTCTGAACATAGAAGTGGCTGAAGCTGATAGTCGGCAGGATTGCCAGGTTAAATCCGATTGAATTTTCCAGGCTCTCATCGCTGTAGCTGGTCATTTCCGGGTTGAAATATGCACCGAGCGACCATGTCGGTTTTACATTACGTTGTTTTTCAGCTATGACCGACAATTTCCTGATTTCTCTCGGGGTCAGGTCATATCTCATCGCGTCGGCATAAGTTATGGTACCGAGGGTAACGGCCCTGATAATTCCCGGGCGGTATCCGGCAACCGGTTCTTTGCGGAGTTTCGGTGTTGTTTCGACGGTTCGTGTCTCTTTTGATTTCCTGCTGAATTTGGTGTTTTCACCAAACGGAGCCCTGACAGGAATATCCGGAACCTGCTTTTTGGCTTCGGCTTTGACTTTCTTTTCTTCCGGGGAAGGTATAATTTCCGGTGACTGGAATGCCGGCTCAGGCAGGGTCAGATTGGCATTGGAGGTCGTCCCTGCGGGAGCAACACCGGCGGTTTGTACAGTGGAATAGGGTGAAGAGGATTCGCCGGCCGTAGTATCGGGCCTGTCGGGGTAATACTGGTTGAACAGCCCGGCAATAAAAATAATAAGCGAAATAGTGACAATGATAGGAAGCAGGATCCCCGGGGATGAAGGAGGTGCAGGGTCTTTCGGCAGGCTGGACTTGATGTTCTCCCACACATGCAATGGCGGCTCCGGCTCGAAGTTGTCGAACTTCTGCCGGATGATCTCATCAATATGTTTAAACTCTTCTGCCATCACTTTTACTATTTGCGTTGAGCCAGTCGTTCCTGGAGTGCCGTCCTTGCCCTCGATAATTGTGATTTGGACGTATTCTCCGAAATTTTTAGCATTTCTGCGATCTCCTGGTGATTATAACCTTCAATAACGTAAAGGTTGAAAACCATCCGGTAACCTTCCGGCAGCCCTTGAATAAGGTGAAGAAGATCTCCTGCTGAAATTTTATCGAGGATATCTTCCGTGGTTGAATTCATGATCACCGCTTTATCGATCGGTGTTTCATTCAATTCATGCAGCCTGGAATTGTAATAATTAATAGCTGTATTGACGATTACTCTCCGGACCCAGCCTTCGAGCGAACCGTCGCAGCGGAAATCTTTCAGATGTGCAAAGACTTTGATAAATCCTTCCTGAAGGATATCGTCGGCTTCCAGCGTGTTTCTTGCAAAACGAAGACAGACTCCGTACATGCGGCGTGAAAACCGCTTGTAAAGGAACTCCTGGGCTCTGGGATCATTCGCCAGGCAATGTTCGATTAATTCCTTATCAGAGTACATCTTAACTGAAAAACCTGCTTGAGGCCAGTCTTTCCAACTGTCTGAAGCTGATTATCCTAATTTATCTGCTACAAACTTAGTAAATAAATTATGATACATCGCATAAACAGCTATTATTTTTCTGCTGACACAGAAACGCAATCGCTCAAAGAACAACTTCAACGCAACATCACAGGCATAAATTTGCCCGTGGATGCAAGGAGAAGACAGAATAAAACGGGAAAGGGTTGCACGGGCCAGAAAAAAATCCCGGGAAAAACACTATTTCCTTTTCCTCATCTCATGAATCCTTATCTTACCTAGGTAAAGGACATGATACATAGCGGGCACGACAATCAGTGTCAGGAAGGTGCTGAATGTCAATCCGAAGATAATGGTCCAGGAAATCGGCCCCCAGAAAGCCACGTTATCTCCTCCAAAATAGATCTTGGGATCAAAATGCTCAAAGAGGGAAAGAAAATAAATATTCAGTCCTGATGCCAGCGGTATCAATCCTAACAGAGTTGTTACCGCCGTTAGCAGAACAGGGCGCAAACGGGTCCGGCCGGCCTGGATCACACAATCCAGCGCAATGTCTTTCGGCAACAGCGCGTTTTCCTCCATACCGAGCTCGGTGCGTTTTCTCAGTTTCAGCAGGTCAGTGTAATCGATCAGCACAATGGCATTATTGACCACAATTCCTGCAAGAGAAACCAGCCCGATCCCCGTCATGATCACAACGAAGTCCATTCTGAACGTTGCCAGCCCGCCGAACACACCAATTGTCGAAAATAATACACTGATCATGATAATGACCGGCTTGACCACCGAATTGAACTGGCTGACCATGATCAGGAGGATAAGCGCCAGGGCAATCAGCATCGCGCTGCCCAGAAAGGCCATTGATTCGTCCTGTTCCTGTTGTTCACCGGTAAATTTGTAAGTGTAACCGGAAGGGAGGGTTTCTCCTGACAGAAATTCTTTGAGCTGATTGTTTATATCGGTAGCGTTGAAACCCTTCAATACGTTAGAACTCAAGGTGATGACCCTGTCCAGATCCTTACGCTTTATCGCTTCATAGGTGCTGCCGTAACTGATATCGGCCACTGCGGTGATCGGTACCTGCTGTATTTTCCCGCTGGCCTGGTCCCTGAAGGTGATTTTCTGATTCATGAGGCTCGCCACATTGTACCGGAATTCCTCCTTAAGCCTTAATTGGATTGGGTATTCCTCCTCACCCTCCTTAAAATCGGAAATCTCTTTCCCGAATAAGGCCGTCCGTATCGTTCCCGCTATCTGGGCCGTTGATAAACCATATCGCCTCGCCCGGTCACGGTCGATATGGACGATGGCTTCCGGCTTGTCCAGGTTGAGATCGGTTTTCAATCCTTCAATGCCGTCTATACCGGCATTGTCAATTTTATTGAGAAGGTCATCGACCAGGATGACCAGTTTGTCGAAATCTTCCCCGGTAACCTCTATATTGATGGCTTTCCCTACCGGAGGGCCGCTGCTGGGTTTATCGACAGCCACCATTACCCCCGGGTATTTTCCGATCAGATTATCGGAAAATGCTTTTAAAATATCGTTGGTGTTAACGCCTTCCCGGAATTCAAAATCGACGAAGGTAACGGTCACCATTCCCCTGTGCGGCGTTTCGGAAATATCGAACCCTTCATTTTCACTTTTGGCCCCGTTACCGACCGTTGTCAATACCGATTTGACGATCCGGCTGTAAGGGGTCAGAATGCTGTAAACATCCTCTTCAAAGGTCCCCATAAATTTATTGGTGGCAGTAATATCGGTTCCTACCGGTAAAGTAGCCATAATATTTATATAAGAAGGATCGGGAGAGGGGAAAAAGATCACTTTCGGCTGGCGGATTCCCATCAGTACGATAGTGAATATTAACAGGAAAAATGTCGCAGCGATCACCCAGTAAGGCCTCCTGGCTTTCATCACAAAATTCATGGTGTTCAGGTAGGCATCTTCCAGCCAGGGCAAGAAAACATTCATGAACCAACGGGCCATCCTGTTCAGGAAGAGCAGGTTGGCAATGCCGATGATGGCAAATAAAACGAACAGTGACCCGGGTGTATTCATCCCGCCGGCATAGAAAATACCGGCAAGCAGAAGCAGAATAGCAACAATGATTAAGGAACGTTTGATTTTTGGTTTTGGCAGTTGATCCCCTTGTTTCAGGAATGAGGAGGTAAGAACCGGTGTAACGGTCAAAGCTACAAAAAGGGATGCAGTAAGTACGATGATCAGCGTGAGCGGAAGCAGCTTCATAAACTCCCCGATCATGCTGTCCCAGAACAGCAGCGGGAAGAAAGCGGCCAGGGTGGTGGCCGTCGAAGAGATGATGGCGATGGCAATCTCACCTGTCGCCAGGCGGCTGGCTTCCATCCGGCTGTAGCCCCTGTCGAAATATCGGTAAATATTCTCCATCACCACAATAGCATTGTCGACAAGCATTCCGAGCGCAAGGATCAATGAGAAGAGGAGGATCATGTTCAGTTTGTACCCCATCAGGTTCAGGATGAGGAAAGAGATGAACATCGATAACGGGATGGCAAAGCCAACGAAAAGGGCATTGCGTGTACCCAGGAAAAGGAAAAGAACGAACACCACCAGGATTACCCCCATGATCATGCTGTTCTCAAGGTTGTCGAGCTGCTTGCGGATCAGGTCCGACTGATCGTTGGTGATCGTGATATTCAGTCCTTCCGGTAAATTGCCGTCTTCCTTGGAGCGGTCAAGCAGGTCAAAGATCTTGTCGGTGGCCGATAAAAGGTTTTCTCCCCCTTTTTTAATGACATGCAGCGTCACTACCGGCTGCCGGTTCAACCTTGAAAAATCTTTGGGCTCTGCAAACCCGTCGGTTACAACCGCAATGTCTTTCAGGTAAACAATATTCCCTTTTTCCGATTTGACGATGATGTCGCCCATCTGGGCTGCCGTTTCAAATTCTCCGAGGATGCGGATCGACCGGCGGTAGTCGCCTTCGCGGAACTGCCCGGCTGCCATGGAGATATTCTCAAACCCGACTGCGCTCTCAATATCGCCAAAGCTGATCTCCAGCATCTCCATTTTAAAAGGATCGACATTAATACTGAACTCCCTCTCATTTAATCCTTTAATATCGACTTTTGAAATTTCGGAATAAGTTTCTATTTCATCTTCGAGATATTCGGCATACTTCTTCAGTTCATTCAGGCTGTAATCACCCGACAGGTTGATGTAAATGATCGGAAACTCCGAGAAATCGATATCCTGAACCAGCGGATCGGCAGGCAGGTCATCAGGCAGTTCACTTTTGGCTTTGTCGACGGCATCTTTTACATCGAGCACGGCCTGCTTCAAATCGACACCCGTATTGAATTCCACGACAATCGAAGAAATATCCTGGGAAGAGGTGCTGGCAATCTCTTTCACTCCGGTAATTACCTCCAGTTCTTTCTCAATGGGCCGCGTGACAAGGTTTTCCATATCGAGCGGAGGGTTCCCGGGGTACGCGGTCTGGACCAGTACGGTCGGGATCACAATATCCGGGAAAAGTTCTTTTGGCATTGAAGTGTAGGAATAAAAACCGAATCCAAAAAGGATCAGGATCAGCAGGTAAATCGAGTTTTTATTCTTAAGGACCAGGTTCGTCAGGCCGAACTGTCGGATGACCTTCTGGCTTTTTTCCGGTTGTGAATTAACAGGCATAAATGATTAACAATTCAGATGATGAAGTCGGATTTAAGACGGTGCAAAAGTACGACTTGGATTGAAAAATTAAATTTTTTTATCAGGCTTCTACTTTTTTTCTTAACCGGGTGCTGATGGAGATCAAAAGCACAAACACGGCAATGAAAGCCGACAGCCTGGCAATATAATCGCCATATCTAACATAGAAAGTGGTAAAATTGTTCGCATTGATCTCCTGGCGGATAACGGCAGGCTCCCAGTAGTTGGTTCTCTGGTAAATATCGCCACGCTGGCCGATGAATGCAGAAATACCGGTATTGGCCGAGCGGGCTATGCTGCGGCGTGTTTCGATGGCCCTGAGTTTACTGAAAGTAAGATGCTGCCGGTGGCCGGGTGTGTTGCCCCACCAGCCGTCGTTGGTAATCACAAAAATAAGGTTGGCCCCCTTGCGGATGTATTGTGTGACATATTCGCCGAAGACCGATTCATAGCAAATGACCGGCGCGATCTTCAGGCTGTCGGATTTTCGGAGGAAGACGGTCCGCTCTTTATCGGTCCCCAGGCTGCCGACCGTTCCGCCGAGATCAAGGGCCAGGCTTTCCAGCGGTTTCAGCAAGACTGCCAGCGGCATTTTCTCCACACCGGGCGTCAGTTTCGACTTATGGTGAAGCTGGTACCGCTTGTTCGTATCAATATAAAAAGCAGTATTGAATGCATCATAATAACCTTCAGCGCTGCGGAACTTGCGCGCCGTTGCCGATTTTTTCTCATCGTCGCCGAAACGGTAAAAAGTGGAAGCCCCGATAATATAAGCCGCTGAAGGATATCCTTTAAGATATTCCCTTATGGAAGCCAGTCCGCGCGCATCGTGCAGCCGGTTCTCCCAGATGTTCTCCTGCAGCGCCGATTCCGGGCTGGCAATAAAATCAACCCGGTTATCCATCATTTTTTGCGCCAGGTCCAGGTTTGCCTTTAATAGCTCGGTGGATTCCAGCGTGTACTGTTCATTGTATGGATCTATATCCGGCTGAACCACAATAACATCCACTGGCCAGGGTTTTTCCTCGTATTTGTTGTAAAGGCGATAAGACAGTAAGACGGGTACGACGATTAGAAGTACTAAAGCACTTCCTTTCACCCAATTCATTTTCCATTGTCCGGTGTCCATTGTCCAGTTTCCATTTCCTTTTTCCCTATTTCCTTTTCCTTTAAAAATATCGTAAGCCAAAATGTTCACTGCCAGAATCCACAGGGTTCCACCGAAGATGCCGGTGTACTCGTACCATTGGATCCACTTGTGCCAGCCGGCAAATCCGTTCCCCAGGCTGAGCCAGGGCCAGGTGCCGTCCCAGTTGTGATGGAAGTATTCGAAAGCGATCCAGAAAAAGATGAGCGGAATTTGTCCCTGCTTTCCAGGCATAGCGCGGCGGGTGAAATGAAAGATCCAGAAAATGGCGGCCATGAACAGGGCATTGAGAACCCAGGCCATGATGGCACCGAAGTCGGTAGAATTCCATATCCACCAGGTAGTCAGTATATTCCAGAGGAGAAATCCCGGGTAGGTGTAGAGAAAAACACTTCGTTTTCTGAACTTGTCCTGGTGATCAAAAATGTAATCTTCGATGAAAAGAAAGGGGATAAAACCGATGAAAAGAAGCGGTGAGAATCCTCTTTCGGGCCAGGCCAGGCTCAGGAGGAGGCCTCCGGCTATAGAAATGCTGATGAGATGGATTTTCTTCATAAAAAACGATAAAGGTAACGGCTTTTCATGATCAAATCGTATCCAAAACCGATTTTCAAAACTCTTCAAACAGGAAGTTATTAAACGGATAGATTTTTGTATGGATCTTCCTGACCTCCCCGTATAACATGTTTTTGAATTCCTCCAGGTTAACTTTTTGTGTTGCTGAAAGAAAGATCGAGGGGTAATGACTGTTGCTCATCCAGGTTTTTTTCAGGTCATCCAGGCTCAGGTTCTCTTTACCGGCAGGGGTGAGGTCGAACGGGTCTTTCTCCACGAAGGTGTAAGCATCGATCTTGTTGAACAGCATAATAACCGGCTTATTGCTGGCACCGATCTCCGACAGGGTCTGGTTGACTACTGCGATCTGCTCTTCGAAATGGGGATGCGAAATGTCGGCGATATGGACGAGCAGGTCTGCTTCGCGCACCTCATCGAGCGTCGATTTAAACGATTCCACCAGGCTGTGCGGCAGTTTCCGGATGAAGCCCACAGTGTCGGTCAGCAGGAACGGCAGGTTGCCGATCACCACTTTCCGGACGGTTGTGTCGAGGGTGGCGAAGAGCTTGTTCTCGGCGAATACGTCCGATTTGCTCAGCAGGTTCATGACGGTTGATTTGCCAACATTGGTGTAACCGACAAGGGCGACGCGCACCAGCTCTTTCCGCCCTTTTCGCTGCGTGGTCTTGATCTTATCGATCTCCTTCAGCTTTTCTTTGAGAAGGGCAATCCGGTCGCGGACGATCCGGCGGTCGGTTTCGATTTCCCGTTCCCCCGGGCCGCGCAACCCGATGCCGCCCTGCTGCCGCTCCAGGTGGGTCCACATCCGGGTCAGCCTGGGCAGGAGATATTCGTACTGCGCCAGCTCCACCTGTGTGCGGGCGTGGGCAGTCCGCGCACGTCGGGCAAAGATATCCAGGATCAGGCTATTCCGGTCGAGCACCTTAATTCCCAGCTCTTTCTCCACGTTCCGGGACTGGGAGGGGGTGAGTTCGTCGTCGAAAATAGCGATGTTGATATCCTCGTTTTTAACGAATTCTTTGATCTCGTTGAGTTTCCCCTGGCCGATGTAGGTCCGCTGGTCGGGCAGGTCGATTCGCTGGATGAACCGTTTGACGGCCACTCCGCCTGCGGTATCAACCAGGAAAGCCAGTTCGTTCAGATAATCGTTGATCCGGTCGGCATCAAAGCGGTTTTTAACCAGTCCGATCAGGACGGCCCGTTCGACGACCGGTTTTATGATAATTCCTTTTGGCATTCAAACAGGGTTGGAAACCCATAGGGTTGGAAACCCTTTTCCGATTATCCGGCAAAGATAATCAGAAATAATACCAAATGGACTTGTACTCTTCCGGGTCCTCTCCATCTGCCTTTAATCTCATAAGGTACTTATAAATAGAAACATCGGTATAGATAAAATCATCCACCAGCGTCACTTTGGATTCCCAGGGAAAAAACCTGTAAACCCGCTGACCCTGGCTGTTGATCATGATGAGTTCATGGTCCTGCCAGGCCCTCAGGTGCGATTTGCCCAGCTTCGGCACATTGAAAACCGGTTCATCGGTGCGGGCCAGCCCGGGCAGGAAACGGGCCTCCTCTTTCCGTTCCTGGCTGATACGAGCTATGGGAACCCTGAAATCGGATGTCTCCTCTTTACCTTTCGTGTTGAAGGTATAATAAGGATCCACCCCGGCCAACTTAAGCTGTTTTCGAAGCGCACACGATGCAAACCGGGAACTGTTATAATACGTGAAAACCTGCTGATTGTATATGCTGATACCCGCCCGGCGAATTCTCCCAATGGCAGAAACCGCTTCGGGAGTGATCTCCATCGGATGCTCAAAATGAGTGACAATGCATATCTCACGTTTTCCGGGCCGGTGAAATTTCCTGAGAATCCGGATAAAGCTATCGCCAATCCGCATCGGCAGTGTGACCAGAACCCGCGTTCCGATCCTGATCCTCTCTACATGACCGATTTCAGACAGCGATTGCAGAATGGTCTCAATGTAATCATCCCCGAGTATTAATGGGTCGCCGCCGGTTACCAGCACTTCCGAAATGTTTTCGTTGTTCCGGATCCAGTCGATTGCGGCAGCGGTTTTATTTCGTGTCGCCTTCGATTCCCTCATGGGTTTAACCTCCCAGTTGCGCTGGCAATAAACGCAAAGCTGGGGGCAGATATCGACAGGTTTGAGAATAACGATATGCGGATAACGCCGGGTGATGGCTTCTGCCGGACTGGTTGATCGTTCACCCATAAAATCCATATCGAAGCCCGACTTCCTGTTTTTGTCGACGTTGATGCAATAATTCGCACTGGGCAGCACCTGGGCCCTGATGGCGCGGTCATCTTTTGTCCTGCCTTTCCGGTTAAAAAGCGAGAGATAGTATGGAGTAATTTGAAACGGTATGCGGTATCTTTCTGCATATTCAAGCCCAAGCCGCTCATCCTCATCCAGCATAACCAGCTTTTCAAGCGTTTTCCGCGTCGTGATGATGTGTTTGAGTTGCCATTTATAATCCTGCCAATCCTTCTCTGTGCCCTGGTAATACTCAAGTATCGCCTTGCTGGCCGCTTTTCTGTCATGAATCACAGCCGGATCAAGACCATGGCGGTAATGCCGGAGATGATCATCCATTCGCCGGGCATATTCATCCAGCTTTTTCGACCTGAGCTGCGAAGCTTTTTTGTTGTCGGAAGGTAGTTTAAAGCTGTCATCCGTAATTCCTGACCGGGCATGCACTCCATGAAAAAGAAAGATGAACTCTGCCAGAAAACTTTCGGAAACAGGAATTTCCGGCTCACTATTCAGTGCAAGATCGCGGAGGACCTTTAGCGCTGAGAAATCTGCAATTTTCTCATTTTCTGTTCGGATCACGTTTTTAAGGACCCGGATGCATTCTTTTGCATTTGTTTTTTCTATGATGTGGAAATCTTTGTATTCCTTCTCCGAATGAATGTTGAAATAATGCCTTTCCAGTCCGTTCAGATATTCAAAGAGATTCTCCCTGGCATCGGCCACATCAGATGATTTTTTCAGTAGGGCCCTGATTTCCGGGTTGGCCTCCCATAATTTTTTTTTGAGTTGATCTTTCGATAATGATGCTATTTTATTCATTGTTAATGAATTTTAAATGATTGATCCCTGTGTGAACCAGCTTTCTGCTGAAATAAAATCAATGATAACGGGGAAAAAGAATAAAACTGGTAGTCATCCGAAGACAGATGTCCAAAGATGCTAATTAGATGTCAAATAATCAATAAGATACAAGATCTGTTCAGCATTAACCCGTTATTGAACGGCTAAAAATAAGAAAAAAAATTGAAATAGCCAAAAAAAGGGTTGGAAACCCTATTTAAAACTCCCTGAAACCGATGATCTTTCGGATGTCGGAAATGGTTTTCCGTGCACTCTCACGGGCTTTGTCGCGGCCCAGCATGGCCACCTTGTGCAGGTAGGCGTCGTTGCCCGAAAGCTCTTTGATCTTTTCACGGAAAGGTTCGGTGAACGACACCATGTCGTCCGCAAGCTGCTTCTTCAAATCGCCGTAGCGGATCGAGCAGTTGTTGTACTGCTCGTCGAAAAAGGCGACGGTTTCGGGTTTCGATACGACTTTCATCAGCTGGAACAGGTTCCCGATCGGCTCTGGCTTTGCCTGGTTCTTTTCGGTCGGGCCGGCGTCGGTCACGGCTCGCATCACCTTTTTCCGGATCACGCCGGGTTCGTCGGCCAGGAAGATGGCGTTGCCTTCTCCTTCCGATTTGCCCATCTTGCCGCTGCCGTCGAGCCCCGGTATCTTCACCAGGTTATCGCCGAAGTTGAAGGCGATCGGCTCGGGGAAGTACTCGTGGTTATACATCCGGTTGAAGCGGCGGGCGAAGGTGCGCGTCATTTCGAGATGCTGCTCCTGGTCTTTGCCCACCGGTACTTTCGTGGCGCGGTGAATGATGATATCGGCCGCCATCAGCGTGGGATAGGTGAGGAGGCCGGCGTTGATGTTCTCGGGTTGTTTGCGGATCTTTTCCTTGAAGGAGGTGCACCTTTCCAGTTCGCCGACATAGGCATTCATATTCAGGAGCAGGTAGAGCTCGGCCGTTTCGGGCAGGTCGCTCTGGATGTAGAGGGTTGCCTTCTCCGGGTCAAGGCCGCTGGCCAGGTATTCCACCAGCACCTGCTTCACATTGCCGTGCAGGTCGGACGGGGTGGGGTGGGTGGTTAACGAATGATAATCGGCGATAAAGAAATAGCAATGATGTTCGTTCTGCATCTTGACGAAGTTCTGCAGAGCGCCGAAATAATTTCCGAGGTGAAGGTTTCCGGTAGGCCGGATGCCACTGACAACTGTTTCCATGGCGCAAAGATAGTGAAATTAGTCTTCGGTCGGCAGTTAGCGGTCGGCAGTCGTCAGTTGACGATAACCTTCCCCGTATATCGCCTCCCTTTCCTATCCGTTACCACAACAACATACATCCCCAGCGGATAACCTGACACATCCAAAACTACCATCCGGTTCACCGGTACCTCTCCTTGTCCTCCCATCTCCTTGTCTCCTCCTCTTCCGGTCTCCACCTCCCTTCCAAACACATCATACACAGTTATTTCCACTTTCCCTGCAGCTACTATATCCGGCAACGTCAGCGCTACCCAATCTTCGGCCGGATTCGGCGAA
>ERZ795059.4748-NODE-4748-length-12635-cov-11.407711_pt1 | contig 12635 bp, 8 predicted proteins | sample MGYA00375143_ERZ795059 | MGnify/ENA primary metagenome ERZ795059 (study PRJEB30188, sample SAMN05720168) | activated sludge metagenome | isolation source: Anaerobic digester | place: USA | collected 2015-01-07 ... | reverse complement strand
TATGGAGCGTCGGGTCAAACAATCACCGAACCGGCGTCTATTTCAGATTTTATAAAATTGCTTCGTCAGGATATAACTCCTTTATCAGTAAACGAACTTAATTACGCCGATGTATTCACAAAAACTGTCATATCGCGGAACGTTGCTTTTTCAGGAACATTCGGAGTATCAAATAAAACAAACACTTTAACTGTTTATAATTCTGAAACTGGCGAAACCGCTAATATTTCTGTAAATTCGGAAACAATAACAACATTTGCGCATAATATGAATTTTACATCCGACGGTTTGAAAACAGTAATTTTTACCGCGACTTCTTTAAATAACGAGCCCCCAAAAAATACAGTGATAAAAACCTTTAACATTGACGTAACGCCGCCGGATTTAAAGATTATTTCTCCGTCTGACAGTTTGACCGTAAATTCAGATTCAATTATTGTAAAAGGGAAACTGAATCACCGGACAGGACAGGATATTGTAAAAATCAGTTTAAACAATGGCGCGGAGATTTCCGGCAATCTTGAGAATGACACAAGAAATTTCAATTGCCAAATTAACGGATTGACAGAAGGTTCGAATTTATTGAAAATAACAGCTACTGACTTTGTAGGAAATACGGTTTCAATAAAATTAACTGTTGTTTATAACGCTGATACGACTATTATAATCAAGAATGTTGAAATAGATTCTGCCGCTCCTGAGATAGAAATCGACAGTTCGATTATAATTTCAAATTTTCTTTTGAAAAACGGCGATTTTGCTCCCGATACGGTTGAATTGAATATTTCCACTTCAAACAACGCGCAAATCAAATTAAATATTAATATTCCGGATACGAGTCTGCCAGTGTCGGTAACAATAAAAACTGCCGGAGATACTTCAGTCAGAGATTTAATTGAAACTCAAACCGGCGAAGAATCAGTAAAAAAATTCGGGACTGACGCCGATTATCAAGCCGGATTGCTGACTGTAAGGAAATTTGATTTTGTAAGAAACGGTTCGGAATCAATCAATGACAGCGTAAGCGCGAGTATTATTTTTACGCTGCCGCTTCAATTAATTAATAAATACGTTGGCGTATATCGTTTCAACGAAAATTCGTTGGAATGGGAAGCTTTATCCGAAGCGCAAATATCATCAAGGGATTCAGGTTCTATTACCGCTAATGTAACGCATTTTTCAATTTACGGAGTATTTTCAGCCGGGGCCCCGGTTCAAAATAATTTGAATAATATAGCGATTTTTCCAAATCCGTTTAAACCGAACGACGGCGATAATTCTACAGGAACGGAATTTACAGGAAATTTAGACGCCGGCAATATGACTGGAATTCATATAATCGGATTGCCCGCAAACGCAAAAATAAAAATTTATACTATACTCGGACAACTGGTTGACGAATGTCAGGTTTTGCCGAATCAGGGAATGGCAATCTGGGACGCAAGAAATAAAGACGGTGAAAAAGTCGCAAGCGGAGTATATATGGTTTTAATAGATTCTCCGATAGGTAAAAAAGTAAAAAAATTAGCGATAATCAGATAAAACCTATTTGCGAATTTGCGCAAATTCGCAAATAGATTATCGGGAAATTTTAAAATTTTATAGAAGGTGATGACGATGTTAAAAAAAATAGTTTTATCTGCCGTATGCATATGTTTAATTTTTGTCTCCGCTGTTTTTTCAGGCAACGGAACGCATAGCGTTTTATTTTTGAGAATGCCGACAAGCGCCGCAGTCGCAGGTCTGAACGGAGCGTATACCTCGCTTGCGGACGACGTGAACAGTTTATCCGCTAATCCGGCGGGTTTGAGTTATGTGTCGAATAAACAATTTTTGTTTATGCACAATAATTATTTTGAAGATTTGACGCATAATTACATCGGTTATTGTCAGCCGGTAAATTTTCTTAAAGGAACTTTAGGAATAAACTGCTCGTTATTTGACGCTGGAGATATTGAAAAAACAAGAATTCTGACGGGAGTTACGTATTCAAATCACGGCGATTTTGACGCGAAGGATATGGCGATAGGATTAAGTTATGGAAAAAAAATGAATGAAAATATAAACGCGGGTATTTCATTAAAATATATAAATTCCAAAATAGAATCTGAAAAAGCTAATGCGTTTGCTATGGATTTGGGCGCTATTTTGAAAACCGATATTGCCGAGCAACCTGTAAAATTCGGAGCCGTAATAAAAAATTTAGGAACAAAATTAAAATACGATAAAGATAAAGAAAGTCTTCCCTCAGAATACAAACTCGGCGCGTCGTCTTTATTTCCGGTAAACGACGTTTTTTCTATAACGCCTTCGATAGATTTAATTTATGTGGAAAACGAGGATTTCAATTTTAATATCGGTTCGGAATGTTGCCTCTTAAATTCGCTTTTTATCAGAATGGGATATGATTCTTCGATAGACGCTGGAAACGGATTAAGCTACGGATTAGGATTTAAAATTAATCGTATTACAATAGATTATGCGTTCGCTTCATACGACGATATCGGAGACGCTCACAGAATCAGTTTGACAATAAAATAAATAGTATTTTGTAATGCAGTTCAGTAATTTTTTATCCGGTTATTTAAAACATAATGGGATAAAAAAAATTAATGTAAAATCCGATTTAATTCCGTTTAATAATAAAATTGATTTCAATAATTTTATTGACAATATAACGGGATACGTTTATAGACACGATATTTGTTTATCCGATTTTATTGAAATAGAATCTTGCGTCAAAAATATTGAAGAGTTTCTTCCCGCTCGCCCGTCAGCGGAATATTCTGAAATAAAAAATAAATTTTTAGAACTTAAAAAATACGTTTATGATTTCAGAAGAAAAAATATGGTTTGTATTCCTGATGGAAAAATTCAAATAGGAAACTATAACGGATTATCAGACCAGACTCCGCCGCATAATATAATTATAAAAAGTTTTTTTATTGATTCAATGCCCGTATCCGTAAAATCATTTCTTGAAATATGCCCTGAGTTTTCAGCCTCAATTGAAGAATATGATTTTGACGACGAACCGGTCCGCGGAGTTTCTTTTAGTCAGGCGTCAATTTTTGCTAAAAGAATTGGAAAAAGGATTCCTTCGGAATTTGAATGGTATTACGCTTCTGCGACTTCTGAGAATAACAAATATTTTTCTGGAAGAAGATTGACAGGCTGCGCATTAAACGCCACCAAAAATTGGGTTAATTGCAGAATGAATAATAAATCAAAAAAAAATTTTTTCGGATTATATTATATGACCGGTTTAGTATGGGAATGGACGGACAGCTGGTATTTGCCTTATCCTAATAATTATGAAAAAAAAAAAGAATACGGATATAAATATAAAGTTCTAAAAGGAGGATGTTGGAATAGTCCGAAACACGAATGCGACAATAATTTCAGAAAATTTTTTTTGCCGGAACAATCATCCTATAATATTGGCTTCCGCTGCTCAATTTAATTCGTAAAATTTAAAAATAATTTTATTGGCTTGGCGAATTTCTTCAATTAGAGAATTTCTTAGCGGTATAAAATTATTATAAAATTTAACCAAAAAATATCTTATTTGACGCGCCCGAAAAATATTTTAAAGGTTAAAAATACAGCGAAAAATGGCGCATTCTTGAAAATTTGTTTTTTGTTTTATTCAGCAGTAAATCAAGAACCGTAGTTTTTTTTACTACAATATTTACGTCGCAGGTTGCTCCTTTCTGCAAGTATATTTTTTCATTGTGTTTTTTGTAATACGGACAATCAAGTTTAATCTCGACGTTGATAAATGAAATCAGGGAATCCAGCGAGTCTGCGGAACCTAACGAATCCATAGAAAATTCCGATTGTGAAAAAGAACTGAATTCCGGCTGAGATATGACCGGACTTATTTTTATTACAGAACCATAAAATACCCCGTAATTCAAATAGGGCAAAGCGTTAAAAAATATTTGAGCTCTTTGCCCTATTTTTATGTCCGGTAATGACTGTTCTTCAATTTTTGCTTTTACTATCATCGTTTCAGTATCTCCGATTTCCAATAATGTTTCGCCGGGCAAGAATGAACTTTCTTTTAACAAATGAACGTCGTTAGTTAAAACATATCCGGCAGCCGGACTTAATAATGCCGTCCATTTTTTTCGAGCTGAAATTAATGATGACTCGCTTTCAATTGATTTCAGGACTTCGCGCAATTGTTGAATTTCAAGTTCTTTTACCTTAATATAATCTTTTTTTGAAAGAGCTGATTCGTAATTTTTTTTTGAGCTTTCCTTTTTTAATCGAAGCTCCTCTATGTCGTCGCCGGAATATTTCTTTTTAGAAAGCTGGAGTTTTCTTTTAAGTTTTTCGAGTTCGCTCTCAAGCAATAAATAGGATAGTTCAAGTTCTTTAGATTCCTGTTCGGCTACCGCGTTCTTTTTTAATAATAATTTATATTTTTCTGATTTTTCTTTTTGATCGTCGCGTTTGATTTTGGTTTGTTCAATTTCTTTTTCAATTATTTCAATTTCTTCGCTTCTGCCGCCGCCGCATAACGCTTTTGAATAATTTAATTTCGCAATATTCAAATTATCGTAAGCTATTCCTATTTCCTGAATCAGCTCGTCTGAAAATGTTTTTTTTTCATCTTCGGCTGCTTTGATTTTTAGAATTATTTCTTCCCGTTCCGCAACTGTTTGCGTTAATAAAGTATTAATTGACATATCGTCTATAAATCCTATTATATCGCCTTTATTTAAATACGAACCTTCCTTTACATTAATTTCTTTTAAAATTCCCATTTCTTTTATTTTGACTAACGCATAGTTTGCAGGAATAGCTTTTCCGGTTCCGGTAATAGTCATATCGATTTTCAAAAAACAAATTAATATGAATATTATAATCACAAATGCCCCGGTCAATATTACTATAATTCGCGGAATGCGTTTGATATATTTGTTCACTGGAAATTTATTGATTTTCATTTTTTATATTATCTCCGCGTTTAATAATTTTTTAAAATTACCGTTTTCTTTAATCAAATTGTTATAATCGGAATATCCTGAAATCGTTCCGTTTTCGATAAATAATATTTTATCGCAAAATTGCAAAGAACTGATTCTATGCGAAATCAGAATTATTTTCATTTCCGGAAAATTTAATCTTAAACTGCGCATAATAAACGATTCTTTTTCCGGCTCTATATTTGAAAATCCTTCGTCGATAATTAATATCTCCGGTTTTTTTGCCAATGCTCTGCTTAATAGTAATCTGAATTTTTGACCGCCTGAAATGTTTTTCCCGTTTTCTTCTATCTTGAAATCAATAACTGATTCTTCGTCTTCAAATTCAAATCCGGTAATTTCAAGTAATTTTAATATTTCAGCGTCTTTTACCGATAAATTTATAAGTTTGAAATTATCTTTTACCGAACCTTCGAATAATATATCGTTTTGCATAACCGAACAGATTTTTTTGCGCAATTGCTCCGTTGATATTTTTTCGATTGGAACGTCGTTTATAAAAATTGTTCCGGCTGAACTAAGATTAAATTTACAGAACAGATTTATTAATGTTGATTTACCGCATCCGCTTTTTCCGGCTATACCGGTTATTGTTTCTTTATCAATTATAAATGAACAACCGCTAAGAACCGGATTATCCGCGTCGTATTCAAAATAAACTTTATCAAATTCTATTTTATTAATCTTTTCAATTATAACAGGATTTGACGGCTCTATGGGCGGTTTAATATCGTAGACCTCGAAAAACCTTTGAGATCTTATTATTCCGCGCTGAATTTCCGGGCCTAATGACAGTAATTGTTTTATGGGAAGCAATAAATACCCTGCAAGCATTCCGAACATTATAAGTTCGCCTATCGTCAAATCTCCTATAAGTATTCTGGATACCGCATACCATGTAAAAAAAATCCCCGATATTATAGCGGCTATAGCTATGATAAATTCGAATCCGTTTGTTATAGCCGTAATTATCATAGAATTTTTTCTTATATTTAGATAAAGATATTTGAGTTTTTTTAATACTCTGTCTTTAATATTATAACCCTGTATCGCGCGTATTCCTGATATTGATTCGTAGCTTTTAGCCGAATATTCTTCCTGACGCGCAGTAATCGATTTCACATATTTTCTTATATAATCGGATAGTTTGTAATAACAATACGCGTTAAACGGTATTACTATTGCGCTCAATAAAGCAAGTTTATAGTCGATAATAAATATAATAACCGGAAACAGAAAAAAATATAAAACATATTCCAGCATTTGAATTATTAAATTTGATAATATGCCGATTGCGGCTGATAAATCGCTGAACTTGAATATAACCTCTCCGGTTTTTGCGTTTGTAAAATACGAAGCCGGCAGATTGAAAATTTTTTTATAAAATTTGAATTTAACGTCGTAATCAATTAAACTCTGCATATATGCGGAATAATAGTTTTGCAGCAAATCAAGAAGCGCCTTGAATCCGGCCGCTATTCCTCCGGTTAGTAAAAGTATTTTTAACAATCCGTAATTCTTTGCCGGTAATACGGTATCGAATATTATTTTAGTAAAATACGTCGGTATCATTGCAAGACCCGCGGCTAATAATCCGTATGCCGTAACTTCTATAAAATAAAAATAATACGGTTTAAGGAATCTAAGCAGTTTGATTAAACTGTAAAGCCGGTAGTATTTGTAATCTTCCTGCAATATTGAGGATTCAATACTTTGTATTACAAAATATACCGGATGCAGTAATATCGAATAATTTTTTGAATATCCCCTGCGTTTGCCGGATTTAAATTTTTCGCTGAATCCTCCGAATGGTTTTAGTATTTCTTCGGTTATTTTATAATAATAATAGAATTTATGTCTGATGTTTTGCTCGTTTAAAAAATTTATCCCGTATCCGTATAAATTGTAATTGTGCTTTTTTAGTTCGTATAATACATACGGGCTTGAAGTCGATTGCGCCCATATTCGCTCAAGCCGGAAATATGTTTCTATCAATTTATGAAAACCTTCGCTCATTAAAAATTGAGCGTTATTCGGATTATTCTTTACGCTTTCTTTTAACCGTTCGGATTCAACAAATAATCTGTATCGGATTCTTTCTATTTCAATTTTTTTTAAAGGATATGGTCCGTCCGAGTATATTTCTTTGGCAAGCGTTTTTAAATATTCGCATACTCCAGAACTTTTATCTTCTATTTTTTCAAGATAATCGGCGGCTTTTTCATCTCCGAAAATAACGCAGTCTTTTAATATGAAAATCCATTTTGCGTTTCGTTCTTTAACGATTTTATGTTGACAAAAACTTAACGGCTGATATTGAAGTTCTATTGCGTAATCTTCAAATTCAAAATTTTTTTCTTCGTAAATGTTTCTATCCGTCAAAATAATGAGCTTTAACGGTTCCGTTAATTCTTTTCCGGATTCTATTTCAAGTTTTAGCGAACGTCCGTAACCTATAATTCCAATGGAATGTTTTTCAGACGATAATAATTTTATCAGTCTATTGACTGAATCGTTTTTTGTAATGTTAAGGTTTATATTCATTTTTCAGGATTAATCATTAATTCATAAATTTTTTTAGCGGTTAGAATTTCTATTTCCGCCTGCTTTATTGTTATTAAAAATCGTCTATGTTCCAGTTCGGAACTAAGCAAATTGTCTATTGGAATAAATCCTTCGCCGTAAAGATTTTTATTAATAACAAGGATTTCATCGTATAAAATAAGATTTTTTTTTAAACATTTTATATTTTCAAAGAGAGATTTTAACCCGACAGCGGTTTCTGTCAATACTATTTCTAATTCTGTTTTTGCTTTTGAATAAGCAAATTCATATAGTTTGTATATCGAAGAATATTGGGTTTCGGTTAGTTTTTTTAATTTGAAAATATCTATCGGTATGTTGTATAAAAACGATATATTCCAGCGTTTATCGTATTTATCAAATACAGATTCAAATGATTTTGAAGAATTAATCAGGGTGTATCCGTTTGAAATAATCAGGTCGGGTTTGAATTTATCGAAATCTATGGTTTTATCAATATCTATTATTTTTTTTTGAATCCTCAGTTTCTTTAGTTCCGGCAAAGACTCGATATCAAAATTTTCAAGCGCATCGGCAGGATTCGTATCCGGAATTACCCCCGATTCGATTCCCTCTAAATCGTTATCGCTAATCGTTATTCCTGAATATTTTTTTTTAAACGATTCAATTGAGTTTTTAAATTCCGACTCCGCTTCGTTTATTGCGGCTTCAGTTTCATTTAACCTGATTTTAATTTTCATTAGATCGGCTTTTTTAATTATTCCAGCCGAGTATTTGTCTGAATTCGCTCCGTATAATATTTGAATATCTTTATAATCTGATTTTAGCTGGCTATGTTTAATTTTGAATTTTATTATTTCTTTTAATTCGGTAAAAATCGTCCGTTTGAGATTATTGGTTTTTTCAAGCAGAGAATAATAATCAAAATCAAGTTTTAATTTTATTTTTTTTAATTCTCTGTTTTCGCGGGAATCCTTATTGAAATTTTTTGAAATCTTAATTCCGAATTCCGAATATGCGCTGTTTGCCGGTTCGTAAATTTCAGAAGTGAATTTTGACGACCCCGCTTTTGCTTGAAAATTTACGGATGTTCCGTCTTTGAAAATCTTATCGATATTTAATCCCGAGTTTATCCTTTTTGATTTTGTTTTATCTGTAGCGTAATCAAGTTCGTCGTAATTTGACGAACCCAGAGATCGTTCGTCCCTTTTATAATCTGCGCCGGACATTGCCGAAAATTTAGGATAAAATTCCCTGTTTTTTTGAATATAACCGGTTTTGGATTGAAAATATTCTTCTCGCAAAATTTTATAATCAAAAGACGACTCAAGCGCGCTGTCCGCGATATTTTCTATAAATTCTTCAAAGGTTAATGCGGTTGATTCAACTGATAAAAATAAAATAACCGAAATACAAAATATGAATATTATTAATATTTTATATCCGGCTGCGTTCATTAATTTTCCCCAAGCAGGCGTTTAATTTCATCGTCAAGCGCCGATGTCTTATTTTTTGGTTTAGATTCCGTTCCGGTCGAAAAATTGGACGCCGGTAATTTTTCTTTTTCATTTTCTTTGGTTGAGTTTTCCGTTTCGGGTACTGATTGAATTGGAGGTTCCGGTTCTGTCTCTCCGCAGATTCCATAAACGGGTATTTCCCACTCTTCTGGAAGAAAACCGCCAAGAGGTTTTAAAAAATATTTTAAAATTTTTTCGAATGTTTCTATGCGGCTTGATAAATATTGCGCTGAAAAAAAATCTTTCGCAAGCTTCCATAAAAATTCGTCTTTATCCTTTAATTCTTCAAGATATTTTCGCCTTATGGCAGGATAAAAATTATTGTATGCGTCAAATGAATACATAACGCTGTCAAACGCGGCCGCAAGAATATATTCGCTTGTTAAATCATCGGTTCCGGCGTATCTTTTGGCTTCGTTTAACCGGTTTTCATAACCGTATCTCATAAACATTGTTTGTATATGATTTCTGTGATTTAACGGTCTTTGTTCAAAAACATTTTTTATATATTCTACGCTTCTTGTTAATAGTCCGCCTGTGTTATCAATTAGTATTTCGCCTGAACCGAGCGATTTTAAAAAATATTCTTTTCTATGAACCAGACTGCCAGTTACCGTATAATAAAAATTGTCATAACTTAAATCCATTTCAACGCCGTCAAATTCTATATGCTGTTTTTTTGCGTTATAATCAAATATCAATACCTGCAAATCAATATCGCTGTCCTCTTTGCATTTTCCAGCGGCAAGCGAACCGTATAATATTAGTCCGGCAATATTTTCGTCCCCGCTGAAAAACTCGAGAACTCTTTCAATCATTTCATATTGTTTTGTTTCGCCTATGCTTGTTTTAATTTTTTCTAATCCCATTTTTTTCTCTGATTTTTGTAATGTCGCGGAGCAAAACGCTCTCAAACTCAAATTCGTTAGATTCGTCTAATTCGTGGTTTTTTACCGCGAATAGAACGAATAGAACGAATAAAGAATTTTTTTATGACTTAAGATAATGTTTTAGTTTTTTGAAACAGTTCATTAAATTAATTTTTAAGAAAATCCACCAACCGCGAAAGCGGCTGAATTTTACAATAGATACGTTAGATTCTTCTAATTCGTTGTTTTTTGCCACGAATAGAACGAATAAAGAAATTTTTTATGACTTAAGATAATGTTTTAGTTTTTTGAAACAGTTCATTAAATCAATTTTTAAGAAACTCCACCAACCGCGAAAGCGGTTGAATTTTACAATAGATACGTTAGATTCTTCTAATTCGTTGTTTTTTGCCACGAATAGAACGAATAGAACGAATAAAACGAATAAAAAATTTTTTTATGACTTAAGATAATGTTTTAGTTTTTTGAAACAGTTCATTAAATTAATTTTTAAGAAAATCCACCAACCGCGAAAGCGGCTGAATTTTACATAACCGCGGGTGGACTGCGCGGAGCGCAGGAAAACCTGCGGCGCAAAAAACTAAACTCGCCAACCCTGAAAGGGTTGAATTTTACTACAATTTTAAATTCGACCCGTTCAGTGTCGATATTTTAATTTTTTTATAAACCCTACTTCAACCTGAAAAATGCGTTAGACGTTAAGTGAAGTTTTTCAAAACATAGATGTACTCTTGTTAAAACTTCTTAAAAACCAAAAACTGCTCTGTATTTTTATCCACATTTGAAAAATTGTCTAAAACTAATGTTTTTCAATACTTTCAACAATTTTTCAAAGGCGTATGCAGTTTTTGAGTTCAAACAACTAAATTGTTACGATTTAAGAACCTCCCGTTTTTTTACTTTGTAGAAATTTAATTAATTCAATCTGTTCATTTTGCAGTATTTTATGATTGCTTGCTTCCCAGCTTCCCTGCAAAAAAGTAGAATGCGGCATTATCAAATCAAAATAAACCCTTTTTAATTTAATAAATTTTTCTTTGCATTTTTTCTCCGATAAATATTCTGAAATCTTATCGTAAAAATTTTTATCGCTATCTTTAATATAGTTCAACCGTTTTTTATTCGGCAAATCCCATACGCCGTTCCATTTAAAATAATTGTCTATTATATTTACAAATAAACGGTTCATTACCGCAAGCGAATCAATAGTTTCCCCTGAATTTAAATATTTTTCAGCTTCAAGCATAAGATTCTGCATACCCGTATTGCCGAATATTTTCTCCCGTTCTCCGTATATTCCCGCTCCGCGGTTAAATTTGTGTTTTGCAAAATCTATCAGCAAATCCAATAATCCGTCAGTATCGTCGTATAACACAGCTCCGTTTGCAAGCGAATATATTTTGTCTTCCGCGCTTCCGCTTACAACCTGTTGAAACAAATGCCAGAAATCTATATAATATAAATCAAACAATACTCCGTTTTGCTTCACCCTCTTCGATAAACAAAAATTCTCCGAATGTATTATCATTAAATCCACGTCGTTGACTCTATGATTATTTTCATTTAAAAATAATATGATTTGTTTTATCACTTTTTCGACGCTTTGAAATGTTAATTCTGAATATTCATTATTATTGTTGATTTCCGATTGATATATCGTAGAGCCGTATAATATAATAGATTCTATTTTTTTATCGAAATAATTTTCAGTTATAGCATTCATAACATTAAAATTTTATATTTGATTCAATATATTTATTGCTTTATGAAAATATGATAATGATTTATTTTTCAAACAATTTGATATAAGCTTATTTAAAATCTTATAATGATATTCAGAATTCTTTTTTATTAACCCAATAGTTGATTTTACATCGAGCGGATATGTTCTTTTAAAATTAAAATAATAGTTAATGTATTCGTGAATAAAAGAAATTATAAAATATTTTTGAAGTAAAACAGATTTTTCATTTTTAATTTTATAAATCATTCCTTTGAGATGATGCAAAATTAAAGATTTTTTTTCAAAAGATAATTTTTTTCGTTTTAAATTAAAAAAAAACCTTGATTGTAATTTGAAACTTTTGTATAAGTTTTCATTTGTTGTATATACGCAATTTCCTTTATGAAAAATATTGAAATACAAAGGCTGCTGTTTGTTAAAAAAATATAATTCTAATTTTGATTTATTAATAAAAAATAAATGCAAATATTTGGCGAAGCCGTTTATTTTTTTAACAATACTTTTTTCGATTTCGAAATTATTATCGTATACTATACAAAAATCTTTATCATATCCGGATTCTGAACCGCTGAATTCAATTATCATAATTAATTTACCATAACGCTTATAAGTCTTTTTAATAAAATCAATAATTTTATTATTATTCATTTTTTTTAATATCAATTTGAAACGTATTATCTCTATATTCCAGCGTTAGGTTTATATCGTTGCAACTTTGTAAGCTCAATAATATATTATCAAGATTATCCGGATGAATTTCTATATCGTTTATTTTAGTTATATATGAAAAATAATAATGAGGATATATTTTAGGATTAAAAATTATTGTATCGCTTTTAGCGATAGGAGTTTGCGCAATTGTAAGCGGAAAATAATAATTATAATAAGTACTCGACAGTCATAAGTTCTTAAGATTATTTTATATCCCCATTTTTTTGTAATT
>ERZ795059.4744-NODE-4744-length-12646-cov-5.917560_pt1 | contig 12646 bp, 14 predicted proteins | sample MGYA00375143_ERZ795059 | MGnify/ENA primary metagenome ERZ795059 (study PRJEB30188, sample SAMN05720168) | activated sludge metagenome | isolation source: Anaerobic digester | place: USA | collected 2015-01-07 ... | reverse complement strand
GCTCGTCGACGAGATCGACCGCATCGCCAGCCACGCCCAGTTCAACGGCATGAACCTACTGACCGGCCGCTTCGCCCGCGAGGACGGTGAGAACCTGGTCACCGGCTCGATGTGGTTCCACATCGGCGCCAACATGGACCAGCGTGAGCGCGTGTACATCGGCACGATGACCGCCTATGGCCTCGGCGTCAAGCAGATCGGCTCGGACGAGATCGTATCGCTCGAGTCGCCCGACGGCGCGAACCGGACCATCGGCGTCCTCGACGAGGCGCTCAAGAAGGTCAATAAGCAGCGAGCGGACCTCGGCGCTTACCAGAATAGGCTCGAACACGCCGTCAAGGGCATCGACATCGGCGCGGAGAACCTCCAGGCCGCCGAAAGCCGGATCCGCGACACCGACATGGCGTCGGAGATGGTCCACTACACGAAGGACCGTATCCTCGTCCAGGCCTCGAGCGCGATGCTCGCCCAGGCGAACCAGAAGACCGCTTCCGTCTTGCAGTTGCTCCAGTAAGGCTGTATACTAAAAAAAGATAGGGCCGTCCCCTCCCGACCGGGAAAGGGACGGCCGACGGATCTTTGACAAACACCCTCGTGCGCATGCCGGCGGAGATGCCGGCCCTCCCCTCAGGGAGGGCCGGTTCCCCCGCCGTATGGGGCATGAACGGACGGGAACGGGCGCGAGAACACGGAATCCCGGCCTCGACGCCATGCGCGCGGGACGCGCGGCAAGGAATGCCGCGCAGTACGTCCTGCAAGGAGGGTCATATGATCATTAACCACAACATGAGCGCGATGTACGCCAACAGGTCGCTGGGCGTTACCGGGGTCGAACTCAACAAGAACATGGAGAAGCTCGCCTCCGGTCAGCGCATCAACCGCGCCGGCGACGACGCCTCGGGCCTCGCGGTTTCCGAGAAGCTCCGCGGCCAGGTTCGCGGCCTCAACCAGGCTCAGCGCAACATCGAGAACGGCGTTTCATTCATACAGACCACGGAGGGTTACCTCCAGGAGACGCAGGACATCCTGCATCGCGTGCGCGAACTGGCCGTCCAGTCGGCCAACGGCATCTATACCGCCGAAGACCGCATGCAGATCCAGGTCGAGGTTTCCCAGCTGGTCGACGAGATCAACCGGATCGCCAGCCACGCTCAGTTCAACGGCATGAACATCCTGACCGGCCGCTTCTCAAAGGACGGCGGGAATATCATGCAGCTGCAGGTCGGTGCCAACATGGATCAGAACGAGAGGATCTTCATAGGCACCATGACCGCCACGGCTCTCGGGCTACAGGGCGCTCAGGGTACGGACGGTATGATCTCCATCGAGGATCCGGAGAAGGCCAACGCCTCCATCGGCAACCTCGACGCCGCCCTCAAGACGGTTTCGAAGCAGCGCGCCGACCTCGGCGCCTACCAGAACCGCTTCGAGATGGCTTCCAAGGCGTCGCGATAGCCGCCGAGAACCTCCAGGCCGCCGAGAGCCGCATCCGCGACACCGACATGGCCTCGACGATGGTCGATTACGTCAAGAACCAGATCCTGTCCCAGGCCGGTGGGGCGATGCTCGCCCAGGCCAATACCAGGACCCAGTCCGTGATGCAGCTGTTGGGTTAATACAACCGTTCATAGATTCATTGCGGAGAGCTTCCTGGACGTCGTCTTTCCGCGACGGAGTCTGATCTGACCGGAAGGGGGGGGATCGCGCCCTCCCCCCTTCATCTTTACGAACCGGGCGCGCCCCCGCGACAGGGAGTCGGAACGGGAGCGCTCCCATGAGACAGGAGGAAACGTATGGCAATCGACGTTTCTGCCGTATATACGCTCCCCAACGCCGCGTCGGCCTTGCAGCAGGAAGCCGCTAAGCCGCGCGCCAAGCAGGGCGACGTGATGAGGACCGAGCCTCCCGTATCGATGGATACCATCATCGAGGAGCTCGTGGACGTCAGCGCCGCGTTCAACAAGCGGCTATCGTTCAGCCTGAACGAGAAGCTCGGCCAAGTCGTCGTCAAGGTAATCGATACCGATACCGACAAGGTAATAAGGGAAATTCCGCCCGCCGAGCTTCAGCACGTAAACGAGCGTATACGGGAGGTAATCGGCATCCTGTTCGACGAGAGGGCGTAACCCGGAAGGAGGGCCTCGAGGCCCCATGTCGGATATCAGCATCCCCGGCGTCAAGAGCAAGTACGATACCGCCAAGATAATCGAAGGCTTGATGGCCGTCGAGCGCATTCCGCTCACGCGCTCCCAGGCCCGCCTCGAGGAGATACGCCTCCAGCGTACGGTCTGGCTCGACCTCAACCGCCGCATGTCGTCGCTCCGGGAGAGCGCTCGTTCGCTCTTCTCCTTCCAGAACCCCTTCAACGAACGCACGGCCAGCTCGAGCGACGAGTCGGTATTGACCGGCACCGCCACCAGGGAGGCGATCGAGGAGACGAAGTCCTTCGTCGTCAAGCGGACGGCGAGCGCCGACCGTTTCATGTCGGACGCCGTACCCGCCGACGCCAAGGTGCCCAAGGGAGAGTATTCCTTCTCGGTAGGCGACAAGACGATACGCCTGTCATACGGCGGCGGGTCGATCAAGGACTTCGCCGACGCGATCAACCGCAAGGGCGCCGAGACCGTGCGCGCCCAACTCGTCGCGATACGGCCCGACGAACGGGTGCTCGTCATCGAGTCGCTCAAGACCGGCAAGGACAACCGGCTGGGCTTCGGCGGCGCCGCGGAGGACTTCGCGCTATCGGTCGGGCTCGTCGAGAAGGCCAGCTCGACGCTCCAGGCGCTGCCGACCGATAACCCGGTCCGCTTCGATCAGCCGCTCGACGCCTCCAAGGCGTTTCAGAAAGACGACGCCCTCTACCTGGCGCCTGGCGCCGAGGCCGCGCTCAAGCTGCCCTCCCCGAGCCGGAGCGAAGGCCTCGTCCTCGAGTTGGAGGTCGAGCTCCGCGACCTCCCGGGCGGTCAAGCGGCTCCCGTCGGGCCGCCGCCGGGCCCAGCCATCCCCTCGACCGGGACCATCGAGTACGAGGGTATACGCATCGCCTCGGCCCCGTCGGAAGCCGAGCTACCGGCCTGGTCTCCCCCCCCGACGCCGCCCAGGCGCGACGACCTCGCGCCCCTGTACCTGATCGACGGATCCGGCCGCTCCGTTCGGTTGCCCGAGGTTCGACCCGGCGACGGCTTCAAGACGATCACCGTGCCGCTACCGGCCTACGTCGACTCGTTCTCGGGCGTCGGGCTACGGAACGGTAATACCGGCCGCGAGCTACGCGTGCGCTCGGCGCGGGTCTACGACCCGACGGAGACGGCCGGCCTGCGGCCTAAGAACCCGGTGCAGACAGCCGGCGACGCCGTCGTCGTCATGGACGGCATCGAGGTGACCCGATCGGACAACGCCGTCTCCGACCTCGTGCCGGGCCTCACGATCAACCTCTGGCAAGCCTCCGACAAGCCGGTCAAGCTCAAGGTGGAGCCCGACCGCGAGGCCGCCAAGGAAGCGGTCATCGAGCTCGTAGGCAATTACAATAGGCTGATGGCCGAGTTGAACATCCTCGCCCGCAAGGATGAGAGCGTGCTGGCGGAGATCGAGTACTTTACCGTGGACGAGAAGAAGGCCTACGCCGAGAGGCTCGGCCTGTTCCAGGGAGACACCACGCTATCCCAGCTACGGACAAGTATGCAGCGCACGATGATGGACGCCTACCCGACCGGGGGCGGCATGTCCCAGCTGGCCGCCTTCGGCATCACCACCGACTCCAGACGCGGCGGCTCCTATGACGCGGCCAGGCTCAGGGGCTACCTCGAGATCGACGAGTCGGCTCTCGACAAGGCCCTGCAGACGAGCTTCGGCCGGGTCAAGGACCTATTCGGCTTCGACTCGGACGGCGACCTGCTCATGGACGCCGGCGCGGCCTTCAAGCTCGACGCCATGATGAAGGCCTACGTGGAGACCGGCGGCGTCGTCACGACGAGGACCACTACCCTCGACTCGCAGATCAGCCGGCAACAGAAGGAGATAGAGACGCTCGAGGACAAGCTCGCCAAGAAGGAAGCCGAGCTCAAGCGTCAGTACGGTCAGATGGAAGGCGCGCTCGGACAGATGGAAAGCACCTCGAGCGCATGGGATACGTTTAATTCGAGCCAAGGCAAATGATGATGGGTAGGAGCGATCGATGGAATTCCTAATGAATGGGACGGCCGCCGAGGCGGCCATAACCGGGCGCACGATAGGCGACGTACTGGCCGAGCTCGACGAGAGGGCCGAGGCTATGGGCGCCATCATTGTCGAGGTGGACCTGAACGGCCGCTCGCTGAGCCCCGACGAGCTGGCAGAGGCCTGCGCCGGGAGCGCCGACGCGCCCGGGACGATCAGCCTGGTCGCCGAGAGCGCCGCCGGTCTCAAGGCGCGCGGCCTCGAGTCGCTGCTCGAGCTGGTGCGCGCCGCCTCCGAGGCGGCGGCCTCCGAGGACGCCGCGGCCGTCGCGTCAGCTCGGGCCGCCTGGGCGTCGTTCCAAGCCGCGTTCGGCGGCATCTTCTCCGCCGAGGAGGCGTCCTTCGTCGAGGCGTTCGGCGAGCGCCTCGGGCATGACGCGCCGACGGTCGAGCTGACCCGCCTGGCCGACGGCATGGTCGCCTTCTTCGGCGAGCGGCTCGCGGAGCTACGCGACCCGGAGGAGGCGATGCTTTCCGCGGCCCGCATCTTCGACGCCATCAAGGACGATCTGTCAGAGGTGCCCGTACGCCTACAGACCGGCAAGGACGCGGAGGCCATGCGAACGATGGTGCTCGCCGTCGAGCTGATCAACAAGACCGTACGGATCATGCCGGAGTACGCCCGCGCGTCGGCCAGGACGCCGACCGATATCGCCGGGATGGCGGTACCCGAGTTCTACGGTCAGCTGAACGGAGTGCTCAAGGAACTGGCCCAGGCCTTCGAGGCCAAGGACGGCGTGCTCATCGGCGACTTGGCGGAATACGAGATCAGGCCGAGGCTCGATTCATTCTATGCCGCCGTCAGGGCGGCCGTCGGGGATCGATGATGCCGGCGTTCGAGGCTCGCGCCCTCTTGGCCCAGGTCTATTGGAAGCAGGAGAACCCGGCGGAGAGCAAGTACTTCCTGATCATCGCCGGAGCCTTGTTCCTGATCCTCATCGGTTACTCGATCATCAAGAACGCCGTCGCCGACAAGGGCGCAGGACTCGGGCAGCGGAGACCGCAGAACCTATCCGGAGGCGCGTTCAGGAGGCGCGCCGAGGAAGCTGGCTTCTCCTCGGCGGAGGCCGAATTCCTCGAATTCTACGCCCGGAAGCTGGGCGTGACGAGCCCGCAGTCGGTGTTCGGCAGCAAGACGTTGCTCGACGCTTTCATGCGCAACGCCTTCAAGTACATCGAGCGCCATGCCGAGACCGAGGACATGGCCGAGGAGCAGAAGCATAGGCTGTTCGCCATACGCGAGGCCCTCGGCTCCCGCTCGAGCTCAGGGTCGGCCCCGCGCTCGACGAGGCAGCTCAAGCCGAAGACGCCGCTGTCGATCGTCACATCCAAGGAGGCCCACTACTCGTCGATCCTGATAGTCAACGAGTCCCGGGCCATGTACCTGGAACCAGCCCTGGATGCCTTCGGCTCGCCGATACGCATCCAGTACGGCTCCAAGCTGACGCTGTACTTCTACTCTGGAAACCACGTCGGCTACAGCTTCCAGTCCCGCTCGCGCGGCATGGTCGACATCGACGGCAAGAAGTTCCTGTCCATAGCTCACAGCGACCGCATCAAGCCGCTGCCCGCGAGGCGCAACCAACGTAGCGAGGTCAGGCTATCGGGCAGGTTCTACCTGGTGCACGTACGGGCCGCGCGCGACAAGGGCAAGGTCGTCAAGACGGTGCAGGTCGAGCGGGCGGCGGTCGCCGGCATCATCACCGACCTCTCGGGAGGCGGGCTATCGCTCCAGACCATGAGCCCGGCCAACGTCGGAGAATTCATCAAGGTGGAGTTCGACCTGGGCACCGGCCAGCGCTCGGCCTACGCGACGGTCGTGCGCGTCAGCAAGACCCGCAATGGAGCCCTGATGCACCTGAAGTTCGTCAAGGCCTCGCGCAAGACGATCAACGAGATACGCTCGGTCGTCTACGGCTACGACTGACGCGAGCCTGGGTTGCGAAGGCGCCGTCGTCCCGCGTTGTCCCGCGTTGTCCCGCGTCGTCCCGCGTCGTCCCGCGTTGTCCCGCGTTGTCCCGCGTCGTCCCGCGTCGTCCCGCGTCGTCCCGCGTCGTCCCGCGTCGTCCCGCGTCGTCGCCGGGCGGCCCCGCACTTGACCGTCCGAGCCATCGTACATACAATTTCAGCGATGAAGATAGTCGAGCTCACGAATATCCTGCGCAAGGAAACCCATATTTACTACCGAAGGGAATTCAAAGCCGACGCGGTCGTAGAGATCATGCAACAGACCAGGAACGTTCCGGTCGAGTTCGTGCTCGAGCACAAGCCCACCGGTTCGGTCGACGTGTGCGCCACGGTGGTCGTCGACCTGGATTATCCGGTCATGCCGTTCATATCCAAGCTCAAGCTGTTCATAGCCGACCTGGACAAGCGCGGGGTCCTACCCTGATACGCCTCGAGTGCCCCGACGTCGAGGCAACCGAGCGCCTCGGCGAGCGCATAGGCCAGGCGGCTCCTCCCGGTACCGTCATCGCGTTCCGGGGCGGGCTTGGGGCGGGCAAGACCGCCATGTGCCGCGGCATAGCCCGTGGTCTCGGCGTCACCGCTCCGGTGACCAGCCCGACCTACACCTTGATAAACGAATACGAAGGCGAGCGGCCCTTCTACCATTTCGACGCCTACCGCCTGTCGTCGGCCGACGAGTTCGACCAGCTCGACGCCAAGCGCTACTTCTACGGCGACGGCGTCTGCGCCATAGAATGGAGCGAGCGGGTCGCCGCGGCCATGCCTCCCGACGCCGTCGTGATCGCTATCGAGCCGTCGGCCGACGGCTCCCGCGTCGTGACCGTCAGCGGCCCCGCGCTGGAAGGGGCCTTGGCGTGAACATCCTGGCGGTGGACTGCTCGGGCGACATCCTGTCGGTCGGAGCCGGGCGATCGATGGGGATAGCCGGGCGCGGTCCCGAGGCTCCCAAGCATCCGTACCGCGAGGAACGCGGTCATGGCCACGCCGCCGGCCCGAGCTTCGCGTGCGTCTCAGTGGACGCCGGGTTCAGGCACGCCGAGCGCGTGATGAGCGCCGTCGAGTATTGCCTCGGCGAGGCCGGGCTCGCGCCCTCGGAGCTCGACCTGCTCGCCTGCGCCGGCGGACCGGGCTCCTTCACCGGACTGCGCATCGGCATGGCGACGGTCAAGGGCCTGTCGCTCGGGCTCGATAAGCCCTTCGTCGCGGTACCGACCCTGGACGCCATGGCCGCCGACTGGGAGGGCGCGTCGAGGATAATCGTACCGATCATCGACGCCAAGCGCGCACGCTTCTACTTCGCCATCTACGACGGAGGGCGCCTCGTCGCCGGCCCCTTCGACGACGGCCTCCCCCGACTCATCGAGCTGACCCAGGCCTATCCGGAGCTGCTGTTCGTCGGCCCGGACGCCGACCTGCTCGAGTCGAGCGCCGCGGAGCGGCCCGGCTTCAGGATCGCGGCCGAGCGCAGGCGGTCGCCTATCGCCGCGATGGCCAGGCTGGCCGTCGGCATCTACGAGCGGGACGGCCCGGCCCCGTCCGACGCGGGGCTCGAGTACCTGCGCGCCAGCGACGCCGAGGAGGCCGCCGCGGCGACGTCCGGCGCGGCAGCGAACGGAGCCGCATCATGAAGCCCCGGGACGAGCCGGAGCTGCTCGAGGAGCTGGAGCCGGCCGAATCGCTCGACCAGTCCGAACCCGCCCAGCCGATAGAACTCGAGGCGTCCGGGCCGACCGACGCCGCCGCGCTCCGGCGCATCGTCAAGGACCTCGTCTCATCGTACTCGCTCGTCCCTATTCCCGTCGCGATCCTCGACGGCACTATGTCGTTCCTATATACGAACGAACCGTTCAAGCGGCTGCTCGAATCGTTCCACGCGAGCGGCAAGCCTACCCTGATAGGAGCGATCGGGCGCTTCCTGGATCAGGCGACTGCGAGGGATCTCTATCTGGCGATCAAGGACCCGAGGCGCGGCTACAGCTGGCATGGCCAGATCCGGCTCAAGGCCAAGGACTCGAGCAGCGTGATCGCCAAGACGACGATCATGCCCTTCAGGCCCGACGCGTCGAGCGATGGGCGGCCGATGGCCTGGGTAGCCTTTCTCGACGACGTGACCGAGGAACGCAACGCTCTCATCCGAGGGCTCTTCTCCAGCCTGCTCGAGGCGTCGAAGCTTAAGGACAACGACACCGGGCGCCATATCGAGCGGGTCAACCTCTACGCCGAGCGGCTGGCGAGTGCCCTGTACGAATCCGGGCGGTGGCCCGAGGTCGACGTGGACTTCGTGGAGAACATCGGCTTCCTCGCGGCCATGCACGACGTGGGCAAGATAGGCACGCCGGATGACATCCTGAACAAGAAGGGCCCGCTGGACGAATTCGAGTGGAACATCATGAAGGAGCATACGATCAACGGCGCCTTCATCCTGTCGAGCTACCCGAACCCCATGGCCAAGCAGATCGCCCAGTCCCACCATGAGTGGTGGAACGGCACCGGATATCCGTATAATCTGGTAGGCGCGATGATACCGCTACCGGCCCGCATCGTCGCGCTGGCGGACGTCTACGACGCGCTCAGGATGAGGCGAAGCTACAAGCTGCCCTTCGACCACGCGCGCGCCTCGCTCCTGATCGTCGCCGACGGAGGCAAGCACTTCGATCCCGACGTCGTCGAGGTGTTCAAGCGCATCGGCCACGACTTCGACACGATCTTCAACGACAATATCGACGCGTAGGGACGCTAGGGCGCCTTATCCGATACCCACTCGGCGATGAAGCGCTCGTAGGCGTCTATCGTCGCCCGTATCGTTATATCCTGAAGCTCGCCGCGGCCGCCCCAGTCGTTGCCGTCCTGGATATAGAGGTGCTTGAGCACGCCCCTCGCATCCTCCGCCGAGAAGGCCGGATCCTCGGTCCGCTTACGCGCTAGACTGGCGAGCGTCTCGGAGTACGCGTCGTCATAGGCCTTGTCCTTCCATTCTATCGATGACACGATGGCTCCTACGGGGTACATAGACGAAGAGGCCGCCCCGAGGGGCGGCCTCTCCTACGATGTAGCGGCGGGGGGGATTGAACCCTCGACACAACGGATATGAGCCGTTTGCTCTACCGACTGAGCTACGCCGCCATTCGTGACGCCCGCACTTTATACAGAACGGCGCGCCTTTTGTCAACAGCCGCCGCCTGGCCGAGTGTCGACGGCGGCTCAGCGCTTGGCGCTTATCCGGTCGCGCTCGGCCAGGATGCTGAGCCCGTCGAGGGCCAGGTTCGGCACGAAGCGATCATAGCCGGCGCTCTCGAGCACCGTCCGCCCGGTTTCGTCGCCGGTGCCTATCACCAGGGCGGAGCCGCCCATCTCGGCGGACATCAGCTCGACCAGGCGGCTGACGAGACCGCCGTAGCCGAGCACGATGCCGGACTGGAGCGACTGGGCGGTGTTCTTGCCTATGGCCCGGCGCGGCACGTCGAGCCTGATCTCGGGGATCTGGGCGGCCGAGGCGCGGAGCGAACGGGCGGCCGTCTCGAGGCCGGGAGCGATCGATACGCCGAGTAGCTCGCCGTCGGCGTTGACCGCCGACACGACGAGGGCCGCCTCGAAGTCGACGACGATGACCGCGGGCGACTCCGCTTCGCGCGACGTAATCTCCCGTGCGGCCACGCACCGTGCGGCCACGCACCGTGCGGCCACGCACGAGCAGACTATATCGCTACCAAGTTCCGAGGGGTTATCGGTGCGGATCTTGAGCCCCGTCCTGGTGCCTGGCCCGACCGTCGAGGCGTCTATCCCGAAGGCCTCGCGGACCGCGTGGACGAGGCGGGAGGTAAGCGCCGGGACCACGCACGACAGCCAGGCCTCGTCGACGGAAGCCGTCGTCGTTCCTACGCCGGCGCGGGCCGCAGCGGCCTCGAGCAGTATGCCTATCTCATCGGCGCTACGGTCGACGCCGAGTCGCACGATGGACTTCCAGCCGTCTCCATCCCTGAACCCGGCGACGATGCCAGAATTCCTCGCGTCGAGCGCCAACAGCACGGCTCAGCGCTCCTCTTCGGACAGCCGGGCCTTGCCCCGAGCGCTCTCGATGCCCTTCCAGGCGCTGACCACCGAGCTCGTGAACACGGCGGCGGCCGCGGCCTCGACGAGGCCGTTGGATAGGGCGAGGGCGGCGAGGGCAGCGGGCAGGGCGCCAGGCTCGACGCCGAACAGGCCGGATAGCTGTTCCGCGCCGACAAGGCCGAGGGCCGATAGCACGAGGGCCGTGTTGACGAGACTACCGACCGCGCCGGCGAAGCCCGCGGCTACCGGCGACGCCTTGCCCCTAAACAGCTTGAAGGCTGCCCAGGCCGCTATCGCGATGAACAGGCGCGGCAGCACCGACACGATCGGGTTGGCGAACAAGGGGTCGAGCGGGCCGACAGGAGCGGTTGCCGCGCGCACGAGGCTCGTCACGCCAAAGACCAACCCGACGGCCGTACCGGCGAGCGGTCCCTCGAGCACGGCCGCGATGATGACCGGGATATGCATGATGGTCAGCGAAGCCCCGCCGAACCACGGCAGGTAGCCGAGCGGCGTCACCGCCATGACAGCCGAGACCGCGCCGAGCGCCCCGGCGACCACGATCTTCCGTACGTTCGATCGTTCCATTCATCTTCCTCCGTTCGGGGTACGCGCCGCCTCGGACGGTCGCGTCCCATGGCTATGAGCGCGGCCCTGGCCGCGCGCGAAGAACCGTACTAGGAGCCTCCGACGGAGGCGGCGAGCGCCGGCCCCGCCAAGGCGGCGAGTATCCATAGCATTGCGACGATGCGGGCGACGACGTCGGCGGCCCCTCCGGCCGTATCGACGTAACGCGTCGCCGGCCCCGTGCCGTAGCAGCGCGCCTCCATCGCCTCGGCGAGGGCCTCGGCCCGCTCGAGCGCCCGGATGGTCACCGGCACGAGGAGGGGCAGGTACGCCTTGGCCTTGCGTATAGGCCCCCGAGCGCCGGCGCCGAAATCCGCGCCCCTGGCCGCCTGCGCCTTGACGACCGACTCGAATTCACCGGCTATGATCGGTATGAACCTGAAGGCCACGGCGATCATCAGCGCGAGCGGCCTGGCCGGGAAGCCGAGGGATGATAACGGGGAAAACAGGTCCTCGACGCCGCGCGCCGTATCCCCCTCGCTGGTCACCGAGGTGAACAGGCCGATCGCCGTCATGATCGCGATGAAGCGCAGGCCCATCGTCAGCACAGCCAGGGCCTCCCGCGCCGTGACCGATACCGGCCCTACCCGCGCCAGCACGGGGCTGGCGTCGTTCGGCCAGGCGATGAGCAGCTGGATGGCAGCGGCCAGCGCGACGAAGGGCAGCACGGGCAAGACGCCGCGCAAGAGGAAGCGTATCCGGACCCCGGCAAGCGGCGCCAGGATCAACGGTAGCAGCGTCACCGCGGCGACGACGATCGCCGAGCGGGATACGCTCGCCGGAAGCACCGCCGCCAAGAGCCACAGGTACTTCGTCGACGGCGACATGCGATGGACCATCGAGTCCGACTCGACGTAGCGGCCGATGGATACGTGCTTCCAGAATTCCAGGCCCTTCATTGAGTAGCCTCCCCATCCCGCGAGACGGCCTCGAGCAACTCGTAGGCGAAGGGGCGCCCGACGCCCCAGGCCGGATCCCAGCCTTCGCCGAATACATGCCCAGGCGGCCCGAACGCGACGACGGCGCCGCCCCGCATCACCGCGACCATGTCGGCGCGTGCCGCCTCGTCCATCGAATGAGTAGACATGACGACGGTCCGGCCGCGATCGGCGTAGGACCGTATCAGACGCATTACCTCGTCTCGCGACGCCGGGTCGAGGGCCGAGGTCGGCTCGTCGAGGAGTAGCGCCTCGGGCTCGAGCGACAGCACCGACGCTATCGCCAGGCGCCGCTTGCGGCCGCCCGACAGGGCGCGCGACAGCGCGTCCCGATACTCGTCGAACGGCAGGCCCGCTTCGTCCATCGCTGCCCTGCAACGTTCTACCAGGGCTTTGCCGGACAGCCCCTGGTTGCGGGGCCCGAAGGCCACCTCGTCGCCGGCGTACAGCTCGAACAGGGCGCTCTCGGGGCGCTGGACGGCGAGCGGCGCGCGCATACGCACGGCCCGCAGGTCGGTACCGGACTCCGCGGTCACCCGGCCGAGCGATACGACGATGCCCGAGTCGGGCAGGGCCAACGCGTCGAGGAGCTGGAGCAGGCTCGATTTGCCCGAACCGGTTCGACCGATGAGCGCGGTGATCGCCCCGGACGGTAGCTCGAGCGTCGCGGCGTCGACGGCGAGCCGTTCGCTCTCGGTGCCCGCCAGGTAGCGCATCGACGCGCCCCGGAGCGAGAAAGCCGAAGCGCCGCCCGAGTCCGTGGTTGCCGAGTCCGTGGTTGCCGAGCCCGTGGCTGCCGAGCCCGTGGCTGCCGAGCCCGTGGCTGCCGAGCCCGTGGCTGCCGAGCCC
>ERZ795059.4743-NODE-4743-length-12646-cov-7.323485_pt1 | contig 12646 bp, 11 predicted proteins | sample MGYA00375143_ERZ795059 | MGnify/ENA primary metagenome ERZ795059 (study PRJEB30188, sample SAMN05720168) | activated sludge metagenome | isolation source: Anaerobic digester | place: USA | collected 2015-01-07 ... | reverse complement strand
TTTAGAAGAATGAGCCAAACACGGTACGAGAATCATACTCAGTCTGGCTTTAAAGTGCGATGATGTTCAAGTTATCCCAGCAAGTAGAAAAAGGATGCCGCAAACTGCGAGGATACAAAGATATTCCGTTTGTGCTGGAAGGGAAGCCATACCACAATGGCACTCGGACGGGAAACGTTCTCGCCTAACGGATTTATGGTGTATACACCAGGTTTTTCTTATTCTAAAAAAATTAACAATAGCTCACAATGGAGATGACACTTGCGAAATAAAATCGCTCTTATTACGGGTATCACAGGCCAAGACGGCTCATACTTGGCGGAACTTCTTTTAAGCAAAGGATATGAAGTTCACGGGTTGATGAGGCGTTCTAGCAGCTTCAACACGAAGCGTATCGACCATTTATATAAGGATCGGCATGAAAAAGAGGTCAACCTTTTTTTGCATTACGGAGATTTAACCGATGCTTCAAATCTGATCCGGTTGATCCAAGAAATACAACCCGATGAAATCTACAATCTGGCCGCGCAAAGCCATGTGAAAGTTTCTTTCGAGACTCCGGAATACACGGCCAATGCCGATGGTATTGGAACGCTACGATTGATCGAAGCGATCCGGTTTTTGGGATTGGAGAAAAAAACCAAGTTTTATCAAGCGTCGACGAGTGAATTATTTGGGAAAGTACAAGAAATCCCGCAAAAGGAAACGACCCCATTCTATCCCAGGAGTCCCTATGCCGTTGCAAAGCTTTATGCGTACTGGATAACGATCAACTATCGAGAAGCGTATGGCCTATTCGCAAGCAATGGAATCCTTTTCAATCATGAATCGCCCAGAAGAGGCGAGACCTTTGTAACCCGAAAAATCACGAGAGCCGCTTCCAGAATCCGCTTAGGCTTACAACAAAAACTCTACTTGGGGAATTTAGACTCAAAAAGAGATTGGGGATACGCGCCGGATTATGTAGAGGGGATGTGGTTGATGCTGCAACAGGAAAAACCGGGAGATTACATCATCGCGACCAAAGAAAACCATACGATTAGAGAATTTTGTGAAAAAGCGTTCGGATGTCTAGGAATCGCGTTAAGATGGATCGGAAGCGGAGAAAGCGAAAAAGCCGTAATAGCAAGCATCGAAAAAGGAAAAATAAACGGGCAAGGGATAGCAGATTGCAAAGAAACTGCAGGATTAACAGAAGGTAAAACAGTCATCGAAATAGATCCGGCATACTTTCGGCCAACGGAAGTAGAAACGCTTCTTGGCGATTATTCGAAAGCGAAGAAAGAACTAAACTGGGAACCAATCGTGAAATTTGATGAGCTCGTGAAGATAATGGTAGAATACGACTATAAAATGGCGAGATACGAGAAGTATAAAAAGGAATACAAAGAAGAGGGCTAAACCCGTTCCGCGGGATGATGGTTTGCGAAAATCATTGTCGGATAGTCGTGTTGAAGGAGGGTTATGGGAATAGAACACCTGTGCGAAAAGGATTCAAAAATTTATGTGGCAGGCCATAAGGGGCTTGTCGGCTCGGCAATCCTCAGGCGATTAGAAAAAAAAGGTTTTACGAATATCATAACGAGGACGTCCAAAGAGCTGGATCTGACAAACCAAACGGCAACAAACGCGTTCTTCCAAAAAGAGAAACCGGACTATGTTTTTTTAGCGGCCGCGAAAGCGGGTGGCATCGAAGCCAACAATACGTATCCGGCCGATTTCATATATATAAACCTCGCCATAGAGACGAACGTTATCAAAGCGGCGCACGATCATAAAGTGAAAAAACTTCTTTTCTTGGGGAGCTCTTGTATCTATCCCAAAAATTGCCCGCAACCGATCAAAGAGGAGTATTTGTTAACGGGTCCTTTAGAACCGACGAATGAAGCGTATGCGATCGCCAAAATTGCGGGACTGAAGATGTGCCAGTTCTTCAAAAGACAATACGGGGACGACTTTATCAGCGTGATGCCGACGAATTTGTACGGTCCGAACGACAACTATGACTTACGGACTTCGCACGTCTTACCGGCGTTAATTAGAAAGTTCAACGAAGCAAAAGTCAACAACGCTCCGTTTGTCGAATTGTGGGGCACCGGAACGCCCAGAAGAGAATTCTTGTACGTGGACGATTTAGCCGATGCGGTGGTTTTTCTTATGAAGACATATGAAAGCGACGAACACATAAACATCGGAACGGGCGAGGACGTAACGATCTTCGAGCTGGCTGAAATCATCAAAGAGATCGTCGGGTATTCCGGAAAAATTAAGTTTGATGCAACGAAACCGGATGGTACGACGAGGAAATTGCTCGATGTGAGTAAGTTAACCCAGATGGGATGGAAGTATAGGGTTAGCTTAGGAGAGGGAATAAAGATCAGTTATGATCATTACCTTAGGAAGAATTTGTGAGAGTATTACAAATCAATACAGTTCTCGGATCTGGTAACAATTAAGAAATGTATTAAACGATCATATAGTGTTAAAAGTTATATTTTATCGTTTCTAAAAATTTAAATTAAAATAATTTAAATTAAATATTACTGCCAAGTGGTATATTAGGTATCGCTAAGGAAAGTATATTGTATAGAAAGGCAAATAAAATGAAGATTCTTATAGCTGACTCATATTGTGAGGTCAATAAAGACAAAACTCTTTCTGGACACTATATACACTATTTTAGGGATATGTACAGAGTGCTGAAGACAGATCATGATATAACGATCGGATGCTCGAAAGAATATAAAAAGTCTTTAACTTCTGAATTTCCGGAAATGAAATTTTTATTACTAAAGTCCAATCCTTCCTGGGATCAAAAAAAAAGAATAATACCAAGAATCAAGCAATATCTTAATATTAGCAAAATTATTAAAAAGAACTACAATGTAATAATATTACAGAGCTCAGATATACTATATGTTTCGATATCAATAATTATAAATAACAAATACATAAATGATAAAAAAATTTATCTAACAATATACAATGATTTCACAAATAATCTCGGTTTTAAAAATAAGATTAGGATGTACATTTTTAATAAAGCAAAAAAATATTTAAGTGGTGTAATCACTGGATCTGATCTTATTTTAAAAAAATATGATATAAAAGGGATAGTTACTACGGATTACATTTCGAGGAAAATCAAAGGGATATTTGATAGTGATAATCCTTTAAAGTATGATATATTAATGTTAGGAATAATTTTTTCGTTTAAAAATGTAGAGAAAGTTATAGAATTAGTAATGGGTACGGATTTAAAAGTATTAATTGCGGGGAGATTTGATTCGGAGGAAAGGTACAATAGAGTAAATTATAATACAAAAAATAGCAGTAATATTACAATAATTAACAAATATCTAAGTGAAATAGAGTACAATGAATATATAAATGAATCACGATTTGTAATATTACCTTATGATACAACTATTGTACAATCGAGCGGAGTATACTATGAAGCATTGATCAATTTAAAACCCGTAATAGTGAGTAACGCGCCTTTCTTCAAAGATGTGGAAAAAATAGGAATAGGTTACAATTATAATAATCTGCCTAAAGACCCGACTCCAATATTAAGAGATGAAGAAAAGTATAAAAATATGCAAAAACGGATATACGATTATATAGTAAAAATTCAAGAGGAATCAGAAAAGAAGTTACTCGACTATTTTAGGTCGGAATGGCGAGAACCGAAGTAGTGCTATAGATTTGTGATTTGAAGTTTTTCGAGAATAATCATAATACGTGGTTTATTGTTATACGGAAAATTGATTCTTTATTCGCAGTGATACGGGCGAAAATGATACTGCTATTTTGATAATGCGCATCGATAAGTCAATATGGGCGTACGGCTGTAATAGAGTATTACTAGTTTTCGTGAAGATAATTGTGCCTTTATTATCTAAGTAAGTTAGTAATTATTAAGAAAGGAGTAAAAGCAAATGAAAGCAGTGATACTCGCGGGGGGGTTCGGTACCCGTCTCAGCGAAGAGACAGTACTGAAGCCGAAGCCGATGGTTGAAATAGGAGATTCGCCCATGCTGTGGCACATTATGAAACTGTATTCATTCTATGGGTTTAATGATTTCGTGATCTGTCTCGGGTACAAGGGGTATGTCATCAAAGAGTATTTCGCAAACTACTTCCTCCACAGGTCGAATATCACCTTCGATCTGGCCGAGAATCGCATGGTGGTTCACGACAGCTATGCGGAACCTTGGAGAGTGACACTCGAAGACACAGGCCTAGAAACCTTTACCGGCGGGCGGGTAAAAAGAATTGCCAAATATGTGCAAAATGAGACCTTCATGCTTACCTACGGCGACGGCGTTGGTGACGTCAATATACGTGCGCTCCTGGAATTCCATAAAAGGCACGGAAAAATGGCGACGGTCACAGCAGTACAACCCTTCGGACGTTTCGGCGCACTCAGAATCAATTCTGAAAACATCGTTGAAAGTTTTTCCGAAAAGCCAAAGGGAGACGGTGCTTGGATCAATGGAGGATTTTTTGTCATGGAACCGGGAGTCCTTGATTACATAGAAGGAGATAAGACGATTTTAGAAAGAACGCCTCTTGAGCGGCTAGCCTCTGAAGGGCAACTCGGAGCATACAAGCACAGCGGGTTCTGGCGACCGATGGACACGCTTCGTGACAAGATAGAGTTAGAAAGCCTTTGGAACAGCGGTAAAGCGCCGTGGCGGATATGGGAATAGATCAGCTTTTTGGTGGCATCTATAATGGAAAACGGGTACTTATCACCGGACACACTGGTTTCAAGGGCTCGTGGCTAGCTTTCTGGCTGGAAAGAATGGGCGCAGAAGTCATTGGTTACGCGCTTCCTCCGGAATCTGTCCCGAACCACTACGAACTGATTCGTCCACGACTAAAATCTGTATTCGCTGATATTCGTGAGTCTGAGATTCTGGAAAAGACATTCATCGAAACATCGCCCGAGATTGTTTTCCATCTCGCCGCCCAACCTTTTGTCCGCCGCTCCTACAGAGAACCGTTGGCAACATTTGATACCAATATCATGGGTACGGCCCGCCTGTTGGAAGCGTGTAGAAAAACAGTCTCGGTACGCGCTGTGGTCGTTGTGACATCAGACAAGTGCTATGAGAACAAAGAGTGGCCTTGGGGGTATCGAGAAACGGATCCCATGGGCGGACTTGACCCCTATAGCGCTTCGAAAGGATGTGTCGAACTTCTCTCCGGTAGTTGGCGGAACTCTTTTTTCCCTCTTCAGAAATACGGGATAACACATCGCACACTCTTAGCGACCGTACGCGCGGGAAACGTTGTAGGCGGTGGTGACTGGGGGGAAGACCGACTGGTATGCGACATCATCCGTGCCATCTATAAGAAAGAAAAGGTGGAAATCCGAAGCCCTCAAGCGATTCGGCCGTGGCAACACGTTCTGGAACCGCTTGGTGGTTATCTGCTTCTGGGTCGGATGCTTCTTGAGGAGCGAACAGAATATGCCGAAGCATGGAATTTCGGCCCGTCGGAAGAGAGTTTATGGACAGTGGAACAGGTTGTCAAGGCTATAAAAAGAGAGTGGGACGCTTTTTCCTATATTATTACGCCAAATACGCAGTGCCACGAAGCCAGCCTATTACGACTGGACTGTTCAAAAGCCAGAATGCGTCTGAATTGGTCTCCAGTATGGGATGCAGATACCGCTTTCCACAAGACCGCTCGTTGGTACAAAACCCAGTACGAAACGGGCCATCTTTTTACCGAACAAGATTGGGAAGAATACATTGGAGATGCCCGCGTTGCGGGAGCTTCCTGGATGTTTTGAAGGAGACAGAATATGCCTAACGCGCCTTCGAAAGATTATCTGAAAGATGAATTGTTACAAAAAGTCAGGGAATACTATCAAGCCGTCCACGAACCGCAGACGAAAACATCATTCTTGCCTGGAGAAAGTCGAGTAAACTATGCGGGCAGGGTCTTCGACGCAGAAGAACTTGTCAACCTCGTAGACAGTTCGCTTGACTTCTGGTTGACGCACGGCGAATACTGTGATCGCTTCGAGAAAGCATTGGCAGAATACCTCAGCGTTAAATGGTCTTTGCTTGTTAATTCTGGATCATCCGCGAATCTACTGGCCTTCATGGCTCTTACCTCTCCACTACTAAAAGAGAGACGAATCCAACGGGGAGACGAAGTGATCACTGTAGCCGCCACATTCCCGACGACAATCGCCCCCATCATTCAGTACGGCGCTATCCCGGTCTTCGCCGACGTGGAACTCAGCACATGTAACATCGACATCGAAAGTATGGAAAAGGCTCTGTCGGATAAAACTAAGGCTGTTATGATCGCACATACTTTGGGAAACCCTTTCGACCTCGAATACGTCACCGAATTTTGCCGGAAACATAATCTGTGGCTTATCGAAGATAATTGCGATGCCCTTGGATCTACCTATAAAGGAGAAAAAACCGGAACCTGGGGCGACATTGGCACGAGCAGTTTCTACCCACCGCACCATATGACTATGGGTGAGGGGGGAGCCGCCTACACCAACAACCCTCTACTAAAAAAAATCATGCTATCTCTTCGAGATTGGGGAAGAGATTGCTGGTGTTCCAGCGGGAAGGACAACACTTGCGGGAAAAGATTCTCGCAGCAGCACGGGGCACTCCCGTTCGGTTACGATCACAAGTACGTCTACAGCCACTTCGGCTACAACCTAAAAGCTACAGAAATGCAAGCTGCCATTGGAATAGCCCAACTACAAAAACTCCCGTTCTTCATTGAGAAGAGGAAAAAGAATTTCGAGCATTTAGCCGAAAGACTCAAAGATCTTGAACGCTTCTTTCTGCTCCCTCGGGCGGCGCAAGATAGTGATCCGAGCTGGTTCGGCTACCTAATCACCTTAAAAGATGAAACGCTTTTTACACGCAACGCGCTCGTAGAGTTTTTGGAGAAGCGGAATATCCAGACGCGCAACCTTTTCGCAGGCAATATCGTCCGTCATCCAGCGGCTGCGTATTTACAGGAAGGAAAGGATTACCGCATAGCCGATACGCTGGAAAAAACGGACAAGATCATGAACGACAGCTTCTGGCTGGGTGTCTACCCAGGTATGCGTCAAGAAGCGTTGAAGTATGTGACGGAGAGCATTCATGAATTCATTGATCGATATTAAAAGAACGATCCTTCTGACCGGCGCGACGGGCTTTCTTGGAAGCCATTTGCTTGAAAGGTTCATTGCCAAAGGGGAAAGAGTCATCGCGCTCAAACGTTCTACATCGAGCATTCACCGTGTAGCACATCTACTTGACAAAGCGATCTTCTACGATATAGACAAAACTACTCTTGATGAAGTATTCACAAAGAATCAGATACATAAGGTAATCCATACCGCGTGTTGTTATGGGCGAAGACGGGAGAATGCATCGGAAATATTGCTCGCCAACCTCATCTTTCCCCTGCGCGTCCTTGAAGCATCCAAAAAGAGTCAAGTAAGGGTCTTTCTGAATACCGGCACACTTTTGAAGCGTGAGGTAAGTCCCTACGCCCTCTCCAAGGCGCAGTTCACCGATTGGCTTCCTTCTTACGCCGAGGAAATGCGGATCGTAGATCTGAGAATGGAGTATATGTACGGTCCCGGAGACAGCCCTGAAAAACTTCTACCCAACGTTTTGCAGCAACTGCTGGGGAATGCAGACTCTATTCCGCTTACAGCCGGCGACCAAAAAAGAGACTTCATCTACATAGACGATGTCGTCGAAGCGATCCTCCGAACATTGGAATGTACGGAATCCGGAAAAGGTTATAGTAGGTATGACATTGGAACCGGTACATTAAAGAGCATTAAAGAATTTTTGCAGCTGGCACGAACGGAATTAGAAAACCAACTTGGAAGTGCCGTTAAGCCACAGCTTGCTTTCGGGGCTATTCCCTATCGCCAAAACGAAGCCATGGAGCCGGAAATGAATCTCGAACCGCTTTTTTCCTTGGGGTGGAAACCCCAAATCGTTATAGAAGAAGGATTGAGAAAAACCGTCCAAGTTTTTTTTGAGAATTGTTCATTTTCGAATAACACAAAGAAGCCTTGTTACTAAGGCGGTTTATAGTGAATTCTAAACTTGTCGATAGGAAACCGGAATGATATATAGGGGGAAATTATGATGGAGTTCATCAAAGGAAAAGTCTCGATCTGTATCACAACATATAATCGCCCTAAACTAAAAAAAATTTTGCTTGAAAGTATATTAAAGCAAACTTATGAAAATTATGAAATAATTATTACTGACAACTCCGACACTTTTGATACCAAAAAAGTTGTAGAAAGTTTCCATTCGAATAAAATAAAGTACGTGAAAAATGCGAAGAACATAGGGATGGGTAGGAACGCTCTTAAAGCATTCAGTTTTGTAGATGGAGAATTCATGACGTTTACTCCCGATGACGATTTTTGGAATGATAACGACAAATTAAAAAAGCAAGTAAATTTTTTCGATAAACACCCGGATATAAATATTCAATACGGTTCTCCCACACTTAAAATGGGCAAGAACAAAGTTATAACACATCAAACACTAGAAATTGAATACCTATGATAGAATTCCCAATGAATAACGCTCATTGGGAGGATATAGAGATGGATAAGAAACTTCCAGGTTTTTTCGAGCAACTGCTTGGGTTAGTTGAACCGTAGTACATCAGCAAAGTAGAACATAAAGAACTGGAAGTTCAGATCCACATTGATTTCAAACGAGGAGTCAAATTTCTCTACGAAGGAGAACTGTGTCGTGTCCACGATACGATTATCCGGCAATGGTGGCATATGAACTTGTTTCAGTATAAGAACTATCTACCTGAAAGGCATTATGGTTTACTTTACATAACTGCGTGACGAGTGCCGTAATGGAAGGAAACAATTCCAAGTTGAGAACAATTACTAAACGATCTTATGGATTCACGACACTTAGATAACTGAGGTTGATGATCTTTTTGGTCTTCGGGGAACTCAAGTTCGATGTTCCAAAGTTACTATAACTGTGTTCCTACCCACTTAACTTGGAAGAGAACAAAAATCTAAATAGAGGTTAAAGGTGTGTTTAATGCTAATATGTTAAAAAGAGTAATAAAAAAATGGAAGTATTGGCCACTTATCGACTTTTTTCGGAAACCGAACCGTTTAATGATGCGAAATATATTCAAATCTAAATTTACAAAAAAAGTATTGATATGCTATATTATCGAACCGTTTCTATATCGGCAGGAGAAAAAATCCCACTCAAATCAGATCGAAGCTAAAGTAATCGCTAGAATTTTCAATAAGCTGGGATTCAGGGTGGATGTGGTTGACTATCGCTACAGGCTAAATATTGAATTTAGTAAATATGATTTGATTTTTGGCTTTGGTGATATTTACGAAAAAAGCTTTCATTCAAAAAGTTTTAACGGTTTAAGAATCGGTTATGCAACAGGTGGGCACCCATTATTCCGGATTAGTGAAGAAATCAAGAAACTCAATGAATTCAGAATCAAAACCGGCGTTAATGCGCTTCCTGCAAGAATTTCTGGGCCTGTCAATCCGTTGGCGTTTTCATATTCAGATGCGCTTATTCTGATTGGGAACGCACATACAGCCAAGACATTCGATACTCTATATAGTAAAAAAATACATATTATTAATGTTACCAACTATTTTGATTTGTCGATAGACTTCAGCAAGAAAAAAACAAGAGGAATTGTTTGGATAGGGTCAAGTGGAAGCATTCATAAAGGGTTGGATCTCGTCTTGGAAGCCAGTCTGGAATTGTCGAAAAGGCATAAGGTAAATATAATTGGTAGAATAGATGATGACGTTAGAGGTTACTTCTTAGAGCACTATAATAATGTTGATTTCCATGGGTTCTTAAATGTAACATCCGAAAAGTTTACAAGAATAATTGAGAAATGTAGCTATGTGATATTCCCCAGTTGTTCTGAAGGGCAATCGAGTGCTCTCGTGTTGGCAATGGGTTATGGCTGCATACCCATTGCTACTCGTCAGACAGGAGTAGACGTTGAAAGGTATGGGAAGCTTGTATCGAATAATTCCGCGAAGGATATAATTGATGTAGTGAACGAACTTGATGTGGAGTTCGTTGATGACGAGACTTTGATCAGAAGGTCTATCGAAATATCAGAAAGCGTAAGGGATGAGCATAGTATAAATAAGTTTGAAAGTAACTTTGAGACGTTATTACGAGAGATTCTGGGTATTAATAATTAGGACAGACTGCCTATAGAGTTATACAAAAAAACGGAAAGGAGAAATAAATGAAAATTCTCATCACTGGAGGCTGCGGATTCGTCGGATCGAACTTGGCGCTTTATACATTAAAGCAAGGCCACGAACTACAAATAATTGATAATCTCTATCGATATGGTTCCGGTAGCAATTTGCAATGGCTTCGCTCACAGGGGGAGTTTATCTTCCACAAAGCAGATGTTAGTGAAGCCGCTCAGATCGATCCGTTGATCGCTTCTTTCAACCCGAATGCGATATTCCATTTAGCGGGGCAGGTCGCAATGACCACCTCCATTGAAAAGCCCGTGCTCGATTTTCGAACAAATACTCTTGGAACACTAAACGTTCTGGAAGCGGTCAGAAAACATAGCCCGAGTACGTTTGTCATCTACTCCTCTACGAATAAAGTTTACGGAGACCTCGAATACATCGAATACGAGGAAACAGAGACCCGCTACTTTGCCCGCGAATACCCACGCGGGTTCGATGAGAGTCTAAGACTGGACTTCCGGTCGCCCTACGGTTGTTCAAAGGGCGCCGCGGATCAGTACATGCTCGACTATCACAGAATCTTCGCTTTGAATACCGTTGTTTTCAGACACTCTTCCATGTATGGAGGAAGGCAGTACGCGAATTTCGACCAAGGTTGGGTCGGGTGGTTTTGCCAGAAAGCGCTCGAGACTAAACGAAACCCAGAAACAGAGTTCACAATCTCCGGCACCGGAAAACAGGTGCGTGATGTTCTCTACGCAAGCGATCTTGTTAAGGCCTACTTCGCTGTTCTCAATAAAGGGAGCGCTGTTGCTGGAGAAGTCTTCAACCTTGGGGGCGGTTTCGCGAACAGTCTTTCTTTGCTTGAATTGTTCGCAATATTAGAAGAAAAAACTGAAACTCGGCTTCGCATCCAGAAAATACCTTGGCGAATCAGCGATCAGAAGGTGTTTATCGCCGATAACTCCAAAGCAGAAAGGTTGCTTGGTTGGTATCCGGAAATAGATAAAGAGAGCGGATTACGCAACATGTTACAATGGTGTGAGGAAAGCATGGAGGTTTGAACTCTTGCCGAAAGTTAGTATTCTGATTCCGGTTTATGACAGAAAAGAACTCATAGGAGAAACTGTCGACTCTGCCCTCGCTCAAACCTACTCGGATTTCGAAGTGGTGATCTCCGATAATTGCAGTACGGACGGTACTTGGGAAATTCTACAAACTTACGCGGAGAAAGATGACAGGGTGAAGGTTTTTAGAAACGAACGAAACATTGGACCGGTAAGAAACTGGAAGCGATGCATCGATGAAGCCCGCGGAGAATACGGCAAAATCCTATGGTCTGACGACCTCATAGCACCGAATTTCCTGGAAAAAACACTTCCCTATCTGGATAGTGACCCGGGTGCAGGTTTTGTCTTTACTGCGGCTGAGATCTTTTCTGAGGAGGATTCCCATCAAACGTATATCTTGGGGGATTCGAGTTATCGCGTATCCGAAGAGTTTATTGGAGGCGCGCTTATTAATAACGGTCGTGGTACGTACCCCGTATCACCCGGATGCGCTCTTTTTAGGCTATCGGATCTACGGAAGAGTCTGCTTGTGGACATCCCAAACAAAATTGGAAGCGACTTTTCTAAGCACGCGATCGGAAATGATCTTTTATTATTCTTGCTGACGGCACACCGGTATCCTCGCTTCGCGTATGTGTCTGACATACTTTCATTTTTCCGTAAGCATGAGGGTTCAATCAGCTGTTTCTCACAAGGTGAGAAACTTGCAATCCATTATAACTTGGCGAAAGCCTACTTCGTGGAAAATTATCGCAAGGATTTGTTGTCTACTTTGAATGTGAAATTGTTTCTTTACTACTTACGGCATATCGGTAGTCACAAAGTGTATAATTTCCACGATTTTTCCGACTATTACTTCTTAGAAAATAGTACGAAAGTCAATTGGTTCCGATTTTTCCCGGAAGTTATACGAGGGATCGTTAGGAAACTCGTTCGAATATTTCGCTAACTTCGAATATTACGGTACCACTCTCTTTATCGTCGAAATATCTGGCAGCTTTTAAAATGGGGGTTAGAAGAAAATACTCGAAACTACTGACCGAGAAATAATGGCTCTGACCTGAGAGAATCCAAACCTACAATACTACGAGGGATTGTAGGTTTAAACTATGAGACCGACCGCATGAGTTATTATCAAATTGTGTGGAAAGGGGTAAAAAGCGGAAAAAAAGGCGTATCCTACGATTAGAAAAAAGGTCGGCGCGACCAAAAGGAGGATACGCCGTGAAAGATTATATTCCAAAAAGCGGAAATAATCAAGAGGAACACGAAGAAAGCCTTTTAAACGGATTAGAAAACATCAACAGTTTAGAAGAATGAGCCA
>ERZ795059.4736-NODE-4736-length-12654-cov-41.547186_pt1 | contig 12654 bp, 10 predicted proteins | sample MGYA00375143_ERZ795059 | MGnify/ENA primary metagenome ERZ795059 (study PRJEB30188, sample SAMN05720168) | activated sludge metagenome | isolation source: Anaerobic digester | place: USA | collected 2015-01-07 ... | reverse complement strand
GTTATCGGTTCAACAAATCTGTCTATATCGCCTGCGCCGATAGTCAGCAACAGGCCCTTTTTCACACTATTCAAAGCAGGCAACAGCTCCTCCTTCGTCACAACCTTCACATTCCGGTTCTTCATCATTCCCGCGATCATATCCGAGGAGACACCCGGGATTGGCATTTCCCTCGCGGGATAGAGTGTCAGCAGTATTATTTCGTCGAGCCTGCTGAGTGCCTCCGCGAAGCCATCGGCGAAATCGCGCGTACGGCTGTAGAGATGCGGCTGGAAAATGCCGGTGACATGCTTCCCTGGCCAGAAGTCGCGTACGGCACTGACAAGCGCGTTTATCTCCTGCGGATGATGTGCGTAGTCATCAATGTAGATTATATCATTGCCGGAGTATCTGACGTCAAACCGGCGGCGCACTCCACGGTAAGAACCAACAGCGCTCCGTATGATTTCGGGTGAAACGCCTGCACACCAGGCTGCTGCAGATGCTGCGGTGGCATTAAGTATATTCACCATGCCCGGAAGATGGATGCGGACATTCCTGACCGACTCACCAGGAGTGATAATGTCAAATGTGTAGCTCCCCTCCTCCTTCCTGACGGATTCAGCCCTGAACGAGGCTTCCGCACCGGTTCCGTAAGTATAAATGGTGACATCGCCCGGAAGCGAGAGCGATGATGCAATGTTTTCATTGAGGATGAGTGTCCCTCCGGGACGAACCCTGTGACAGAACTCTTCGTAGGCTTCAACCATCGACTCGGCTGTGCCGTATATATCAAGGTGATCAGGATCAATTGCGGTAACCACCGCGATGAGAGGAGAGAGATGCAGGAAAGACCTGTCGAACTCATCTGCCTCCATCACCGTATAGCGGCTTTCGGAGAGAAGCAGGTTGGTATTGTAATTTACGGATATGCCACCAAGGAAGGCTGAACAACCAACCGGCGAAGAGCTCAGCCAATGGGCAGTCATAGTACTCACGGTGGTCTTTCCATGGGTTCCTGCCACGGCAATTGCATCGGTTTCACCGGATATTACCCCGAGAATCTCGGCACGCTTGTATATGGTATATCCGTTGTTCCTGAAGAAGTTAAGGAGTATGCTCTCCCCGGGTATCGCAGGGGTGTAGACTATCAGCACCCGGTCATTCCCGGAAGGCTCCGAAAACAGCACGGGAAGAGAGTCAATGCTGTCTTCATAGGTTATGATGCACCCCTCCTCCGTGAGAGCATCGGTAAGCTTGCTCCTGGTACGGTCATACCCGCAGATGATGTAATCCTGTGACAGAAAATAGCGCGCCAGCGCGCTCATTCCTATCCCTCCTATCCCCAGGAAATAGATACCCTCTATGTTTGTCAGTCCCCTCATCAGCTATTCTGTATTTAACTATCCGTCACTTTTCTTTTGTCCTGTTTTCTCTCTGGTGGTTCCCTGTTTTCTCTCTGGTAGTTCCCTGTTTTTTTCTCTCTTCTATCGTTTTTTCCGTTCTTCGCCCTGATTATCACTTCTTGTTCACCGGGAGGCGTCATATTATCTCTTCACCATTTTCAATACTTCCCTGGCAATCACCTCATCTGCATCGCGGATTGCCATCTTCCTGATGTTCTCTGACAGTGAGTTTCGCCTTGTGCTGTCATCAACAAGCTCCAGAGCAGTTTCAACAAGCTTATCCCGGGCATCCGCATCGCGCACCAGCAGTGCTGCCTCCCTGTTCACCAGCGCCATCGCGTTGTGCGTCTGGTGGTCTTCCGCCACGTTTGGCGATGGGACCAGTATCACCGGTTTGCCCACCAGTGCCAGCTCTGAGATTGTACCGGCGCCGGCACGCGAGATTATTACGTCTGCGGCGGCATAGGCCAGCTCCATGCGGCTGATGAAGCCGTTGACCCTGATGCGGGTTACACCCCTGGCCTCAGCCGCATCGCGCATACGGTCATAATAATGGCTGCCGGTCTGCCAGATCATCTGCTTCCCCGATGTCTCAATAAGGTCCATGCTGCCACACACACTGTCATTCAGCGTGCCGGCGCCAAGTGACCCGCCAAGAAGCAGTATCACCGGCATCTCCGGATCCAGGTTAAAATACCTGAGAGCCTCCCCGCGCAACGAGGCGAGGTTGTCATATACCTGCCTGACAGGATTGCCCGTAAGCATTATCTTCTCCTTCGGGAAATACTTTTCCATCCCCTCATAGGCCACGCAGATACGTACGGCTCTCCTGGCCAGCAGCTTGTTTGTGACACCTGCATAGCTGTTCTGCTCCTGTATCAGAGTCGGTATATGACGCTGCTGTGCCTGTTTCAGGACCGGTCCTGATGCATATCCACCCACTCCTGCAACGACATCAGGATCAAACTTTTTGATTATCTGCCCTGCCCTGATCATGCTGCGGAAGAGCCTGAAAGCAACGCTGATATTCCTGATGCTGCCACTTCTGACCAGTCCGGACACCGGCAGCCCCACAATCTCATAACCGGCATCGGGTACCTTCTGCATCTCCATCTTTCCCTCGGCGCCCACAAACAGTATCTTCACATCCGGCTCTATCCTCCGCAGAGCATTGGCAATGGCAATAGCCGGGAAGAGATGACCGCCGGTGCCGCCCCCGCTGATGATGATCCTTATGTTTCTGTTGCCCATGGTTATCTGTAATTCATCTGTTTCTTCCCTTTGCCGGTCATGCCGGGATTTTATCTGTCTGTTCCTCTTCAGATAGTCTCTCCTGCCGCTCCCGCGCATTCATTACCCTCGATACGCTCAGCATCGCACCCAGTGCAAAGCTGATCACTATCACCGAGGTGCGTCCCCAGCTTATCATCGGCAGCGTCTGCCCCGTCACCGGTGCGATCCCCACAGCCACCATCATGTGCAGGAAAGCCTGTAATACTATCATTACCGTCAGCCCCAGCACCATCAGGGCCGGGAACGCATAATCACATTTTCGCGCTATCTGCACCCCCCGGTACATCAGCGCCAGGTAAGCCATTATCACTATTACCGCTCCGAAGAGCCCGTACTCCTCTACAATGATCGCAAAGATGAAGTCGGAGTTCGACTGCGGAAGGAGGTTTCTCTGGGTGCTCTTGCCGGGCAGCTTGCCGAAGATTTTGCCCGTGGAGATGGCTATATTGGCCTGGTTTGCCTGATAGTTGGCATCGGCAGAGTTCTCTTTGTTGATACGTGCCTCAATACGGTTCTTCCATACCTGCACACGGTTGTTATCCTTCTTGAAGACAAGCAGCAGCGAGGCAAAGAGTATCACCACTGCCACCCCCAGACCCACATAGGCCAGGATAAACTTAATGGGAATACGGCCGATAAAAAGTATGATCATGCTGATCATGAAGATCATGACAGCGGTGGAGAGGTTCTCCGACATGATCAGTACACAGACTATCCCGACCGGCACCACCAGCTTCATGGTCACCACCCTGAAATTGTTCAGCTCATGCTGATATACAGTCAGTCCCCGCGCCAGGTAAATCACAAGCGCCACCTTCGCAAGGTCAGAGGTCTGGAGTCTCAACCCGATCACAGGTATCTCAAGCCAGCGGGTTGCCTGGTTGATGCTCACCCCTGCGAAAAGCGTAATCACAAGAAGCAGTATCGCCACAACCAGCCCTATGGTGGCAAACTGCATATATCTGATATAAGGTATCCAGTGGGTGACAACAATGATCAGCAGACCCAGCATCAGCATGATGAACTGGGAGCGGAGAAAATAGAAGGTGTTTCCGTGATGCGACGCATAGGCCACGCTGACCGACGAGCTGTAGACCGACAGCAGCGACAGCAGCATGAAGAAGGCGATGAGGCCCCACAGATACCTGTCGCCCTTAAAAAACCTTTTTATCGTCACATCCGCCATACTATCATTTTTGCTTCATCAGTAATCCCTTCTCATTCTCCTCCCGGGTGTTCCTCCCTTTTTACCCTCTCTAAGCATTTCCGCCACCCCTACAGATTCTTCACACACATTTTAAACTGCTGCCCGCGATCCTCATAATTATTGAACAGGTCGAAGCTGGCACACGCCGGCGACAGCAGCACCGTATCGCCCTTGTGAGCGAGATAATAAGCTGACTTGACCGCCTCCTCCATCGAGCCTGTCTCGACGATGGTGGGGACCAAATCGCTAAAGGCACTGATGATCTTCGAGTTATCCCTGCCGAGGCAAACGATGGCCTTCACCTTCTCCTTTACCACGGTGTTGAGCTCGCTGTAGTCATTCCCCTTGTCAATGCCTCCGGCGATCCACACCACATCGGTTTTCACGCATTCAAGGGCATACCAGGTGGAGTTGACATTGGTCGCCTTCGAATCATTGATGAAATTGATGCCTGCCACCATGATGACTGACTCCAGCCGGTGCTCTACTCCCTGGAAGTCTGCCAGACTCTCGCGTATTGTCACCTTGCGGATTTTCAGAACCTTTCCGGCGATAGCCGCGGCCATCGAGTTGTAGGTATTGTGGCGTCCTTTCAGCGCCAGGTCGTGAATGGTCATAAGGCTGGTTTTTTGGGTTATGTTTAGAATCATGTTTTCGTTTTCAATGCATGCTGCCATCCCCTCGCACCTGTCAATGGAGAATGGAAGGGAACGGGCGTTGATGATGCGCGCGGCCACCTCACGGGCAGTCACCGGATCATCTGCACACCAGATGAAATTGTCAGCTGCGGTCTGGTTCTGAATCACTCTCATCTTGGAGTCGACGTAGTTCTGCATCTCATGGCCATACCTGTCGAGATGGTCAGGGGTGATGTTCATCAGAATGGCGATTTCTGCCCTGAAGTCATACATTCCATCAAGCTGGAAGCTGCTGAGTTCTATCACGTAGTAATCATATCCGCCCTCTGCCACCGCCATCGCGAAGCTGTTTCCCACGTTCCCGGTCATGGCCACGTTGAGCCCGGCCTTCTTCATCATGTGATAGATCAGGTTGGTGGTTGTGGTCTTCCCGTTGCTTCCGGTCACACATATCTTGAGAGCATCAGTATAACGGCCGGCAAATTCTATCTCGGAAATCACCGGTATGCCCTTCTCCCGGATGGCCACAACAAGCGGGTTATCCTCGAGCAGGCCCGGGCTCTTGATCACCTCCGCAGCGTTCATAATCAGCTCAGGGGTGTGCTTCCCCTCTTCAAAAGAGATGTTGTGAGAGACCAGTATCTCACGGTACTTTTCCTTTACCGTGCCACTATCACTCACGAAAACATCAAATCCCTTCTGCTGAGCCAGCACGGCTGATCCCGTACCGCTCTCTCCCGCACCCAGTATTACAATTCTTTTGTTCATTCTATCTTCTCTTCACCCGTACCTCGCCTGATTCATTCTCTCTTCTCTTCACCCGCACCCCGCCTGATTCATCCTCTCTTCTCTTCACCCGCACCCCACTTGGTTCATCCTCTCTTTTCTTCACCCGCACCCTGCCTGGTTCATTCTCTCTTCTCTTCACTCACACCCCGCCTGGTTCATTCTCTGCCGTATCTGCAATGCCACCGGGCCTGGTTCGCTTTCTATCTTGTTTTCAGTGTCACCACGCTGATCACAGCCAGTATTATTGCCACAATCCAGAAACGTGTAACTATCTTTGGTTCAGCATATCCCTTCTTCTGATAGTGGTGATGCAGCGGCGCCATCAGGAAGATGCGCCTCCCCTCGCCATATTTCCGTCTGGTTCTTTTAAACCAGCTTACCTGCAGCATCACCGAGAGGCTCTCCACGAAGAAGATTCCGCAGAGGATTGGTATCAAAAGCTCTTTTCTTATCACGATGGCGAAGACGGCAATGATCCCTCCGAGGGTCAGGCTGCCGGTATCGCCCATAAATACCTGTGCCGGGTAGGAGTTATACCACAAGAACCCCACAAGGGCTCCCGCGAAGGCGGCGGCAAAGATCACCAGCTCGCCGATATTCGGCAGGTACATTATGTTAAGGTAGCTGGCATAGATGATGTTACCCGATACATATGCCAGAATCCCGAGCGTCACTCCCGCCACGGCGCTGGTACCCGTCGCCAGTCCGTCGAGGCCATCAGTCAGGTTAACCCCGTTCGAAACGGCAACAACCACAAATACCACCATAGCCATAAAGACCAGCCAGCCAAGCAGTTGTTTTGTTTTGCCCCTGGCGAAGGGAACAAGCCACGCATAGTCAAACTCATTGTTCTTCACGAAGGGGATGGTTGTCTTGGTCGACTTGACATTAACGGCTGTAGAGTGTTGTTGGAGCTCAACGATTTGATTATCAGCAGTACCGGCCGGATCATCATACGCGGCATCAGCCGTAGCCACGGTGACTCCTGCCGGCGGAGTGACATTTATGCGCACAACAACATCGTCGCTCAGATAGAGGGTCAGGGCTACTATCAGACCAAGCCCTGTCTGTCCGAGTATCTTGAACCTGCCGGGGAGCCCCTCTTTGTTCTTTTTGAATATCTTGATGTAATCATCCATGAACCCGATGAATCCCACCCAGATTGTGGTTATGATCATCAGGATGATATAGACGTTGTCGAGCCTGGCGAAAAGAAGCACCGGCACGAGGATGGATGCTATTATGATAAGGCCGCCCATTGAGGGGGTGCCCTGCTTGCGGTACTGTCCCTCGAGATCGAGGTTGCGGATTGTCTCCCCTATCTGTTTGCGCTGCAGGAAATAAATGATCCTTTTGCCGATCAGCATGGCAATCAGCAGGGAGGTAATGACAGCTGCGGCAGACCTGAATGAGATGTAGTTGAAAACCCCTGCGCCGGGGAAACCCAATGTGTCAAGATATCTGAAGAGATAGTACAGCATGTCAACTCATTTTAAATGCTTTGCGCAGTTCCTCCCTGTCATCGAAGTGATGTCTCACACCCTTAATCTCCTGGTAGGTCTCATGCCCCTTGCCTGCAACCAGCACGATGTCACCCGGCGTGGCCAGCATCACTGCAGCCCTTATGGCATCGGCGCGGCCGGTGATGCGTATCATCTTAGAGACAGCATCCGGTGCAAGGCCGGCCTGCATCTCATCAATAATGGTGTCAGGGTCCTCGCTGCGGGGATTGTCGGAGGTCAGTATCAGCCTGTCAGCACCCGCAGCGGCAATACGTGCCATCACCGGCCGCTTCGTCCGGTCACGGTCGCCTCCCGCTCCTACCACTACTATCAGCCTGCCTGCACCCTGACGCAGCCTGTTAATGGCTTCAATCACGTTCTCTACCGCGTCAGGGGTATGTGCATAGTCAACTATGCCGATTACTCCCATGTCAGAGCGGATAACCTCCATGCGGCCGTCAACAGGACGAAGGCTGCTGAGTACCGGCAGCACCTCCTCTTTATCTGCTCCAAGCAGAATGGCTCCGCCAAAAACGGCCAGCAGGTTTGATGCGTTATAGTCGCCTATGAAACGGGTCCATACCTCGGTGCCGTTGATCTTCAGGAGCATTCCCCCGAATCCCTGTTCTATTATGTTGCACCGGAAGTCGGCCATGCCGCGCATGCTGAAGGTATGCTTCGAGGCTCTGCAGTTCTGTATCATGACGCTCCCGTTGCGGTCATCGTTGTTGACAAGTGCAAACGCTTCGGGCGTGAGCCCGTCAAAGAACTTCTTCTTGGCTGCCAGGTAATTGTCAAAAGTCCCGTGGTAATCGAGATGGTCATGCGTAAGGTTGGTAAAAATGCCTCCGGCAAAATGGAGCCCGGCAATGCGCTTCTGCTCAACGGCATGGGAGCTCACCTCCATAAATACATACTCACATCCCTTGTCAACCATCTCAGCGAGAAGGGCATTGAGCCTGACCGGATCAGGGGTTGTGTGGGTGGCTTCGCACCGTGTGCGGAAGACATAGTTGCAGACCGTGGAGAGGAGGCCGCACTTGTAACCCAGCGCATCGAACATTTTATAAAGAAGCGTGGCTATGGTGGTCTTGCCGTTGGTGCCGGTGATGCCCGTGAGTCTCAGCCTGCGCGAGGGATGGTCATAGAAGGCCGAGGCTGCCATGCCTGTTGCAGCAGCAGAGTCATCTACAACGATCATGGTCACACCCTCATGAAGGACTTCCGGAAGCTGCTCACAGATAACAGCGGCAGCGCCTGCCTCCACGGCTTGACTGATGAATGCATGACCATCGCACTTCGTGCCACGAACAGCTATAAAAAGGCTTCCCGCCTTTACCTCACGCGAGTCAGCCGTAACAGCGGTGATAAGCTTTGCCTGATCTCCGTAGATCTGTGTTACACTCAGCTCCTTCAGTATATGTTTTAACTCCTTCATCACTTCATTTTCATCTCATCTGCACCTGTATCCCTGACTGACGCTCATCTCAACCTCAGTTCTACTGCCACCGTTGCTCCCCTGGACACCCTGACTCCGGGCTGTGGCGACTGCTTCACCACCCTTCCGCGACCGGTGTAATGCACCCGCAGCCCGCTGTTCTCAAGCATGTAAACCGCATCGCGCAAACCCATCCCCACCACATTCGGCATGACCCCCCCGGCAACCGTGAGGTCATTCTTTCCCACTTCACTTGCAGCTTCGCGAAGCGAAACCTTTTCATCACCCTCCGGGTTGAGTGCACGGAGATCACGATAAAAGCTGTTTGCATAAACCTTGTCAGCAATCTCCTTGAATACGGGACCCGATACCACGTTCCCGTAATAGACCCGGTTGGAAGGTGAATTGACAACCACAATACAGGAGTAGAGCGGATTATCAGCGGGGAAGTAACCCACAAACGATGCCTGGTATGATATCCCTGAGCCTGAGCGGTATCCGTGTCTGGCGTTTGCTATCTGCGCCGTGCCGGTTTTGCCCGCAATTTTGTAATTGCTGTTCTTCAGGTTTTTGGCGGTGCCATCTTCAACGACACCTTCGAGGAGCGACTGCGCCTTGCGGATGGTGGACCGGGAGCAGATGGCATTGGTGATCACCTCGGTGCCAAACGATTTCACTACCCGGTTGCCATCCCTGACCTCAGTGACAAACCTGGGCTTTACCATCCTGCCGCCGTTGGCCACGGCATTATAGAAAGTAAGTATCTGCAGGGGAGTCATCTGCACCTCGTAACCGTATGACATCATTGGCAGCGAGACACCTGACCAGAGCTTGTCGCCCGGAGCACGGATGACGGGCTTACCCTCACCCTTGATCTGCAGGCCGAGAGGCTTGTTGATCATCATCGAACAGAGACGGTCAACGTACCGGCGGGGGTTGTCCTTGTAGTTATCGTAGATGATTTTGGCGGTTCCCACGTTTGAGGAGTGCTCAAACACCTCGCGGGCAGTGATTTTGCCCAGCCCCTTATCCTCATGATCACGTATCACCTTGTCATAATACTTTACAGTGCCGTCGCCGGTGTTGATTGTATCATGAAGATCGATGACTCCATCTTCCAGTGCAACGATCATCGACATCAGCTTGAAGGTTGAGCCGGGCTCCGTGCTTTCGCCGACGGCGTAGTTATAGGTCTCATGATATAATCCGTCAGAGCCTGTCTCGAGGTTTGCGATGGCCTTGATGTCGCCGCTCTTCACCTCCATCACCACGGCGCAACCGTGATGGGCCTTGTGTTTCACGAGCTGCTTGTACAAAGCGTTCTCTGTCGCATCCTGAAGGTCAAGATCGATGGTGGTGACAATGTCATTCCCGGGGCGGGCGTGTATCGTCCCGAGGTTATCAACATCAATCCATGCTCCTCCTGTCAGGCGCTGCTGCACCTTCAGCCCGTCCTTCCCCGCGAGATAACTGTTGAATGACCCCTCAATGCCGACGATGTTCGCGAGTGTGTCCTCCGTGATATATCCTATTGTTCGCCTCGCGAGAAGTCCGTTTGGCATAATGCGCCTGTTTTCAGGCTGGTAGAGCAGACCGCCGCGGAATCTGCCTTCACGGAAGATCGGGAGCTCCTTCAGATGCTTGAGTGTCTCGTAACTCACATGTCTCCTGACAAGGTAATACCTGTCTCCACGCTTGCGTGCACTGGTGAGGGCATTCTTCCACCCCTCGGGTGTGTTGCCGCCGACATACTTCGAGAGACCGCGGCAGAGTCCGTTGATGCCGTTGGCCCAGGTGGTGTCAGCCATGCCTGAGCTGCGGGTGTCCATGTAGACAGTGTAGTACGGGACTGAGCTGGCCAGGATGCGGCCGTCGTCAGAGAGGATATCACCCCTGGCAGCTATGTCAACATGCCTGCGAAACACAACCTTGTCAGCCATGGCGGCCCACTTGTCTGACTGCACAAACTGCAGGATGATGATACGGATGAAGACGGCGATAGCCATCACTGCCACAATACCGTAAATAACCCCGGTACGGGCAAGAATCTGGTCTTTCGGTTTGTTCGTCTTCTTCATGGGTCAGGTATGGTTCTGTCTGTCGGGCGGTTGAAGTTTTACCGGTTATTCATTCACTACTATTCTGTATGGCGGCTCACGGAGCTCCTCAAGGCCGAGGCCCCGTTCCTTCACCAGATCAGTTATCTCACTCTGGCGGCTCACGCTCCCAAGGTCAGCAGAGACGGAGAGCGCCTCTGCACGAAGGTCCCTTACCTCCTGTTCGAGCACGGTTATCTCGCGCTCCATACGTTCCGCGTTGAACCTGTTGGCAATGAAGATTATTGCCAGCAACACTATCAGTATAGAGTATCTTATATCCTTGAGGATTATGCTGTCAGAGATGACTGTTCCGCTTATCAGCCCCTTGAGGAAGATGCCCCTGCTTTTGCCATTGCCTTTACCTTTGCCCTCAGCGGGCGAAGATTTCGTTTGAGTGCCCTGCCCCTCAGAGTACCTTGAAGTCTGGACTTGTGCATGACTATGCACCTGATCCCGAACATGGTTTCGCATCTGACCCTGTGCCTGATCTTCCGTCTGACCTGACATCTTGCTTCGCCTCTGGCCTGGTGCCTGATCTTCCTCCAGACCCTGATTGCCAGGCTCATGATCAGCAGGATTATACCCTGATGAGCGACGGTCATCTTCCATCGCCCGGTAAATCATATCATTCTGGTATCTGTCTCCCGGCTCCCCCATCCTTCTCAAACCTTCTCCGCTATCCTGAGCCTGGCGCTGCGTGCACGGCTGTTATTCATTATCTCCTGCTCCGTCGGGACAATCACCTTGCGGTTCACCACCCTGAGAGGCGCACTTACATTCCCGTAAAAATCCTTCTCACTCTCACCCTCGAAATTGCCGCTGCGGAAAAAGTTTTTCACCAGCCTGTCCTCAAGGGAGTGATATGTGATCACTGCCAGCCTTCCTCCGGGCTTCAGTAACTGCAGAGCCTGTGTCAACATCTCCTTCAATGCAACGAGCTCACTGTTCACTTCTATCCGGAGCGACTGAAACAGGCGCGCCCAGAACTTGTTCTCCTCTCTTGGCGGCACGAGGTCTCTGAGTGTCACTGTGAGATCCGTGACTGTTGTTACCGGCTTTACGGCCCTGGCCTTTACGATTGCTGCTGCCAGCCTCCGCGACGTGGTCAGCTCACCGTAGTTGTAGAAAATATCAGCCAGCCTTTCCTCCTCGTAAGACCAGAGGATGTCGGATGCCTTCACTGACGACTGCCTGTTCATCCGCATATCAAGTTTGGCGTTGCCGCGAAACGAGAATCCCCTCTCCTGCTCGTCGAACTGGTGAAATGACACACCCAGATCGGCTATCAGTCCGTCAATGGCTTTTACACCGTGGTAACGCAGGTTGTTCTTCAGATACCTGAAGTTCTGGCAAAGGAAGGTGAACCGTTCGTCATTTATGAAGTTTGCAACAGCATCAGAATCCTGATCAAAAGCAATCAGCCTGCCGGTGGTAAGCTTCTCGAGGATGGCCCGTGAGTGTCCGCCGCCTCCAAATGTTACGTCGACATAAATCCCTTCAGGCTTGAGGTTGAGCCCTGCAATGCTTTCTTCCAGCAGTGCCGGGAGATGATATACTGTCATTATGATGAGCCGGCATCGGGAGTGCCAAGCAGTTTCTCCGCCAGGTTGGCGAAGTCGTCGGAAGGCATGTCGATACGGGCATAAACCTCCTCAGCCCACATTTCGATGCGACCGTCCTGCCCGGCCAGAACAACATCTTTTTGTATTCCGGCAAGGTCAAGGAGGCGCTTTGGGATAAGCAGCCTGTTGCTGCTGTCAAGTGCTACTTCGGCGGTACCCTTGAAGAAATTGCGGAGAAAGATATTGTGTTCCCTGTTGTATGGGTTGATCCTGCTGCGAATCTTCTCAAGCTGCCTGTTCCAGTCATCAATCGAGTACAATACCAGGCACCCTTCGAAGATATCTTTTCTGACCACAAAGCGATCTTCAGCTGCCGGTGGCATCTGCTTTTTAAACGCTGAGGGAAGGATTACTCTTCCCTTGGCGTCAAGTCTGCATGAATAATCGCCGATGAATGTGGCCATCACAGTTGTTGTTTCAAATGGCTAAAGTAGGAATTAATTTCCCACTTTCCTCCACTTTTCTCCATTTTTCTTCACTATTGTTGAAAACTTTGTTTCCGGAGCGGAAATTGTGTGTGATGGCAGAAAAATTTGATATTTGCTATGTGCTGTAATACAATGCTTTATGACCTTTTTGAAATATTATCTGCCTTGCGGGCAAAATATGATTTTAAATACCCATTCTGCAATGCTTTATCCGCTGCTGCCCTCCGCCGGATGGTCATCCTGATTATTCCGG
>ERZ795059.4734-NODE-4734-length-12657-cov-6.850024_pt1 | contig 12657 bp, 5 predicted proteins | sample MGYA00375143_ERZ795059 | MGnify/ENA primary metagenome ERZ795059 (study PRJEB30188, sample SAMN05720168) | activated sludge metagenome | isolation source: Anaerobic digester | place: USA | collected 2015-01-07 ... | reverse complement strand
GCTACGGCACGCAGCCGCTGGCCTTCGCAGCAGGCCAAGCCCGCGCGGCGGCACACGCGGTCGAAGGCCCTTGGGGCCGTAACAACAACCTCCTGTGGTTCTACAACCACGCGGCTCATTGCCCGCGCGATTCGCAAGGCCGCACCTGTGACGACCTGCTGGTGGACGACCTGGCCGCCTGGTTCGGTCCCGGCGGCAAACTCGCGGCCTTTGACGGTCTGGAATTCGACGTCTTGTTCAACGAAACGCACGGCGACACCGACGGCGACGGCGAGTTGGACGACGGCATGGTCAGCGGCGTCAACGGCTACGGGATCGGCGTCGTCGAGTTCGTGCGGAAACTGCGGGCGCGGATGGGCGATGATTTCTTGATCCAAGCCGACGGGGCGTTGGGTCCGGGCGGCTCGCGGTCGCAACGCGCGTGGGGCCTGTTGAACGGCATCGAAAGCGAAGGCTGGCCGAACCTGAACCATTGGGAGATGGACGATTGGTCCGGCGGGCTCAACCGCCACGGCTTCTGGCGCGACAACGCTCGGCCGCCCGTGTTCAACTACATCAATCACAAATGGACGCAAGCCGTGCCGGGCCAGCCCGGTGTGGTCCAAGCGCCTGACGTGCCTCTGGCCCGCCACCGGCTGGTCTTCGCCGCCGCCCAGTTCACCGACGCGATGCTGTGCTACTCGTTGCCGCCCCAACCTGAAACCCAAACCCAAACCCAAACTGAAACCAGAACCAGAGCCCAGACCAGAACCGGCAATCAAATCGGCATCTGGGACGAGTTCCGTTGCGGGGCCGCCGACACGCTGGGCTGGCTGGGCCGGTCGCAAGGCCAGGCCGTACACTTGGCGGCCGCCACGCCCGACCTGCTGGCCGGAATCGGAAGTCCTCCCCGTGCTGAACTGGCCGAACGGATTCGCGGCGGGGTGACAACGGAGCCGGCCGCTGGCGGTCTGCGCGTCGCGGCGCAGAACCCCGCACCTGCCGATCTCGCGTTCTCGCTGCCAGACGTGCCGACCGCGGGCGGCGACCTGTCCGTTTTCGTAGCGATCCGGGCCGAGCCTCGACAAGACTATCCCCGCGAAATGGCTCGTCTGGTCCAATGCGAGGTCTCCGGCGGCGAGATCCGGCTGCTGGAGCGCAATCCGTCCGCGACGGGCATGGTCCTGCGCGGCCAGGAAGAAAGTCCGCTCGACCGCAGCTTCGGAGCGCGCGTGGACTATCGCCCCCAAGAAACGATGAGCGATCGAAGCTTGGAGGCCTACGCCATCCACCCGCCGTTTCTGGGCGGTCGCGGCGCCGTGTTCTGGACCCGCGACGTCGACGTGCCGCACGACGCCGAACTGCGGTTCCAACTGGGCATGGCCGCCAAGAGTCCCGAACGCTCGGACGGCGTCTGGTTCCAGGTCTGGATCGCCGAGCAGAACGCCGGACGGACGGGCGCATTCGAGAAGCTCTTCGAGCGATCCACCAAGGCTCACCAATGGCAGCCACAGTCGGTGCCGTTGGCCGCCTGGGCGGGCCGGCGAGTCCGGCTGAAGTTCGTCGCCGACTGCGGGCCGCACGACAACACGACGACGGACCAAGGGTTCTGGGGCGACGTGAAGATCGTCAAGCGCGGACTGGCGGAAGCAGACATCACGCCGGCCAAGGCGTACATGAGCTGGGCCAACGATCGCTCGTTCACGTCCGTCTTCTACTTCCGCGACATTCGTTCGCCGGCCGTCGACTTGAAGCTGACGGTCGAAGGCTCGGAGCCCATCACTCTTGAGGGACTCTCGGCCCACGCCCACCCGGACGCCATGCTGAGGCGGTTCGAGCGCGGAATCGTGCTGGCCAATCCCAGCCGCCAGCCCTACACGTTCGACCTCAGCAAGCTGGCGCCCGGCACCCAGTATCGGCGGATCCAGGGCACGCCGAACCAAGATCCCGAAACGAACAACGGAAGCCCCGTCGGGCCCCACGTGACCGTGGGAGAGCGAGATGCGTTGTTCCTGGTCACTTCGGCAAACGGTGGGCGTTAGCCCGCTGGTCCCTTTGCTGCCAGCAGGCTGTGCCCGCCGGAAAAACCGATGGGCTAACGCCCACCGTTCGCCAAGAAGCGAGGCGATTTTGCGGAAGTAAGAACCGCTAACAAAACCGAAATCGGAGACCTTCGGTCGGCGGTTTCGGCGGGGTCAGAGACCCGCGCCGAACGGTTTTGTTAGCGGTTCTAAGACAGGCCAACGAACTGGAGTCGTGAATTCTACGCAATCCAAGTCGACTCGCCAAAGCGTGCTTGGCGGTTCGTTCGGCCGTGGGCGCAGCGGCCAGTGGCGTTAGCAGCACAACGGTGACGAGCGTGAGGTGGCGGCTCACGGCCGCTGGACCTTTCTGTGTCGCGAGTTCCAGTTCAATCTGTCTTCTGCAGTCGCAGCAGAACCGTCTCGGCTCGCTGCATGGGAATGCTCACCGCGCGGGCGGCGGTGGCCAGGCGTTTTCCTGAGGGGACGTCGATCACGTTGAGTTCGTCCGGCAGGTGCAACGTCTTCACGCCGTCGCTGGCCGCGTGGACTCCGGCGTACTGGCCGTCGGTGTAGAGTGCGTCATCGGTAGCGATCCACACGTGGACGCCGGCCGAGCGGGCGATGCTCCGCATCAAGCACGGGGGCAACGGCATGGCTGATGAGTAGATGCTTGTCCAGCCGGCCGCCTTCTTCACGACCAGGCCCGCTCGCTGGCTTTCCACCAGCCGGCCGGCAATTCGAGCGTCGGGGTCGTCGGCATAGAACAGCGGAGACACGGTCAGCCGCGGGTCGCCCAACGGCGGTTGGACTGGAAAACCCTGGGCCAGTGGATCACCGGGCTCCAGCACGATTTGCGGCCGGCCTTCGCGATCGTCGCGCGCGATGCGAATTCCGGTCAACGCCTGCATGCCCTCCAACGATTCGCCGTCCGGTCCCAAGTAGCCGGGTGCGTACAGGAATAAGGCGGTGGCGCCGTTGCGTGCCAGTTTGGCTTGGATCGCCGTGCGCCGGTCGGGGGCCACGTAGAAGGCGTTCAGAAACACGTACAGCTTGTAGTCGGGCACACGGGGGTCCGCGATGTCGTCCAGCAGGCAGAAATCCCACGGAGCGCCCGACTGCGGCATGGTGACCACCTGGTTCAAGTCGAGGGCGGAGTTGGCCATCGTGGGGCGCATCCAGTAGAAGCTGGACGGATCGACGAACACGCCGATTTCCGCGGCGAACGGTTCGCGGTGGGCCAGGCTCTCCTGCGCGATCCGCCGGGCCTCGCCCATCGCGGCCAGGATCTGCGGATCGGAGAACCAGCCGCCGCCCATATCGTACCAGCTGACGGCGGCCCGCTTGGTGAGGGTTTCCGCCAATTCCCGCCAGAACACGCCCAGCGTTTCGGCCATGTTCTCGGCTCGGCCGTAGCCCGCGCCCGGGTCGCTCAAATGCGTGCGGTGGTCCGATTCGTCCAGCCACAGCTTGCCGCGCAGGCGGAAGGAATCGGTGGCCGACATGAACGTGCAGGCTTCGCCCGGCTTGCGGTACCAGTAATTGGGCGGGCTCATCAGGAAGTCGATGTCGGGCGAGTCGAACACGCGGCGTGCGGCCAGGTGGCCCGAGTCCTGCTGGTTGATTCCGTGGGCGGTGAGATACCCATAGTACGTGCCGACGAGCGACTTGCCTTCGGTCGCCTGGCGCACGATGCGGGCGATGTACAGCAAGGCGTCGGCGTCCATGTTGGCGATGAACTCGTAGAAGTCGATCGCCTGGCGTTCCGTGCGCGGATCGCGCAACACCTGCGGGCCGCCGGGCCGCCGCTTGTCCCAGCCGGGCATCTCGGCAGTCGCCAGCGTCACCTGCGGATCGCGCCAGGCCGCGCGAAGCTGGGCGTCGGTCTCGTAACGACGGGCGAGGAATTCGCGAAACGCCCGCAAAGCCGGCAGGCTGTAATCGTCGCGCGACTCCTGCCAAGTGCCCCACATCTGCCATTCGGCCGTGTAGCCGTTGTAGAACATATAGCCCACAATCCGGTCGGCATACGGAGCCCGGCGCAAATAACCGATCAACCGCCGCAGGTCCTCGCCGATCTCGCGCCGCCAGATCTGGGAAGCGAACGACGTGGGACCCTTTCGCCCGTCGGCAGACTGGCACATTTCGTTGGGGTGCGCCTGCTGCCACCACAGGCCGCCGGTGACGCCGATGTGCGGAATGAAATAGGCCTGCGGGTCGGCATCCAGGACCGCCGCGAAATAGCGGTCGAAAGCGGTGTAGTCGTAGCGGTCGGCGGCCACGTGGCCCAGGTCGCCGTTGTGCGACGGTCCGACCCAGTCGGCATACAAGTGGATTCCCGCCGCGCCGATCTCGCGATGATAGCCGTCGTCTGGAAACGAATTCGAAACGCAGGCAAACCCGGCCAGCGGCCGGCCATCGACGAAAATCGCCGGATCGCCGCCCACGCGGCGAAGTTCGGCCACCGGCGGTGTCACCTGGCCCACGCGGTCGTTGCGGATCTCGACGCCGGCGGTCGCCCAGTTCGTCGTGCCGGCTTCAGCCGGTCTGTCCGCCGCTCCCTTGCTTTGCCCCTGGCCCACGGTTTCTTCCGCGTCTGTCGGCGCTTCGATGTCCAACTCGTAAGAACCCACTTCGACCACGGCCGGCCCCGGATACCAGTACTTGGACACGGGCAGCTCGGCACGGACCTCGACTCGCGGAGGCCCGAACGCGATCGGCTCCTCGACCACTCGCAAAAAGGTGTTCCCGCGCCGCAGCCGCACAAACAGCGTGGCTGCGGTCATGCCCGGCGGCGGCTGGACGTCCAGTTCCGCCACCACTTCGATCGTCCCGCCGGCTTGGACCGTCTCCGGCACGCGCAACGCCACCAGCCGGGCCGTGCCCTGCGGCTCGACGGTGACGCCTTCCTGGAAATCGGCTGCGGGCGGCTCCAGTCGCACCGTGTCGATGGCCACCCAACGATCGGCCTGGTTGCCCGGATCGATGCGCAGCGACCGCACGCGCCGACTCGGCCCGCCCCACTGCCGGGACTCGTCGCCGCTCCTCGTCTCCCGCCAGGAATTCTTGGTCAGGTCCAGGCGGTAGGTGGCCCAGCCTTTGGCGATCGGGAACTTGCCGCCCAGGCACCAGCGCCCGTCGGGACTTTCGTAGTATACGTCGAGCACATCGGCCTTGTCCGACGAATACAGCCGCACGGTCAACCAGGTCAACTGCTGGGCGTCGATCCCCTCCGCCGGCATCCGCAACGACAGGTACGGGTCCCAGGCGACTTGGCCTGACAGATGCCCGTGCGCGATCTGGCCCGGCATCATATTGGCCGTGCCGATGACTTCCCGCCGGTGGTTGAAGTCCCACACCAGCGATTCAGCCGAAGACGTAGCGGTAGCGGCTACGAACAGGAAACACCACGCCAGAAAGATGGTCCAAGAATGCAACATGACAGCACGCCTTTCGTGTCGGATCGCAGCCGCTGAAGGTCCAGTCGACGCGGAATTCAGATTAGCGGCGCGGCCAAACGCAGGAAAGGCCCGAGGCTGGGAAGCTGGTGAGATTCCGCGACGCCAGGAGCACCTGCAAGCCGCGAATGCCCAAGTTCGAAAAGCGTAAGCGCGGGTGGGCAAACGAGCTGTCCTCGTGGTCCGCCCCGGCGTCTCGGTCAGAGGCGGCGAAAGAGTTCCCGGAATACGGTAGGGATATCGCGCGCGCCGTGTATAACAAGCAGAATCAGGATGCCGTCTTCCAGGGGACGATAAATCACCACGTAGTTTCCGACCGAGAAACACCGAACTTGGCGACCGAGGTCGGGACGAGGGCTGCCCATCTCCGGCTGAGTCGCATAGAGGCGGCATTTCTCATCGATCCGTTCCAATAATCGATCGGCCGCGTCAGGGCTGTCCTGGGCCACGTGCAACCAAATCTGAATCCGCGACTCCTCGGCCTCGGAGGTGAGCAAGAGTTGGGGCATCGGTGCTACTCAGTGATCCTGCGAGAACCGCCGCCGGGCTTCTCGCCGAGTTGCCTGCGTGTCAAGCGGCCGTACCTCGCCTCGTTCGTACTGCGCGATCGACTCCTGAACTTGGGCCCGCAAGTCCTCGTGTCGTTGCTTGAGTTCGCGATACATCTTTACCGCTTTAGCAAAGAAATCCGCCTCATCCTCCGCCGCCCCCCGGGCGATCTCCCCTCTCACGAACGCTTCCATCTCTTCAGGCAGTTGCAGGGTCACGGTCATCGCGATAGTTCTCCACAGGACTTGTGAACGATTGTACTGCCGATGGCAAGCGATTCCAAGGCGACTGTCAGCGAAAAAAGGGGGCGACCCGGAACGGTCTTTCGACAGGCCGCGACCGCAAGTCTCGCCGTGTTCATTCAGGCAGGCGGAACACGTACAGCGTCTGGCCGGCGGCGCTAGGGATGGTGGCGACCAGAGTTCCGTCGGGCGAGACGGCCATGGTCTGGATGTACAGCACGGTTTCCAACGAGATGGAGGCGGTCAACTGGCCCGTCGGGATGTCCCAGACGTGGAAGCTGCCCTGGCCGCCGGAGAGGAGCCGGCGGCCGTCCGGCGTGAACAAGAGGCTCCATTGGATCTCGTGCTTGCCCGTCTCCAGGGAACGCATCAGGGACGTCTCTGTTTCCCACACGCTGATTGCGTAGCCGTGGCTGCAGGCCGCGCGAGCGCCGTCCGGCGAGATGGCAACCGCGTGAACGGTCGATCCGATCAGGGGCAGCCTGCGGGTGACCGAGGCGGCTTTCAGGTCGACCCACACCAGTTCTCTGCCGTCGCTGGCCATGGCGACGGCGCCGTCGGAAGTCAGCTGGACGGCGCGAACCGCTTGTTCGAACGAAACCAGCGTCCGCGTCTGGAGCGTCGGTCCCGGTTGCACCCAGACGAGACGGTTGTCCTCGCCGCCGGTAACGATGAAGCTGCCGTCAGGGGCCGGAGCGATACAGCGCACCGCCTTTTGATGGACGCTCATCTCGGCCGACAAACCGGCCGATGCCAGCACGCCCCCGGCGCCCAGGTGCCAAACCTGGATCGTTCCGGAATACCCGCCCAGAAACAGCTGTTGTCCGTCTGGAGAAAAGCTCAAGGCCGTGATCTGTCCTAACTGTCTTAGTTTCGTCTGCTCCGACAAACGGCGTCCGGATTCGACATCGAAGAGGAGCACCGCTGCGTCACTTTTCCCCGCCGCCAGGAATCGGCCGTCAGGCGAGAAGGCCAGCGAAGTCACGCTCCAACCCAAATCCGAGAAACTCTGAACGACAAACTCCGAACGGAGCGACGTGCCGTCCGTGGCGGCGGGAGGAGCGGGCACGGGGCTTGGAAGAACCGGGCGAGCTTCCTCCGTCCGTGGCGCGGCTCTGGCGACCTGATCGCTGGCTTGCCGAGCCGGTTCCGTTGGTTTGGGCGAGTCGCTCTCTTGATGCGGATTCATGGGTGCCGCCACAGGTTTCGTCGGCAGAGGGGCTGGCGCGCGGTCGAGTTGCGGTTTGCCCGGCCAGTAGAGCAGCGCGGCACCGAGCACGAGGGCGCCGAGCACGAGGACACAGGCCGCAACGAGAACGGCGATCCGAGCCGCCAGCGGCACGTGGACGCCGGCACGTTTCGCGGGACCACCGTCCACCTGAATCTTGGCCTGTGCGACCTTGAGGCGAGCATTCAAGAGATCCCGCTGATTGCGGATCTTCTGCAAGGTGGCGTTGACCTGGGCCAGCCGCAGGTGCATGGTCTCCAGCTGCCGTTGTTGCTCCGCGATCTGCTCTGCCAATTGATCGCCGGCCTGCTGGCAAGAAGCCTCTTCCTCCAGAGCCTGCCGGACCTGGTCTTCGTCGGTGGCCGAATCGGCTCGTCGTCTCGCCGCCACCGCCGCGCGGCGCTGATTCGCGGACTGCCGTTTCAACTCGTCCAGCACTTCTCCCGCTTCCGTCACCAGCTGCTGCAGGCTGTCGTGGCGGCGTTCGTATTCGGCGACCGCGCCGTCGACTTGTTGCTGCGTGTTCTGCAGACGCTGGACGAACTCGGGCGCACGCTCTCGGACCAGACCGAGGAGCCAGCCGCGCAGTCCTGGGCCGCGATCATGCCAGGCGTCGCCCCCACGCGGCCGGCGGCTGTCAAGGGCGTTCTGGTCCAAGTCAACGGGCCACGCCGGAGGCTCGTCGAACGCGGGGGCCTCGATAATCACGGTCTTGGGCCGGGCAACCGGCGCGACGCCCACCGATCCTGTGGCGGACGGCAGTGGCGGGCGAGCCCGGAACGCCAGCAGATCGGCCAGCAACTCTTCGGCCGTCTGGTGGCGGTCCGCGGGCGATTTGGCCAGCAGCCTGTGCACGATCTGGCAGAGCCCGTGGGGAATATGCGGAGCCGCATCGCGGAGCGGCTTGGGCTGCTCGTACACGTGCTGAAAGATCATCGCCGTGGGGCTGTCGGCCTCGAACGGCAGGCTGCCGCTCAGCATCTGGTACATCAAGACGCCGATCGAGTACAGGTCGGCCCGCGCGTCAACGGCCTGGCCGCGGCCTTGCTCGGGCGAAATATAATCCACCGTGCCCATGACGATGCCGGTCGCGGTCATCTTGGTCCCGGCGATGACCGACTTCACCAGGCCGAAATCGGCCAGCAGGGCGCGGCGGTTCACGCGATCCAGCAGGATATTGGCCGGCTTGATGTCGCGATGAACGATCCCTTGCTTGTGCGCCGCCGCCAACCCGGCCAGCGTTTGTTCGACGATGGCCAGCGTCTGGTCGGGGCTCACGCGTTTTCGGCGGGCCAGCATCTCGGCCAGCGATTCGCCTTCGACGTACTGCATGGCGAAGAAGTGGTGGCCTTGGTCTTCGCCGATGAAATGGATCTGCACCACGTTGGGATGCGTCAGCCGCGCGACGGCGTTGGCCTCGGCCCGAAATCGCCGGACGAAATCCTCCTGCCGCGCCAACTCCGGTGGCAGCACTTTGATCGCCACCTTCCGTTCCAACGCCGGCTCGTAGCCCTCGTACACGTCGCCCATGCCCCCCTGGCCAAGCCGGGCGACGATCCGGAAGTGCCCCAGGGAGGTGAAGGGCAGAGCCTCCCCGGCGCTGTTGGCCAGTTCAACTGCTTGCGCCTCGGCCCGGCAGTCGCGAATCGCTTGCTGGACGGCGGACACGAACTGGCTCGAATTCGTGAAGCAAGCGTCCTCCTGATAGCCCAGCGCCCTGTCGATCACGGTCTGGATGGCGTGGGGCACAGCCGCTTTCGTGCGCGGGCTGCTCAGATAGGCAGAGACGGGTTCGCCGGTCACCAAACGGCACAGCAACGTCCCCAGCTGGTAGATGTCGATCCACGTCGGCTCCAACGAGATGCCTGCGCTTGCCAGGATTTGACGCGCGGAATCGGCATCCGTGGGAAGTTCGATCACTTCGCGCCGTCGCAGTACCGGAGGGCAGTGGTCGGGGGCGGAGAAGGGACCGCCGAACGAGCACGACGTGCCGGGGGCAGCCAACGTGACGGATTGCGTGGCCGCGTCGACGCGGATTGCCTGGATGGAGATGGCGCCGTGCAGTTGTCCGGATTCGTGCAGAGTGCGGACGCTCTGGGCGGCGTGCAAGACAAGCTGCAGTGCCTCCGCGCATGGGACCTTTCCCGGTGCTTGCGGAATCGAAGATGTCGCAGCGACTTGCGGCTGCTCGTTGAGCATCTCCGGCATGGTAGCTCCCAGAGACTGGACGTTCTCTCGTTTCCTCGTTCCCAGGCTCCGCCTGGGAACGAACTGCCTTGCCGGCGCTGCCGGCCGAACCGCGGGGGCATCTTCCTCTCGCGGAGCGAGAGGCCTACGGTTTCTTCAGTCTCTTCTTCAGTTCCAGAAGTTCGGCTTATTCTCTCGCCAAAGACGCCTGGATTGCAAGATCCCGGAAGGTGTTTCCCTTCATTTTGAGTGCCGTCATGAGATCATTCCGGTCGAAGTCAGGATCTCCGACGACGGGCGCGTGAGAGGTCGTCAGTGCGCCGCGTCCGGAAGCCGCTGGACGGCGACCGTGGCCTTGCCCCGGTTGTTTTCGTAATAGCCGTGCGCGTCGTTCACGAACAAGTAGAGCCGGCCGGTGGTTGACGCTTGCAGCTCCGTCCCAGCCCCGATCGCCAGCGGACGCCCGTCGTCAGGCCCGATCGAGCCCAGCAGGCAGAACCAGGGATGCCGCGGGTCGCGCCGCAAGAAGCCGAATCGGCTCAGTGTTTCCGGGACGCTCTTCAGTCCCTCGGGCGAGGCTTGCAGGTTCGCGTCGTACCACGGCTCCGAACTCGACTCCCCAACGCGGATGCGGTAGGCGTGCCCCTCCACCAACAAGACGTCGGTCGCCTGGAACGGTTCATTCGTCGCGAACTCGATGATTCGAGGCGTGTCGAAACGCGGCTCCTTCGCCTCCGCCATGCTGCCGCATCCCTGGCCGCACACGTGGTCCAGGAGGCCGGCCGAGATCCGCCAACCAAACACCCCGGCCAGCAGCAGGATGGCCGCCAACATGACGATGGGAACCACGCGGTTCTCAAAGACGTCGGCGGCGCGTTGGATGCGGGGATTCGTTCGGAGCCATCGGCGGGCGCGATACGACGGAGGTGGCGGCGCGTTTCGGGCCAACACAGCCGCCGCAGGGGGAGCGAGCAGGCTCAGTCGCCAGGCCACCGAACTGATGTCACGGATGCGGCGTTGGATCAAGGCGGACCAGCGGAGCAGAGCCAGATACCCCAGCAACCAGACGCCCGTGGACAGCGGATGGTGAGCCAAGGCGGCAGCCGGACGTTCCACGTAGGTTGGCAAAAGCCAGCTCGCCAGTTGGAGCAGCGGCTCGAAAACATGATACAGCATGCGGGAGACCGGGTTCCAGGCAGCCACATCAGGCAGCTGGGTCGGCGACCGGGCGTAGCACCACACGGCAAGACCGATGACCCAGATGATCATCAGATAGTACACGACGCGGCCGGTCCAAATCAGGTCGCCGACGGGCTTCAGGTGCTGCTCGCGCGCGGCGCTGTTGTGTTCGGGCGAACTCCCGCCGATCACTTGGTACTCGCCCTGGGGCGGAATCAAGGGCGGCGAGTAGTCGTCGATTTGTCGTTCGATGCGTTCCAACACCGCCCGATGGACCTTCGCCTGGCCCGCGTGGGCCTTGGCGCAAAGTTCCTGGATCGGACGCGGGCCGTAACGATACAGCGAGGCGGCGAAGCCGCCACGGGAATCATAGTAATCGCCGTTCGGATCCGCGCTCTGCCTGTACATCTCGCGCAGCTCCGGGTCAAAGTCCAGTCCGGCCTGAGCCGCCTTGTCCATTATCCATGTCAAGGACACCAGGGCCAGATGATCCTTGGGGTAGCCTCCGCCGACGTTGGAATGCGTGCCGGCAAACCAGACCTGCTCGACCTCCGGTTGTGGGGATTCGCCGGGCAGCCGAGGATCCCACACCAGCGGATGGAACGTCCGCCGCGCGTCGTCGATCGACAGCGCCTGGCAAGCTGTCCAGATCCCCGCGTGCAGATCGTTCTCGCGCCGATTCCAGGCCTCGTGCTGTTCCCCGATGAGCCTCGCCCAAGGCCGCAGCCACCAGCATCGTTTTTTGAATCGCAAGGGGAACAGCAGGCCGAAGGCTTCCGTCATCTCTTCAAAGGGCAGCCCGACGGCGTCCACGGTGTCCCAGACGCCGATGAAATGAATCGTCGGACGCCGGCCATGTTCCGCCTGGAAGAACTTCGCCGGCCGGCCATGGTCCGGGTCGTTGATCCGGCGCCGCTTGTAGGCGCGCAACGCGGACTCGGCGAGCCGATCGAGTTCAGCAGGGGTCTTGCCGGCGGGGTCGGGCAGGCCGCAGACATAGAGCATGTTGGCCAGCGTGCGGATGGTAAAGGCGCCGCGGCTGAAGCCGAACAGATAGATTTCGTCCCCCGGCTCCCAGTGACGAAGCAGAAAACCGTACAGCTGCCGCAGGTTCTCGCTGATCCCGTATCCGAACGCGGCGCCCATCAGACGCTTGACGAAGAATTCGTCGGTGCCGACGCCGTCGTCGTGTATCTTGAGTTGAGCGACAACTTGACCCTGGCCGTTGTCTCCCTGGGCCGCCACAGCCTGGAACAGCCGCCAGACGTTCGTCCCCCTCGCTTTTCCGCCGCTGTTTCCCGTGCCGTCCGAACAAAGGATCAGCCGCTTTATGGTCACTTGAACACCTCCAGTTTCCGCAGTTGGAAGAAGCAGCGCATGCAGGCTTCGGTGTCGGCCAGGGCGCCGTGAGCGCCCACGAAGGATGCGCCAAACAACTTGCGGTGTAGTTCAGCCAGGCTGGGCCACTTGTAGCCGTATTTTCCCGGCAGTTGGCAGTAGTCGGCCGTTTCCTTCATCGTACAAATTCGCTTCTTGCGGGCGAACGCGTCGGCCATTTGGGCGCGGTGCAATTCGGCCTGCACGACTCGCTGGTCGAAGTCCAAATTGTGCGCCACCAGCACGCGAGAGGCGCGGACGGCGGCCGAGAATTCCTCCAGCACGGGTCCCAGATCCACGCCGTCGCGGAGCGCGATGTCTGTCGTGATGCCGTGCAACTGGGTGGCCTCACGCGCGATCTTGAAGCCCTCCGGCTTGATCAGGTACTCCTGCGACCGCAACTGCTGCCCCAAAGCGTCACATGCCACCCAGGCGAT
>ERZ795059.4733-NODE-4733-length-12657-cov-19.249008_pt1 | contig 12657 bp, 4 predicted proteins | sample MGYA00375143_ERZ795059 | MGnify/ENA primary metagenome ERZ795059 (study PRJEB30188, sample SAMN05720168) | activated sludge metagenome | isolation source: Anaerobic digester | place: USA | collected 2015-01-07 ... | reverse complement strand
AGCATTACGGAGTCATTACGGACTCATTACGGACTTAGTCCGTAATGAGTCCGTAATAGGATTGAGGGAGGACCAGGGAAGGAATTGGAAATCATGCAGATACAGTGTTATGTGCGTTACGCGTTATGCGTTATGCGGTATGGGCACGCGCCGATTTGGAAATCGACGCTTCAGTTAGGCAAACGAGGACGTTTGCTGCTCCATAAGTATGCTCATTTTTCATATCTTATTGTAAAATAGCCTCTGTTCTCTCTGCTGTCTCCGCTTTCTCTGAAGCTTGTTGTCTGGCACCCCGGCAAAAAAAAGTGAAAATCTGCGAGATTAAGCTTGACAGCAGTATGAACATCAATAACGTTGACAAAAGATAGAATGGGTGGGGATTATCCAGCCAGGCCTTGTGCAAGCATCGTGAAAGAGACTGAGTTCCAGAGCGTTACAGAGCATGGTTCCCGTCACGGAAAGCTGGTTGATACCCAGACCCCAGAGCTGCGCTAAGACATAGCGAAGCGGACCTAATAGACCGGGGAGGTGACCATGACGCGAAAGATGACGCTGCTCCTGCTGGTGCTGGCGGGATTGCTGTGTGTGGGGCTGCGTGCCGAAGAGGTGACGGTAGGCTCCGGGGCCGATCTGGCCTCCGTTCCGGTGGATATGTATTATCGCAATTCGCTGTTTGAGTGTCTCTTTTATAATGGCGATCTGGGCTTTGAGAATGGCACGATCACGGCCCTGAAATTCTACAACAGCTTTGTGAGCAATCTGAGCAACAAGCCCATCCGGATCTGGCTGGGTGGCACCACTTTGACCAACCTGAGCGCCGGCTGGATCCCATCTTCTCAGCTTACTCTGGTTTACGACGGAGCGGTGAACTTCCCCAGCGGCAGCAACATCATAGAGATCCCGCTCACGGTCCCATACACCTACACGGGCGGCATTCTGGCCATACTGGTCCAGCGGCCCATGGACGGCAATTTCTATAATTCCAGCGATAGATTTCAGGCTCAGACCGTTGGCACAATCCGGGCCCGCAAAGCTCAAAGCGACAGCAATGTTCTCGATCCCGCCAATCCATCCGCTCAGGGCACCGTGAGCGGCACCTTTCCCAAAACCACCTTTGTCTATAGCCTGGCGGCCCTTGCCAACGACCTCGTCTGCGAGAGTGTAAGCGGAGATCAGAGCCCCAGTGTGGGCAACCCCACCGCCTATCAGGTGAGGATCAGGAACAACGGCTCCCAGTCTCAGAGCGTTTACAGCGTCCGTCTGATGAAGCAGGGAGGGGTGGAACTGGCCAGCCTGCCAGGCCAGAGCATCGCTCCGCAACAGACTCTGGACCTCAGCCTGGAGTGGACTCCCGATCTGGCTGGCCCGACCAGTATTTATGCCAGAGTGGAGCTGGCAGGAGATCAGGCGCTTCTAAACAACCAGAGCCTCAGCCTCGACCTGAACGTTCAGCCAGAGGGAACTTACAGCGTGACAGTGGGTTCCGGAAACGAAAACGCTCGCCTGCCGATCGACTTTTACCACAGCGCTTCCCTCTGCGAGACCATCTTCCTGGCCCCGGAGATCAACACCAACGGCCTCCTGCACGGCATCAAACTATACAACAACTTTATTGTCAATATCCCGTCTCAGCTCATCTACATCTGGATGGGTGAGACCAATCTGGCGGACCTCTCCAGCGGCTGGGTCAGCGCCAACGCGCTCAGCCTGGTGTTTAGCGGCACGGTGGATTTTCCGGCCGGGCACAACGAAATCGTGATCAACTTCACGGCCCCGTTTCATTACGCGGGCGGAAATCTGGTGATGATGATCGAGCATCCGCCCGGCAGCCAGTATTCTGTGAACGAAAACTACTTTGCCACCCAGTCCGGAGGCTTGGGACCCCGTTCCAGAATGGTCTCCGGCAGCGGCATCGATTACAATCCGGACAGCCCTCCCGCCGCTCCCACCACCCCCAGCTTTCCCAAGACCAGCTTTTTGTTTATAGACAACGGCTTAGGTTCACTGAGCGGAACGGTCTATGGCCCCAATGGATTGGGACTGGGAGGCGCCACTGTGAATGTTATCGGCAACAGCCTCAGTTGTTTAACCTCTATTAACGGCAGCTATAGCTTCCCTCACGTCTCTGCTGGCAGCTATCAGGTGAGAGCCCAGAAACACGGCTATGAAAGCGAGGACCTGCCCGTCACGATTATGGAAGACCAGGCCAGCATCCTGGATTTTAATCTGGACGCGCTGCCCTCTGTGAATGTCACGGGCCGGGTGGTGGTCAACGGCGATCCAAACAGCGGAGTTGCCGGCGCGGGCGTCACTCTGGAGGGATTTCAGAACTATCAGACCGTCACGGACGGGCTGGGCTACTTCAGCTTTCCCGCCGTCATCCAAAACCACTCTTATCAATATGATGTGAGCAAAACCGGCTACCAGAACGCCACAGGAGTGATTGCCGTGGGCACACAGGACCTGAATATGGGCAACATCATGCTGATTGAGATCGCCTATCCGCCCTCGGATGTGATGGCTTCCATCGCTGGCGGCCAGGTAAACCTGAGCTGGACTGGCCCGGCGGCCGTCAATGGACAATGGGTCCATTACGACAACGGCGCCAATCTGACGGCCATAGGAATGGGGGGAGTGGCCAATTTTGACGTGGCCGTTCGCTATCCCGCCTCTGCTCTGGTTCCCTATACGGGCATGTCTCTGAGGGCAGTGAGAGTATGGGTGGCCAGCGAGGGGAGCTTCACCATCAAGGTCTGGCGGGGTGGATCTTCCGCTCAGCCTGGCCAGTTGTGGACCGCCCAGACCTTCACCCCCGTTTTGGATGCCTGGACCACCGTGATCCTCAGCAACCCCGTCCCGGTCACAGGTCAGGAAGAGCTGTGGTTTGGATATAACTGCAACGTTTACAGCGGTTTCCCTGCCGGATGCGATAGCGGGCCCGTGGCCGACGGACTGGGCAACCTGATCTGGTATCAGAATGCGTGGGGCACTCTGCTGCAGCTTTCAGACCAGCTGCACTACAACTGGAATATCCAGGGCTACCTGAGCTTCACCGGTTTCCCGGAAGCCGTTGGAAACGCTCCTCAGATCAGCAAAGGCACGGAGGCTCCTTCCGGACGCAGCCTGAACGGCTACCAGGTCTGGCGTCTGGTCCAGGGGCAAGAGAGCAATGAACAGCTTTGGACGCTGCTCACTCCAGAGCCCGTCACATCTACAAGCTTTATCGACAGCGGCTGGGGACAGCTCGAAGATGGAATCTGGACCTGGGCCGTGAAAGCGCGTTACAGTGGCGGAGTGTATTCGCTGCCAGCCTTTTCCAACGGTCTGGCCATGTATAACCAGAGCGGGTTCATCGCTGGCCTGGTGCGCAGCGAATATGCCCTGCCCATTCAGGGGGCCAGCGTCACCTGTGGCCCTGTGACCGTCAGCACCGATGCCAACGGGGCCTTCAGTATACTGGTCCCGTCCGGCACCTATAGCGTGACTGCCTCGCATCCTCAATATGTGCCCGTCACTCAGAGCGGGGTGCAGGTCACGGTTGGCAATACCACCACCCTCTATTTTGCGCTGAATGGAGCGCAGACGCTTTTCAGCGATGGATTTGAGGACTACAGCAGCTGGAGTCTGAGCTTCCCGCCCTGGATGACTGTGGACCATGATCTGAGCCCCACCTACGGTCTGCCAGCCACAGTCTGGCCTCATATCAACGAACCGCAGGCTTTTATCGTCTTCTGTCCGGTTGGCGCTGTTCCTCCAGCCGGATCGGTAATACCACATGGAGGTATCATGGTGGCGGCCTGTTTTGCCAGCACGGACGGTCCAAACGACGACTGGCTGATCTCTCCGCAGCTCAATGGAGTCACCCGTTTCAGCTTTTGGGCCAAAAGCCACAACAGCCAATACGGTTTGGAACGCTTTAAGCTGGCGGTTTCGACCACGGGCCCGATGCCAACGGACTTTGTGGCGATCAGCGGTCCCGATCCGATCGAGGTACCGGCTGTCTGGACCCGCTACGAGTATGACCTCAGCTCCTATGGAAACACCTATATCCGCGTGGGCATCAACTGCGTGTCCGACGATGCCATGGCCCTGTTTATCGACGACGTCAGTTTCATCGGTCAGGCCGTGCAGGGCTTCAGTCAGAACATCAATCTGAGCTCAGGCTGGAATCTGGTTTCGCTGAACGTGGCCCCTGTCGATCACTCCGTGGCGGCTTTGATCTCGGATATCACGGGCTCCGTGGTCCAGATCAAAGGCAGCGAGGGAGTTTACATCCCCGGAAATCCTTACAATACATTAAATCAGCTTGCGGACGGCCGGGCTTACAGCATCAAAATGCTCTCTCCAGCCGTATGGGAAGTGAGCGGCAATCAGCTCTCGCTGGCCACCAATATTGTCTTGAATCAGGGCTGGAACCTGGCGGCCTATCTGCCTCAGCAGTCCATGCCGGCATCTACAGCCACTCAGGGCATTGCGGACTGGTTGCTCGAAATGAAAGGCACTCAGGGGATTTATATCCCCGGCAATCCCTACAACACTCTCACCTCGATGCAGCCTGGCCAGGGCTACTGGATGAAGCTCTCGGAGCCCCGGGTGTTCAACTATCCCAATCCTCAGCCCTCTCAAAGCTCTCCCGGGCAGGCAGATAAGGATGGCGAACCGGTGGTGCTGCCTTCCAGCATGACCGTGCTGGCCCGCTGCGACTTTGCCTCGGAGGGAGATATCCTCCAGGCCTGGGTGGGAGACGAACTGCGGGGCCAGGAAACCCTGATCGCTCCGGAAGCTTTTGCCGCCTGCCTGATTCAGATATATACCGAGATACCCGGAGAGCAGGTCCGCTTCAGAATCCTCGCTCCGGAGGGTGAACTGCCTGTCCAGACCGTGATTTACAGCCTTCCGGGCTCCTCGCTGGGAGAGTATCCGCAGTTTGTGGTCCTGGAGGCGGGCAACTCGGGGTCCGCGGATGAGATCCCTATCCCCACACGGCTTAACGCTGTGTGGCCCAATCCCTTCAATCCCAGCGCTCAGATCGGCTTCAGTGTGGGGCGTGATAATCTGCCGCTGCGGATAAACGTCTATAACCTCAGAGGCCAGAAAGTGACTACCCTGGCTGACCAGAGCTATTCCAGAGGCAGCCACAGCGTCTGCTGGGATGGCCGGGACGCGCATGGAAAGCCTGTCTCCTCGGGAGTTTATATCATAGAATTGCAGAGCCCGGGTATCCGGATGAGCGCCAAAGCGGTGCTCGCAAAATAGAGTTTCGCGGCCTACATGTCTGAGGCCGCCAAGGAGCAAAGATGAAAAGCAGGATGCTGTTCATAATGGCGCTGCTCATGGCTGTGGGCAGCCTGAGGGCGGAGCCGATGCCTTGCTCGCAGGGCTTCCAGGCCATAGATATGCCTCAAATTCCCGGCCCGCTTGCCGAGCGGGTGCCTCCAAACTACACTTTCACCCGCACCCCAGTCCCGATCATGAACAGCTATTACGACTACATGATCGGCAGCTACAACAACCTGCCCCTAAGAGTGATACCTGCCTCCGCGGAAGGGGGATACTTCCTCACCTATCATGGCAGCCGGGCTTCCACCAGCCTGCGCAGAGTCTTCTTTACCCACCTGGATGCCAGTGGCGTGTTGATCAACAACATCGAGATTAACCCATACAACATCCAGGAAGGCTATCCCAGCCTGGCCGTCGATCCCCTCACCGGCAAACCCATGTATGCCTGGCATGCCAATGCCGATACCGATACCGCTCTGGAGACTCAATCTGTGGCCGATGCCTTTATGGCTGGGATTTCCGGCCTCTTCAACGATATCCAGGTGATCCACAATAACCCCATCACCATCACCGCTCCCAATGGCACTGTGACCACCGACAACCAATTCATCTGGCCCACGGCCCAGGTGGGCCCCTCACCCATTGCCGGGAAACGCAGGGTCTATGTGCTGGCCCGCAACAGCGTGTCCCACAGTCCCGGAGAATCCCCAAACGTCAGGATAGGCTACGCGGATTTTGACGGCGATAACCTTGAGAACGGCATTCCCCTGGTCTGGAGCTATACCCACATCCCTATGCTGGACCAATGGAACATAGATCAGATCTGGAGGCAGCCCTTCCTGGCCCTGGCAGTGGATAATGCCGGAAATCTATACTATATTGGATATCACACTACCTGGGACCAAAACGGCTACGTCAGCGAGGAAGATATCGACGTCTTCAGATGCGACAACTACGGCCAGGGCACCTGGAGCAGACAGAGCTTTTGGGGCCATCTGCCCACCTGGAATCCTCCTTCCGTACCAGGTGGAAACTCAGGTTACTTCACCAACGGCTCCGGAGTTCCTTACAACAACAGCCAGCTCTTTTTCAAGCTTATGAACAGCGGCCATCTCAACGCCGGTCTCGACGCCCTGGGCAGGATTCACGCCCTGGGAAGCTGGGCCCTCTCCAACAGCGACTTTGGCTATTACCCGGAACTGCAGTTTATGAAAGACCTCATCTACGACCCCGGCGCTCAGCAAATCCAGATCAGGGAAGTGTATCCCCGCAAGGACGTCAACGACCTCACCAACAGCTGTTACACTCCCTGGGACCTGCAATATCCCTATGGCCAGGTGGATGCCTACGACGCGGAAGGTCCTGTGATGAGCGGCGACTGGCCTTTCCCGCATTGGGACGCCACGGCCCATGAGAATAAGATGATGCTCCTCTACAACAATCCCAAAATCACCAACGCCAATTCCGAGGGCATGATGGCAGCCGTGTGGCAGAGCTCCCAACGCGCCCGCAATTTCAACTACTATTCGGACGGTCAATACGCCGCTTATGCCAACGCGCCTGAAATCTGCATCAGCGTGAGCGGTGACAACGGCAACACCTGGAGCGACCCCATCGTGCTCAACAAGGTGGATACTCCTCAGTTTGCCAATCTCAAGCCCATGTGGGCCTATCCTGCCGACCAGATCATCTATACCGGCATGCAGGGCAACCACAGAGTGGGAAAGCTGGGATTGATGTTTTATGACGACAACACCTGGGGTGCCAATGTCATCTCGCCTCCTTATCACCCCAGTCCGGATGGAGGCAGGATAATGTTTTGCGAGTTACATATCCAGTTTCCGGTGCAAAGCAACCCCACCGATCCTTTCGGAACTCCCCTGGTCCTGGACCACAGCATGCAGGTGCGCGCTTCCTTTCAGAGCAGTGGTGTGGCTGCCCAGGCGGGAGACGTCCTGGCGGCTTTCGTAAAGGTCAACAACATCCCCCAGCTCAGAGGCAAAGCCACTGTGTATCAACAGGATAATGTCTCTCATGCCAATCTGAATGTGGCCTGCCTTAGCGATGACGAGCTGGTCTATTTCAAGCTCTGGGATGCCAGCAACAGTTCCGTCTATCTGATCGCGGAGACACTTCTGACCCAGATCAACGGCAGCGTGGGAGTCTGGCCCAATGATCCCTTCTGGGTCCACACCATCATACCGGGACAGCAGGTATTGGAACTGCAGAGCGGCTGGAACATGAGCTCGGTCAACGTGCATCCGGTCAACCAGAACATCTCAAACGTCTTTGGCGGCATCATGCCTCTGGTGCAGATGATCAAATGTCCGGACGGCATCTTCGTTCCCAACAATCCTTATAATACACTCACTGACCTCACGGACGGCAAGGGCTATTTCATTCGTCTCAGCCAGCCCGGCAGCCTCTATCTAAACGGAGCTCAGATGGAACCCGGCACTGCCATTCCACTCCTGGAGGGATGGAACCTGGTGGGCTTCACTCCCATCATCGCTCAGTCCGTGGACCATGCCGTCTCCTCTTTGGGGCCCTATCTGCTCCAGATCAAAGGCGCTGAGGGTATCTACATTCCTGGAAATCCCTACAACACTCTCAACAGCCTTGCTCCGGGCAGGGCATACTGGATGCTGCTCAGCCAGCCCTATAGCCTCTTTTATCCCAATCCCCTCCGCGATGCCATCCCTCAGGAAATCCTGAGCTGCCCTCAGTATGGCAGTCCCGTGATCAAGACTAATAGCCAGGCCATCCTCACCCGGCTGGGAACCTACGCGGCTGAGGGTGATCTGCTGGCCGCCTTTGTGGGTGATGAACTGCGGGGGCTCAGTCCCGTCAAAGCCGTGGACAACAGCCTGGGCAGCCTCATGCAGGTGTTCACTGAAAACGTGGGTGAAGAGCTTGCCTTTCGCCTGTTAAAAGCCGGTTCGGATGCCGAAGTGGAACTGCTCCCCCGGCTGAGCAGCGCGCCTGGAACCACTCTGGGAGATTACCAGAGTGGATTATATCTGGACCTCTCGCCCTCCCAGGATATCCCTCCCGTGCAAAGCACCCGACTGATCTCAGCTTATCCTAATCCCTTCCGCGAGGGCTGTGCCATCAAACTGCAGGTGGCCAAAGACACGCCAGCCATCAGCCTGGAAATCTACAATCTGCGGGGCCAGAAAGTGGCCTGTGTATATAAAGGCCAGCTCAGCCAGGGCCTCCACAGCCTGGTCTGGAGCGGTCTGGATGACACCGGCCGCAAGCTGGGCTCCGGCATCTATCTCTGCCGTCTGAATACCGGCAAGAGCTCTCAAAACCTGAAACTGATGCTGGTGAAATGAAGGAGGCGACTATGAGACTTATACCTATCTTACTGGCCCTGTTGTTATTGGCGGGAGGGCTGCATGCCATCGATCCCTGGGGTGAGCCTCTCATCCTCACCGGCAGCATGACCGTCATGGCCCAGGTGCGCATCAATGGCTTTGCCACCACTCCGGGAGACGTCCTGGCCGCCTTTGTGAGTGTGAACGGAGTGCCGGAACTGCGTGGCAAACAGGCCATCACGGTCAATAGCAACATCTCCGGCTGCCTGATCCAGATATACACAGACGCCAATGACGAAGAGATCAGGTTTATGGTATGGGACGAAAGCTCCCAGCAGGTGTATGTCTGCACCCAGGCCCTGGCCTCAGTGGTCAACGGGATAGTGGGAAGCTGGCCCTCAAACCTCTATCAGATTAACGTGAGCATTCCCCTCAACACGGATCCCTGGGGCGCCCCCACCATTCTGAGCTCCAGTATGAGCGTGATGGCCCAGGTGAGCGTCAACGGCAGCGGAGCTGAATGGGGAGACATCCTGGCGGCCTTTGTGAGCATCGACGGCACAGAACACCTGCGGGGCAAGACTCCCATCCTGATCAACGACGGAGTGTCCGGATGCCTCCTGCAGGTCTATACCGAGTCCAGTGGCGAGCCCATCACCTTCAAGGTGTGGGATGCCAACACCCAGACGATCTACGTGTGTCCCCAGACCCTGAGCTCGGTGGTCAACGGCTCGGTGGGAAGCTGGCCAGGCAACCTGTATCAGATCGATGCATCCCAGCCAGCCCTCACGGATCCCTGGGGAATCCCAACCGTCCTGAGCGGCAGCATGAGCGTGATGGCCAGAGTGTTGATCAACAACCAGGACGCGTCCAATGGAGACGTCCTGAGCGCTTTTGTGGATGTGCAGGGAACCGAACAACTGAGAGGCAAGGCGACCGTGGCGATCAATGCCAACGAGCCCGGCTGCCTGATCCAGATCTTCACCGACAGCAATGATGAGATCATCAGTTTCAAGGTGTGGGACTACAGCGCTCAGGAAATCATCCCGGTAAACAACATTCTCCCTTCCCAGCTTAATGCCATGATTGGCGGCTGGCCGGACAACCTCTATCAGATCAACGCCGGGCCTGGAGTCCATGAGCTCACAAACCCCATCTTCGATCCTCCGGATGGATACTATGTCCAGCCTCAGACGGTGAGCATCTCTTGCTTCATCCCTGGCGCCCAGATTTACTACACCCTGGACGGCTCCGAGCCCACGCTCAGCAGCCCTCTCTACACTGGTCCCATCGCCGTCAACACCAGCACCACCATCAAAGCCAGGGCCTGGCTCGCAGGCTGGTCTCCCAGCGCCATTTCCACCGCCCATTACACCATCACCGGCCAGGCTGAGGCCCCCGGCTTCAATCCTGCCCCCGGGACCTATACAGCGCCCCAGAACATCGTCATCAGCGCTCCCGGGACGGGCTTGACGATCCGCTACACCCTGGACGGCAGTGAGCCCGGCCCGGGATCTCCAGCCTATGTGATGCCGATCAATCTGGCCCAGGGAGTCCATACCCTCAAGGCCAGGGTCTGGCGCCCCGGATGGAATCCAAGCCCTACCACCACCGGTGTTTACACCATTACCGGCACGGTCGCCATGCCCTTTGTCAATCCCCCCGGCGGCACCTATACCGTTGCCCAAACGATCACTATCTCTTGCTCCACTCCCGGGTCCCAGATCCGCTACACGACGGACGGCAGCGAACCCAATGACAATTCCACCCTCTACACGGGACCTTTTACAGTCTCGAATTCCCTCACCCTCAAAGCCAGGGGATTTAAGGCAGACTGGGCCCCCAGCCAGACTGCCTCGGTAGTTTACACCATTACCGGCACGGTGGCCATGCCGTCAGCCGATCCACCCGCGGGAGTCTATACCCAACCCGTGACGGTGAGCCTCAGTTGCAGCACTCCCGGAGCCGTGATCCGCTATACCACCAACGGCAGCAATCCCAGCGTGGGCTCCACTCCCTATACCACTCCCATCCTGATCGGCAGCAGCACTCCGCTCAAAGCCAAAGGCTTTCTGAGCGGCTGGAATGCCAGCCCCACCCTGACTGCCAACTACGCCATCACCGGCACCGTGGCCACACCCAGTTTCAGTCATCCCTCCGGCACCTACAACCGGCACCTCACATTCTCGATAGCCTGTGCCACACCCGCCGCCCAGATCAGATACACACTGGATGGGACCGATCCCGACAGCGGCTCCGCGCTCTACACGGATTCGATCTATATCGGCGCCACCACCACCGTCAAGGCCAGAGGCTACAAAACCGGCTGGGAACCCAGCGAGATCGACAGCGTGGTCTATCAAATCTCCCTGGCCAATCCGGACGCGCCAGATACACCCTTGCCACCTGGCATCACCAGCGCCTGGCCCAATCCTTTCACCCGGCGGATCACCATCGCCGTCAGGCTCAAAGAAGCTTCCCCTGTCGCCCAATTGGGGATCTACAACCTCAGAGGCGAGTGCGTGAGGAGTTTTGAGGCCACGTTCATCGGTGAATACGAGTTCGAGTGGGACGGCTGTGATCAGCACGGCAGGAGAATGCCCAGCGGGATCTATCTTCTGAGGCTGAAGAGCGGCCGTCTGGCCCAAACCCGAAAAATCGTGCTCAAATAGTGGAGGGAACGGATATGAAACACTCACTGCTCACTCTCGTCTTCCTCAGTGCCTGCTGTTTGATCTTAGCCACAGAGCCTCAGGAACTTGTGACAGACAACCAGACGCGCACCGTCATCTTTGGCGACAACTTTGATTCCTATCCCAACTTTGCCACCGCTTTCGCGCCCTGGACTCTGGTGGACCAGGACCTCAGCAACGTGTTTGGCTTTCCGGGCATGACCGTCCCCAATATCGGCAACCCCATGGCCTACATGATCTTCAACCCCTCCGCCACCCAGCCTCCCATGACAGCCGTGAGTGCTCACAGCGGGACCAAAATGGCCGCCAGTTTTGCCGCCACCAATCCTCCCAACAGCGATTATCTGATCACACCCAGGCTGCAGCTTGGCAACTTCAGTTCGCTGAGCTTCTGGGCCAGGTCTCACAACAACAGCTTTGGTCTGGAGCGCTTCCGGGTGGGCGTCTGCGTGAGCCTCAATCCTGTCCCGGCGGCTTTTAACTGGTTGGGCGCCAACTATGTGGAGGCTCCCGCCTACTGGACCCAATACAGCTATGACCTCAGCCCCTGGGATGGCCAGCAGATCTATATCGCCATCCGCTGTGTATCAGACTATTCCACGGCCTTTTACGTGGACGATTTCAACGTGATGAGCGACGTGGCCCAGCCCCCTCAGCTCATAGGCCTGAACGCGGGCTGGAATCTGGTGTCATTGCGAGTGTCTCCCTCAGACCACAGCATCCCCACCCTCATTCAACCCATTCAGAACTTCGTGGAACAGATCAAAGGCACCGAGGGAGTTTACATTCCCGGCAATCCTTTCAACACGCTCACCCAGCTCAGCGACGGCAAGGCCTATCTGATCAAAATGAGCGCGGCCGCCAATTGGAGCGTGAGCGGATTCCAGATTCCCACCGGCACACCTTTGCCTCTTACCAGTGGTTGGAATCTGGTGGCCTATCTGCCTCAAAGCTCTATGGCTGTTAATATTGCCACCCAGAGCATCGAGAGCTGGCTGCTGGCCGTCAAAGGCAGCGATGGAATGTATTATCCCGGCAATCCCTACAGCACTCTCACCACCATGTATCCCGGCAAGGGCTACTGGATGAGGCTCAGTGAGGCGCGCTCGCTGGTGTATCCTTAGGCGGGGTAAAGACGATCTGGAAGCGGCCATGGATCCGGAAACGTCTCGTTTGCGCTGGGTGGGTAGTCTTCAGCCGTGTTTATTGATATAAGCCAGGATAGGAGGCCATGCCACAGGCGCTGATCGCGCTTTAGAAAACGAGGACTTCTGCTGTTCCACAAGGCGTGCTGTTCCACTATTCCCGCATCCCATTACGGGTGCTCTACGGGTCCGACCCGTAGAGCACCCGTAGAGCACCCG
>ERZ795059.4728-NODE-4728-length-12670-cov-7.056679_pt1 | contig 12670 bp, 9 predicted proteins | sample MGYA00375143_ERZ795059 | MGnify/ENA primary metagenome ERZ795059 (study PRJEB30188, sample SAMN05720168) | activated sludge metagenome | isolation source: Anaerobic digester | place: USA | collected 2015-01-07 ... | reverse complement strand
CGGTGCTGCTCTTCACGGTCTACGAGGGAACGACCCAGTTCCCGAACTATTCCGGAACGGCCTGCAGCGACGATACGCTGAGCGCCGGCACGGACGTGGCTGAGCTGCACTGCGAGCAGGGCACGGATTCGCTGACCTGCGATCCGGTCTGTTTCGCCATCTGCGGCCCGCAACGTTACGCCGGCGGCGCCTCCCAGGTGTCGTTCGTGTGCGTGCTGGATGGCGGCGCCGCCTCTCTCCTGTCGCTCGCGAACACGCTCAGCAACGCCGCCCTCGATGACGAGAACCTCTTCATCGACGCGGCCTTCGGGGAATTCTGATTAGTCAGAATCCCGAAAAACTCAAAGATCACCCGAATCAGCAATGGTTCGGGCTTTTTTTTTGTCTTGGCCATTTTGCGTGGTTTGTTGATATTTAAAGGGCGAATAATCAGGAGTTTATCCTGATGAATATCAGGGCCCCTACGGTAGAGATTAATTGTCACGATTATTTGATGTGTTATGAATTAATACAAAATATGGTTTCCGTCTCTTTTGTAGGGGCAAATGACAATTTGCCCTTTTTGTGTTCCGATGAAGCCGCTGCGCGGGAGGACCCACACGGTTCAAAACAATTTTTCCAGGATGACTGTCTGTTTTGTATATTCAAAGTACATTGACATTCTTATATCTTCATCCTATAATATGTTCTGCTTGGTATTTTCAAGGTAATGGTGCCTTGAAAATTCAGTTTTTTAAGGAGGGGTCCCATGAAAACCATCAAGCAAGGAAAACTCAAAGTGAAAGATACCTTGTTCAAAGCACCCGAGCCGTCGGATCAGCATCTCAAACTGCCACCGTCGGCGTTACATTCGGCCAAGCGGGAGAAATCCTTTATCTTCCGTTTTCAACCGATGTTCTGGGCGTTGCTGGCGATGGAAACGTTCTGGATCATCTGGAATGTGTTTCTCTTCGTTAGCAACAAGGCGCAGTTCTTCAAGAACTAGCGGCAGTGGAATCTTTCACGTCTTCAGGGAATCGTTCAATCGGTTCCTTTTTTTTATTCCCAATCATCAAAATTTTTGATATAATGAATTTACCAAAATATCTTTTTTAATTTTTTTAATAAAAACAAATATGGTCAGACAACAAGAGTTATCGTCCACCTATAAAAAATTGATTGTCAGCGTGCTTTTGATTTTGTTGATGATCGGTGGTGTGGTTATTTATTTTTCTTTGAATCGCGTGGAAATTACTGTTTTTCCAAAATTGATTACCAAGCAAACCCAATTTTTTATGGATGTGCGTGAGAATACCGATGGTGCGAGCGGTGATGTTTTAAAGGGAACCATTGAAAAAATTGAAGTGGAACATAGTGGCACCTTTGATGCGACCGGTGAAAAAGAAGTGACGGCTGACGGTGAATTGCCGGTGGTCGGTAAAGTCACTTTGTATAATGAACAAGATAGCGCGCAGACTTTGATTAAGAAAACTCGTTTGTTGAGTGCGGAAAATAATTTGTTCCGCTTGAATGAGGCGGTCAGTATTCCGGCGGGTGGTTCGGTGGAAGCGGAAGTTTATTTTGATCCGGAAGAAAACAATTTTATGACTCAATCCGCCAGCAAATTTACAATACCGGGTTTGGGAGAAAGTTTGCAAAGCGTGGTTTATGCCGAAAGCGCGGAGCCGTTTGTTCGTCCGGGAAATAAAGTGAAATTCGTGCAAAAGAGTGATATTGAAGCGTCCGCCAAAGAATTGAGTGCTCAAAAATTGGAAGAGGTCGTCAATAATTTAAAAATTCAACATGGTGGCAATAATCCGGTCGCGTTGGCTTATGTCGGTGAAGTGATGGATCAATCCAGTGATAAACAAGAGGGTGATTTGGCTGACAAATTTACAGTCACCGTGAAAGTGCGCGTGATTGCCGTTTTGTTGGATAATGAAATTTACACCGTGATTGATCAAAAATTAAATGATTTTGTCGGTGAAGGTTATGAATTGAAGAGCTTGAATTTTCAAAATTTGAAGTATGTGGTTGATAAATATGATTTGGATGCCAAGACCGCCAGCGTGGAAGTTTTGGCTGAAGGTAATTTGGTCGTGACTTCCGAACATCCTTTATTGAATCCGGTGAATTTTGTCGGTTTGAGCAAGGAACAATTGATTCAATATTTTGAAACCATGGAAGATGTGAAAGCCACGGAAATCAAATTTTATCCATCTTGGTTAAAGAAAGTTCCGGCGATGGTTGATCATATTCAAATCAGCATTCAGTAAAAATTATGATTGATAATAATTTAGATTCAAAACTTGATACTTTGAGCGGCGTGGAAGAACCGGAGGCGCCGGCGATGGGGGCGTCCGCGTTGGCGAAAGAATTGATGGCGCTACGTCAGGAGCATAAGGATTTGCAAAATCAGCTCAAAGTGCATGAGGAATATTTGCGTTATTTGTGGACCGGCATGGACAAAGTGCGCCGTTATATTTTTTGGAATTACGTTGGCACAGTTATTAAGTTATTGGTGATTGTTATCCCGTTGGTGGCTTTGTATTTTATGGCGGCGCCGATGCTAAAACAAGCGATTCAAAGTTGGCAATCCTTGCAAACAAATTTAAACAGTGTTAATAGTAGTATAAATTTAGATTCCATAAAGGAAATCTTAAAATAGTGATATGTGGCAAGAAAAATGGCAAGATTTGTTGAGTAGACTTGATTCATTACGACACTTCCTTTGACCTGGACGCGCGTTTTTTATCTTTGAAGAAACAAGTGGAAGACGGTGATTTGTGGCAGAGTGATCAGGAGACGGCAGTGAAATTAAATCAGCAGTTGGTGCATTTGGAAAAAGAAGTTAATTTTTATGATAAATTGGCCGATGAGATTCGGTTTTTTTTGTTGTTGACGCAAAGTGATGAGGCTTTGAGTGATGAAGATAACGCGCAAAAATATGCTGAATTGGATAATCGTTTGCGCGCCAAGGAATGGTTACTGTTGTTAAACGGTCCGTATGATAAGAATCACGCTTTGTTGTCCATTCATGCCGGTACGGGCGGGGTGGACGCGCAGGATTGGGCGGAAATTTTGTTGCGCATGTATTTGCGCTTTGCGGAAAAACAAGGTTGGGAAGTCACTGTTTTAAATAAACAAATGGGCAATGAAGCCGGAATTAAACACGCTGAGCTTTACATCAAAGGAGATTATGTTTATGGAAATTTGCGCAGCGAGCACGGCATTCATCGTTTGGTGCGCATCTCCCCGTTTGACGCCGAAGCGATGCGCCACACTTCGTTCGCATCGGTGGAAGTGGAACCGGAGTTACCGGAATTGGATTTGAAAGAATTTACCATTCCGGAAAAAGATATTCGCGTTGAAGTTTTTCGTTCGGGCGGCGCAGGCGGACAGAGTGTTAATACCACTGATTCGGCGGTGCGCATGGTGCATTTGCCAACCGGTATCAGCGTGGCTTGCCAGAACGAACGTTCGCAATTGCAAAATCGTTTGATGGCGGAAAATTTATTGAAATCAAGAGTCTTTTATTTTTATAAAAAACAAGAAGAGGCCGAGCGCGCCAAAATGTTAGGTCAGAGTAAGCAGGCCAGTTGGGGCAATCAAATTCGTTCTTATGTGATGCAGCCATATCAACAAGTAAAAGATCATCGCAGTGATTGGGTGACCACCGATATTCAAGCGGTTCTGGACGGTGATTTGGAGGATTTTGTGAAAGCATATTTGCGGTGGGGAATGGTTTTGAACCAGGACTAATCTGATTATGTTTTAGTTTAGTTTTTTTGCCGCCCATTGGTATCCACACTCTTAATTTTTCAGTTGCCCATTGGTTCGAGGACATAAAAAATTTGTGAGCGAATTGTTTTGAACTTTGATTCGTCTGTGAGTCCTCCCGCGAGAGCGCGTGAGCGCGAAGCGGATTTACTTGATGGACTATGATTTTTATTTACTGTAAAAACATGTTTTTTTGCCGCCTATTAGCTTGTGGAGGCAAAAATTTGAAGGTGAGATGCCCTGGTTTTGCTGAAAGCAAAATCCGAGCAGTTTGTTCGAGTCAATCGTTTTGGATTTGTAAAAGACAAAACGATGACGAGTTTGCGAGGAAAGGCCAACGAACCTTACAAATTTTCCGTACAAGCTAGCTGGCGGCGTTTTTTGGTGCCCCCTTTTGTACTCACAAAAGGGGGCGAAAAGTTTTTTTGAATAAAACACAATTTTGTGCTTTAATTAACAGGATGATATTAAGATATTTTTATGAAAATTCTACCGTTAGATGACCTGAAAAAAATCAATTTTAAAAAAGATGTTTTTGTTTTTCCGACCGAGACCGCTTATGGTATGGGGGCGGCGGCTGATCAGTTGAAATTGTTGGAAAGAATTTTATTGATAAAAAAACGCCCGGCGAATAAAGTTTTTCCGGTAATCGTTTCCAGTTTAACGCAAGCCAAGCAATGGTTCGTGTTTTCCAAGCAAGAAGAAAAATTGGCGAAAAAATATTGGCCCGGCCCACTCACGCTCCTACTGAAACCCAAGAAATCCTTGCCGATTTATTTGTTGGGAAAAGATGGGCGGGTTGGCGTGCGTGTTTCCGGTAGGGACGTGGCGCGCAAGCTGGCACGTTTGGCCGGTAAACCGATCGTCGCCACCAGCGCTAATTTATCCGGACAGGGAAACAGTTATGATCCGCGTCGGATTTGGGAGGATTTTTATAAGGCCAAAGAACAACCCGATTGGCTGATTGATTGTGGGTTATTACCCGAAAATCAATCGTCCACGGTGGTTTATTGTCGTGAGGACGGCGAATTGGAGATTTTAAGACAGGGTGGAATAAGGTTAAAATAAAAAAACAAACAAAAATTTATGTTTAAAAATTGGTGGAATAATTTCAATGTGTCGGTGCGGATGTTATATTTGAATCGTTTGATTATGTTGATTAGCACCGGTTTGATTGGTTTGTTTTCCATCGTGTTTGTTTATCAAAATTTAAATGGCATCAACGGCGTTCTATATTATTCTTTGTTGGCTTACGGTTTGATGATTATCACCACGCCGCTGGGCGCTTTTTTGATGACGAAAGTGGGGCAGAAAAATGCCATGATTTTAAGCATGCCCTTTTTATTCATTCACTATTTGTTTTTGATAAAAATGCCGGCCGATCCATGGTTTTATGTTCATTTATCTATCGGGGCGGTGGTGTTATTCAAGGCGTTTTATTGGATTCCGTTTAATGTGGAATTTTCCAATAACGGTACCAAGAACGGACATTCCGGTTCGTCGGTGGCGGCTTTAAATTCATTATCTTATTTGGTGGCGATAGTCACGCCCGGTTTGGCCGGTTTTATTTTGACTTATTTTGATTACACTTCTTTATTCAGTTTAGCTTTGATTATCAGTGGCTTCGCGATGCTGCCGTTGTTGGCAATGCCCGATCAAAAAGAAAAATTCACTTGGACGATTCCCGAAACTTATGGGCAATTATTCAAAAAGGCCAATCGTAAAATGATTTTCGCTTATTTGGCGGATGGCGCGGAGGGGATGGTAGCGGTTTTAATTTGGCCGATATTCTTGTTTCAGTTGTTGAAAGGTAATTATTTGGATCTCGGTATTTTGTCTACGCTTATTGTGTTGGGTTCTATTGTCTTACAACAGTTTTTGGGGAAGTTGGTTGATTCTAAGTATCGTCAAAGATTGTTGCCGATTGGGGCGGCTTTGTATTCGCTGGGTTGGTTGATGAAAATGTTTGTGGTAAACGCGTTACAAGTGTTTTTGGTGGGGGTTTATCACAACATTGCCTTGGTGCTTTTGCGCACGCCGTTTGACGCTTTTATGTATGAAACTCACGCTGATCAAGGGCATTATGTTGATGAATATACGGTTTTGCATGAAATCGCTTTGGCTATCGGGCGGGTTCTGATGATTGCCTTCTTGTATTTCTTATTGCAAATTGCTAGTTTGAATTTGGCGTTTCTGGCGGCGGCGGTTGTGGTTTTGGCCTTTACCGCTTTGAACCCCAAAGATTTAAAAGCCAATTATGAAAGTCAAAGACATTAAAACTTTAATGCATTTGTTGAATCTTAACGGTCCGAAAAAACGTTTCGGACAAAATTTTTTATTGGATGAAAGCGCCTTGAACGATATTGTGAAAGCGGCTGATTTGAAAAAAGACGATCAGGTTTTGGAAATCGGGCCGGGTTTGGGCGTTTTAAGTATGAAATTGGCGCCGGCGGTGGAAAAATTGGTCCTGGTGGAATTGGATCGGGATTTGGCCGGATTTTTACGCGTGCAATTTGCCAATAATGAGGCGGTGACGGTTTGTGAGGAAGATGCCTTGCAAGCGGATTGGGAAAAGTATTTTGAGGGACAATATAAAATTGTTGCCAATATTCCTTACAATATTACCGGCATGTTGTTTAGAAAAATCAGTTTGCTTTTGAAAAAGCCGGAGCGCGTGGTTTTGTTGGTGCAAAAAGAAGTGGCCGAGCGCTTGATTTCCAAGTCCGGCGATATGAACGTTTTGGCTTTGGTAATGCAATTTTTGTATAAGATTAAAATTGTTCGTAAGGTTAGTCGGATGGGTTTTTATCCGGCGCCGAAAGTGGATTCGGCGGTGATTTTGTTGGAGCGACGTTTTGATTATGAACAACAATGGCAATCCTATGGTTTGGAAAATAAAGACTTTTTCCAATTGGTAAAGATTGGTTTTAGCGCCAAGCGCAAAAAGTTGAGCAATAATTTGGCTAATGGTTATCATAAATCGGCGGATTGGGCCCAAAAATTGATGGACAAGGCCGAGTTGGCGGATAATACCCGCGCTGAGGACGTGGCCATGGAGGATTGGTTGCGCATGGGGGCGGGGATGTCTTGACATCCATTCCTTTTTATGCCAACATAAAAACATCACGAAAGGAGGTTCATCATGAACCACAAAACGCTTTTTTCCGTTCTTTTCACCATTTTCATCTCTCTCTTCGCCCTCTCCGCCTGCGACGACGGCGGTGACGAGAACAACAACAACCTGACCGTGGACCAGGACGTCAAGGACTGGTGCGCGGAGTGGCTGTACTGCTCGGGTGAGGATTGGCATTTTGACAACATTCCTTGGGAAACTCAGGAGGAATGTGAGCAAATCATCCAGTATATAAAAAAACACCAGGATGATTCAGTGGTTTTGGATGAGTGTCATTCTTACATGTTGGTAGACACAATCGAAGATTGCACTGATATTGATCGTCCGTGGCAACCGAGAGACTATTGTTCTTATACGTCTTTCGGTATTTGTGAGGATGGGGATTGGATTGAGGTGACCTGTCCCGCGGTCGAATAACAGCTTGTTGTGCAAACAAGCTGAGCTGACCACATTCTCCCCTCCGGCCACAGAATGATAGGCATGGCTTCGCCCTCGGGGTTCTCCCCGCCGGAGTTTATGCCTACGAGGTACGGGGACAGGCTCCCTTTCGCCTTTGGCGAAATCTGGAATGACAATTGTTAACTATTTCACGCCAAAGCGTTCGCGCTTTGGCATTTTTTTTACCACCATTTTTTATTTGGTGTTTTTAGTTTTTTATGCTAAAATATGATGGAAGATTGATTCTGGGATTCCGGGCTCTTCGTGCCGAAATACGGCACTCAGCCCCGGAATGACAATTATCATTCGCTTGATATTAAAAGCAAATATGAAAGATCAAAATTATTTGATAAAAGCTTATTTGGGATTGGCTTTAATCCTTATGATTTCGGCCGGTCTTTTTTATTTTAACAGTGGCAAATGGGGAACCCTTTTGGACTTGAGCGCGCCCGCCAAAGAGCAAGCGGCTTTGGAAGAAGAAGCTGAGCAAGAATACTTACGACAACAAGGTTTGACTCGCGATCCGGCGGAAATGTCTTACGTGGAAATTACCACGCAAAATGATTTGAATTTAGATGACATTGAGACTTTACGCGGTAAAGATACCGACCAAGAAGGTTTGAATGATTATGAAGAATTGTATTTATATCGCACCAGTCCTTATTTGGCCGATACCGATGGCGATACTTATTCTGATTTTTTGGAAATTAAAAACGGTACCGATCCTTTGTGCGCCGAAGGAAAAATTTGTGGTACTGATGAAAGTAATTTTGATTTGGCGCAAAAACGCCAACTTTTGGAACAGTTAAGTGGCGCCGGCGAAACCATGTCTGATTGGCAAGATTCCTTGCAGGAATTAAATTTTGATGAAATACCGGCCGATGTTTTACGTCAGGCTTTGTTGGAAAGCGGCATGCCGGAAGAAGAATTAAACGCTTTGAGTGATGATGATTTATTTGCGCTGTATCAACAAGCCAAGGATGAATTGTCAGAAGCTTCACCGGTGACCGAAGAGAGTCAATCAGTGATTGATGAAGAGGCTTTGTTGCGGCTCAGTCCGGCGGAATTACGAGCGATTTTAATTCAGCAAGGGGCCGATCCGGTAAAATTGGAAGAAATTTCCGATGATGATTTATTATATTTTTTACAAGAAAGCATTTCGGAAAGTAAGAACACTCAAAATTAGAAATAATAATATTTAAAATAAAGTTTTATGTTTAAACAAAGAAGCAAGTTTAAAGAAATTCTTTTGAGCTTGGTCTTGATTTTTTCGTTGTTGCTGACACCGTTAAGTAATGTTAACGCCGCTACCGACGTTAACCAGGGTTTGCGTAACGTTTGGGATAAAGTGGAAAAATACGTGACGGCCGCATTGAAAACTTCGGTTTTATCGGCTTTGATGAACGTTGCTACCATTACCACGCAAAAATTGGCTTATGACGCGGCCATGTATTTGACGGCCGGTGGATCAGGACAACAATCTTTGTTTGAACCGCGTGGTTGGAAAGAATATGGGAAACTTCTGGGGGAACGTGCCATGGGAGAATTTGTCGGTAGTTTGGCCGGACCGTGGTCCAGTTTAGGAATCAATATTTGTGAACCAAGTCCTTTGCAAAAATTGGAATTTCAAAAAGCTTTTACCAAAGACATCAATGTCAGTGTGCCAAAATTGCAAACCGCCGCTACCACCCCGGCCGCGCCCAAGTGTGATTGGAGTAAAATCAAAAGCAGTTACACTAAATTGGCGCAAAGCGTGAAGGATTTTGAGGTGGATTTGGATCTTTCTTTGGATATGAATGTGAATTTAACGCAGGGGGCGACTACCAGTTTGGGGAGTGCCGCCAGCAGCGCACAACAAAGTTTGAATACTTTATCCTCGCAGCTTAGTTCGTTAACGGAGAAACTTTATGGTCAAGGGATTGATTTGACGAAATTATGGACCAGTACCGTTTATATTAAAAAATTATTAAATGAAAGCATCGATACCGCTTCTTTGTCCGACCAAAATAATACTTTGGTAACTATGGATGCGATTTTTAATTTACGTAAGGCGGCTTATGTGGAGTTGGATAAAAAAGTCAAGAATTTGGAAAAATCTTTGAACGGCGAACGAAAAGACGATGCCACTTTGAAAAAAACTTTAAACGAGCCCTCCGGTGATTTATATTTTTGGAAGAATTTTAGAAAAGATTATGAAGCGGCCGGCAGCAATGAGGATAATATTCAGGCGGTTTTGAAAAAATATTTATTGGATGAAAATAATTTAAACAAATTGTTGCGTCAGCAACTATGGGATCGTTTGTTGGTGATGCAATTGATTGCCGATAAAAAATTATCCAATGATTTGGTCAAATATGTGTATTATGCCGATATTGATAAATATGTGAAAAGTTCCGGTGACGGTTTGAGCAGTTTTGTTTCTTATATCCAGCCCGGCAATAATCCAAGTTCGGTGGGAATGTCGTTGTCTGACAAGTTAAGCACGACCACCGCTTCATACGCGCAAAAAGCGCAAGAGCTGGCTGACAATAAAGGCTTTAAAGCGGTGACTGATGTCGTTTCCGGTCGCGTTAAAACGCCGGCCGAATTGGTGCAAGAACAATATAAACAAACCACCATTAAAGATCCGGCCGCCACCAAACAAACAACCTTAATGGGGGCTTATTCCAATGCCGGTGTCGGTATGGCGTTGCTTAATACAGCGGTTAATACTTTTACCAGTACGGTTTTCAATAATTTGATGAATAAAGTTTATAGCGGTTTGTTTAAGCCGGATCAAATGATCGCCAATGACGGCGTGTCCGCCGGTTTGACGCAAACGCAATTGGCTAAGAAATTAAGTGCCAATGTCAATATTCAAATGATTGCCGTAAAAAGTGAAATGACCGATTACAATGTTTTGAATGAATATGCAATTTGTCCCGATGAATACGCCACCAGCAACAATTGTGTTTTGGACGCCAATTTTTTGCAGGCCTTGCAGGGTGATCAACCGATGACTATTACTGAAGCGGTGGAGGCCGGTTTGTTGAACGCCGATTGGAATATTTTACCAAAGAGTCATTCTTTCAATGCCGATCCGGATTGTTTTGAAAAAGCGTTTTGTTATGACAATTTACAAAAGTTGCGTCATTCACGCATTATTTCCACCGGCTGGGAGTTAACGGCTGATTTGTGTGAGAATAAGGCTAACTCGGCAGTTTGTTCGGTGGACGATCCGTTTACTTTAAAAGAAGCTTTGGATAATTTTTATAATTGTGGACAAGATGATAATCATCCTTACAGCATTTTATGTAATTTGATTGATCCGAATTGGATTTTGAAATTGCCGGCGCAAAAATGTCAAACTTTGGCTTATGGTTCATCCATCGTTGATCCGAATATGCCGGATCGCCAACAATATTGTGCCGATGATGTCAGTTGTGTGCAAGAAGACGCTGATGGTGCGTGCTTGGCTTGGGGGTATTGTACTCGTGAGAAAAACGTTTGGCGTTTCAGTGGCGCGCAGAGTTGTTTGCCGGAGGAAGATAGTTGTCGTAGTTTTGCCGATAGCCAGGGTAACAGTTTTTCTTTTTTGAAAAATACTTTATTGTTGGATGATTTTAACACTTGTACTTCGGAAAATATCGGTTGTGCTTGGTACAGTAAAAATAAAAATTATGATGATTTGACCGGCACTTGGCAGTGGCAAGATAATTTCAATGCCACCAACGAAGCGACCGATAGAATTTATTTAACCGCGCAAACCCCGACTTGTTCGGCTGCCGATGAGGGCTGCAGTAAATTGGTGCGCGCCTTGCCGCGTTTGGGTACTAATTTATTGCCGAATTCCGATTTTTCAAATTTTGTTAATAAGGATGGTAATTCTTATTTTGAGTCTTGGAAATTGAGTGGTGGCGATCAGATTGAGAAAAATGACAACGGCGCTTTGTTAACGGTGAAGAGTGGTCAGTATGGTGGCATCAGAACTTATCAACCGATTAATATCATTGCTAAGAAAACGCCACGTTATTTCATTTATTCGGCAACGATTTTGGTGCCGCAATCTTTATTGAGTGATGCCGCTCAATATAATTGGGATAATAATTGGTTACTGACGGCTGAGGCTTATAAACCCGGCAACACCACACCACGCAGTGATTATATTTATGACGTGATGGGTAATTTTAAGAGTGATTCCAATAATTATTATGCTGATGAGGCTTATGCCGGTTTGGATATTCCTCTTGCCAAAGTTGATTTGACATTGCGTTTCACGGTTGTGCCCGATGTTGATCGTTTGGCAATGGCCGTTTTATTGGCAAATGCGCCCAGTAACGTTTCAGGTAATCAGATTATTATTAAAAATGCGCAATTGGAGGAAGTCAGTGCCGGTGAGTTATCACCATCTCCATTTCAAACTTATGCTTCGGAAAATTTGGTTTACTTGAAAAAAGCTCCGGATTATTATCAGTGTTATCAGAATTGGTATCAATATAATGAAAGTGAATGTGTGGGTAAAAACGGTTATTGGGATCCGACAGCGGCGCGTTGTGAAGCGCCCGATGTGTGCGCTAAGTTTGCTCCTTATTGTTCCATTGATGAAGTCGGTTGCAGTAAATTTGTAAATTTGCGTACCAACGAAGAATACAATATGGTGGTTTCTCCGGATGATTATTGTCCGGCAGTGTGTGCCGGTTATGAAAAATTATATGAAGCCCCGGGGCAATTCAGTGACGGTCGTTTTGTCAACTTGATTGCCGATACCGCCACGACTTGTCCGGCCAATTCTTTGGGTTGTGAGGAATTTACCGGTATTTCCGACGATGGTACTTTGGAAAATAAATATTATTTTGCTTATAATCGCACTTGCCAAATCGCCGGCGCCGCTGACTGTCAGACTTTTTACACTTGGGATAATCCGGATGGCTTTGACAAGAGTATTAAATCTTATACTTTAAAAGCTTTAGATAATGAACCGTTTGTGACCGAAGATGATGCCGCCTTATGTAATGAAAGTATTTATAATGAAGGCGTTAATCCGAATTGTTATAAGTTTTATGCCGTTCGTGGTGGTGAAAATATTGATTTGAATACGTTGGAGTCCAGTGCGTATGTCAGTTATCATTTGATTGACAGAACGGTTACTTGTTCCAATGAATGTAAACCATATCGTTTGACTCGACAGGTAACGGAAAGTCAATGTTTGAGCAGAGGGGCCGGTTTGAATAAGTTTGATAACGGAACTTGCACCGTTTATGCTATTTTGGGAGAAAATAACACTTGTAGTGCTTTGAATGTCGGTTGTCGTGAATATCGGGGTAGCCGTAATCATGCTTATTTCACTTTGTTGATGGAAAC
>ERZ795059.4726-NODE-4726-length-12672-cov-5.990251_pt1 | contig 12672 bp, 10 predicted proteins | sample MGYA00375143_ERZ795059 | MGnify/ENA primary metagenome ERZ795059 (study PRJEB30188, sample SAMN05720168) | activated sludge metagenome | isolation source: Anaerobic digester | place: USA | collected 2015-01-07 ... | reverse complement strand
TAGTGGTCCCCGACGGAGCTTTGAGTTTTGGAGCAGCCAGCCATGATCAAGACCATCGAAATTGACGAGGAGGCGTTCACGCGTTTGCAGCAGGCAAAAGAGTCCGGGGAGGATTGGTCGCAAGTGATCCGTCGCTGCGTGCGACCGAAAAGAACGCTGGCCGAAATTATGTCGTTCTTCGAGAAGGCGGACCTGTCCCAAGAAACGTTGGATGCAGTTGAGGAATCCGTCTCTCGCCGTCGCGAAAATGCCTACGAGCCCAAGGTCTGATCCATGGCCGTTCTTGAGACGACCTTCATCATCGACTTGATGAAGGAAGCGAAGTCCCGGCGTCCGGGAAATGCTGCGCAGAAACTCGCCGATTTGTTGAATCGTGGCGAGGCGCCCTGTACGACCATCTTTACGGTCGCTGAGTTGTTCGTGGGTGTGGAAAAGGGTACCCAGCCGGAACGTGAACGACAAGCCGTCGAGCAAGCTCTGTCTCCGTTGCCAATCCTCCGTTTCGAGGTAAGCACGGCCCGCGTCTTTGGTGCCGTCGTGGGCCAGTTGGAGAAGCAAGGGCAGGCAATTTCTGACATGGACGCACTTATTGGCAGTGTTGCTCTCGAACGTGACGAACTGCTTGTGACTCGGAACCTACGGCACTTTCGGCGCATTCATGGGCTGCGTGTCGAGACCTACTGAGACCTGCAGCCCAGGCTTGCGCGAGGATGCACCCGTCGAAACGGAGGACATCCGATGAAGAATGTGTTGCGTGTCGTTATCTGCCTTGCAGTTGTCGCGGGCTCTATCAGCAACGTCTCGGCGGCAGACATACTCCCGCCGGCCACGGAGGCGACCAAAGCGTTCTGCATCGACTTCAACTGGGGCCCTGGCGGTGTGAACGGGTTTGCCGGGCCGGGGGTGTGGGCCGATGCGTCGCCGGAGGAGCATGTCCAGTGGTATGCGGGGCTGGGGGCGAATGTCATCCAAACGTTCGCCGTTTCGTGTAATGGGTACGCCTGGTACAAAGGCGGCGTGGTGCCGCCGCAGCCGGGGCTGAAGCACGATTTCCTCACCGAAGTCGTGCGTCTGGGGCACGCCCGGAACATGCGCGTGATGGGTTACTTCTGCGTCGGCGCTAATACGCGTTGGGGCCAGTTGCACCCGGAACTGAGCTACGGCGCGCCCAGTTCGCCGCACATCCCGTTCAGTACACCGTACCTGGATTACTTGTGCGCGTCGATCGAGGACGCGCTCCGCAAGACCGGCATGGACGGGTTCATGATCGACTGGGTCTGGAACCCGACGCGACCCGCCGGCGCTGCCGCCAAGGAGTCCCAGGAGCGCTGGCTGGATTGCGAGAAGACCATGTTCGCAGAACTCCTGGGCCGTCCCTTTCCCGGCGCGGATGAGCTGACCGCCGACGAACTAGCGTCCTTCCGCCGCAAGGCCATCGACCGCTGCTGGACGAGGATTCGCCAAGCCGCCAAGGGCGTGCGGCCCGACTGCGTGATCTGGCTCAGTTGCAGCAACCTGCACGAGCCCTCGGTTCAGAACTCGACGATGTTCCGCGAAGTCGACTGGCTGATGAACGAGGCTCCCAATCCCGAAGACATCGCGGCGATACGCCGGATGATCGGACCCCAGACGAAGCTGGTGCAGTGCCTGGTCGGCTGGGGCGATCGGCATGATGCCCGGCGAGTGCTGGAGCGTGCCGAGTTCCGCCAGTTGGGGATCTACGGTTTCTCCCGGCCCGGTCCCAATTCGCTGCCGCTGCCAATCGAGGAATACAGACGCCACCCGATCGCCCGCTTCACGGGCAACGACCGGAACATCGCCACGCTGCTGCGATATTACCACGGTCTGCCCTTTGATTTCGTCGCAGGGAGAGAGTAGGGTAACGGCACCTAACAGATGTGCAGGGTACGGTCGTTTAACCGCGACCCAACGGGGAGCGCGTGGCCGGTGCCTGCGCCGCGTCACGCGCTCCCCGTTGGGTCGCGGTCAAACAAGTTGGCTGACAGGAGATCTTCTATGTACCGCCGAATTCAACAATTCAACCGTCGGACTGATCCTGGTGTGATCGTATGCATCCTGATCCTGTCCTCGATCGGACTGATCGACAACTGGCCGGCTGCAGCGGCGGACGAGGGCAAGAACACGACCAACGGCATCTGGATTCACGCCAACGTCGAGGATCTGCCCGGCTTGCCGATGGGCCCGTTCGTGCGATTGCCGGATGGCGGCATCCTGACCGTGGACACGGGGCAATTCGCCATGCTCAGCACGGACGAGGGCAAGTCCTGGAAGAACTCTCCGATCCTCGCCGACGCCAGTCGCTACGCCATTCGTCCCGAACGGGCCTTGCTCTGCACGCGCAAGGGAACCGTGATCGTCGCCTTTATGAACGATCGCGAAAAATCCGGCTGGAAGTGGGACCCGAAGATTTCGGACGCGCCCGACGCCAAGCTGCCGACGTGCGTGGTGCGCAGCCCGGACGGCGGCAAGACCTGGGAGCCGCCGCAGAAGCTGCACGACGATTGGACGGGTGCGATCCGCGACATGAACCAGACGGCCCAGGGGACCGTGGTCTTCACGTCCATGATGCTGCGGCACAATCCGGGCCGGCACACGGTCGTGACGTATGCGTCGGCGGACGAAGGCGCCACGTGGCAGCGGAGCAACGTGATCGACTTGGGCGGCGTGGGCCATCACGGCGGCGTGACGGAGGCCACGATCCAGCCGCTGAAGGATGGCCGGATCTGGCTGCTGATGCGGACCAACTGGAAGACGTTCTGGGAAGCGTATTCCGACGACGAAGGGCTGAACTGGAAGTCGCCGGCGGCGACCCGGATCGACGCCAGCAGCGCGCCAGGCCTCCTGGAACGGCTCCACAGCGGCCGGCTCGTATTGGTCTGGAACCGCTACTTCCCGGAAGGCAAGGACACGTTCCCGCTGAGCGGCGGCGACAACCAATGGTCCGAAGTGCCGGTCAGCAACCACCGCCTGGAACTGTCGCTCGCTTTTTCCGAGGACGAAGGCAAGACCTGGACCAAGCCGGTCGTCATCGCCCGCAACGAACGCGGTTGGCTGGCGTATCCGTACCTGTTCGAGGCTCAGCCCGGCGAGTTGTGGATCACCACGATGCAGGGCGGGCTGCGGATCAAAGTGCAGGAGGACGACTTCCTGCCGCGGCGGCGGAGCGACGACACGTATCCGGCACGCTGGCTGCCCGCTGCCAAGATCGAACTGGATGGCCGGGCCGACGAAGCGGACTGGGCCCTGGCCAAGGCCGAAAAACGGTTTGTCTTTCCCTGGAAAGACACGCCCGCGCCGCCGACGGAGTTTCGGGCGCTGTGTACGGAACAATTCCTGTACTTCACGTTCCGCATCACCGACGCCGACATCGTGGTCTTGGACGCATGGCGGGACGACGAAGACGCCGTGTTCGAGGACCGGGCGGAGATGTATTTCTGCCGCGACGAGCAGATGCGGGACTACTACTGCATCGAAGTCGATTCGCGTGGTCGAGCGTTCGATTATCGGGCCGCGTACTATCGCCAGCTGGACCCGAAATGGAACTGGCCGGGGCTGGAGACGAAAGGCTCGCCGCTGGAGGACGGCTACGTCGTCGAAGGCCGCATTCCGCTGGCCAGTTTTGCGGCGTTGGGATTTCCCGCGTTGCGGCCGGGCGTGAAGATCCGCTGCGGACTGTTCCGCGCCGAGTTCAGCCACGATCGCAGCGGCAAGCCGGTCGAGTACCGCGAGAGCATCCACAATCGCGGCCGCCGCCTGGACGGTCCGCCGCCCATCGAAGCATGGATGGCCTGGGTCGATCCGAAGACCGAGGAGCCCGATTTCCACGTGCCCACGTCGCTGGGCTGGCTGGAGATCGTGCCGTAGCTTGACGGCACGCTCCAGGGCTCACGGCACGGCCGTCGCCAGCCGCAGGGCGACTCGACAGGCGTCCTCAAAGTCGGGCACGCACAGCGCTTCGCTGACCATGTGCGGATGGAGTTGGCCGCAGCCCAGGCTCACGGTGGAAATGCCGTGCTTGACCAACCAGTTGGCGTCCAGGCCGCCGTTGGTGACGGCCAGCTCGGGCTGGCGGCCGATGGCCCGCACGGCGTCGGCCGCCAATCGCACGCAGGGTTCCTTGTCGTGCAAGCGGTAGGACTCGTAATCCAGACGGCCGTCGATCTGCACGCTCCCGGTCACTCCGGCCGCATTCTTGACTTCGGCGGCCGCGTTGCGGAACGCCTTTTCGATCTCCGCGACGATCCGTTGCCGAAACCGCGGCTGGTGGCTGCGCGCTTCGGCGCGGATCCGCACGCGGTCCGTGACGACGTTGGTCGCATCCCCGCCCTGGATGACACCGACGTTGCTGGTCCCGCGCTGACGGCCTTTGCGGACGTCGCCGTGCCAGCCGCCCCGGTGCAGGCTGGCGATCGCCAGCGCCGCGATGGCGATCGCGCTGACGCCCCACTCCGGCGCGTTCCCGGCGTGACTGGCCAGCCCCCGGACTTCGATCCCCAAGCGGTAGCCGCCCGTGGCTCCGACGGTCAGCTTGGCCGGGGAGCCGCCGTCCCAGTTGAACGCCATGGCCGGCTTGCCGAGCCGTTGCCGGGTCAGGCAACGGGAGCCGTGCAGTCCCGTTTCTTCCTGGATGAACCAGCAGAAAGTGAGCGGCGGGTGTGGCAAGCCGCGCCGCAGGATTTCCAGGGCGGTGTGAAGAATCACGGCCACCCCGGCGCGATCGTCGGCCCCCAGTCCGGTGTCCGTGTTTGCGGAGCGGATCAGGTCGTCCTGACGGAACGGCTGCGAACCCACACAGATCGGCACCGTATCCAGATGGGCGGACAGCATCCGCCGCGGCGCGCGGACGGTGCCGGGGAGGGTGAAGACGAGATTCCCCGTCTGGCCGCCATCGGGCGTGCGGCGATGCGCCGAGTCGGACTGGACCGCCGCTGCGTCAGCCCCCGCGCGGAGCAGTTCGCGACGGACGAACTTCGACACCTCGCCTTCTTCGCCGCTGGGGCCGGGGATCGGCATCAACTGGAGGACCAGTTCCACCGCCCGTTTCAAATCGGGTTCCAGCGTCCGGTTCGTTTTAGCTGGGTCAGTCATGGTCGCCTCGGATTTCGAAGGTTGACGCGCGCGAGTTCTGGGCGGACCAGAAACCCGGCAGAAGCCCGGCTTTTCCAAGAATGCCGGGCTTTTCCAGCATTTTACCCGCGAAACACGTGGCAGCGTACTTGCGGTCTACCTCGGTTTGCCGTGAATTGGGCGCCGTGATGGAACGTCTGCCCGTATGACGCTTGAGAAAAATGACGCGGCAGGGAATAATAACACCCTGGTTCGCAGATTGCGAGGAGTGTATGCAGCGGGAGGACTCTGGGAGTTCGCGCATGTCGGATGCCGAAAAGACGCCGCCGGCTTCGCCGCCCGGCTCGAACCCCGATCCCGCGCCGACGGTCACCGTGGACGTGAACACGACCCCCACGCTGGTGACCTTCTTGGAGATCCCGGACAATGCCTTGCCCGCGAGTTTTGGCCGCTTCGAGTTGCGGGAAGTCGTCGGACGAGGCGGATTCGGCACGGTCTACCGGGCTTACGACAGACAGTTGGACCGCGAAGTGGCGGTCAAGATTCCCCGGCGTGGGGCTTTCGAGACGCCCGACCAAGTCAATCGCTTCCTTCGCGAAGCCCGGTCGGGGGGAAAGCTGAGCCATCCCAATATCTGTGCCATTCACGATGTGGGCGAGTTTCAGGGGAATCATTTCATCGTCATGGGGTTCATCGAGGGGACGCCGTTGTCCCAACTGGTCAACCCCGCCAAGCCCATGGATCCCAAGACCGCAACCCGAATCGTCCTTCGATTGACCGCCGCTTTGACCGAGGCTCACGACCGCGGGATCGTACATCGGGACCTCAAGCCCTCGAACATCATGATGGACGAGAAACGCCGCGAGCCCGTGATTCTGGACTTCGGGCTGGCGCGGAGTTTCGTCCGCGAGGCGTACGAGACGCAAAGCGGCCAGGTGTTGGGGACACCCAGTTACATGAGTCCCGAACAGGCGCGGGGAGCAACGTCCGAGGTAGGCCCCAGATCGGACGTCTACAGTCTGGGCGTCATTCTGTACGAGTTGATCGCCGGTCGGCCGCCGTTCTGCGGCTCGACGGCCGAAGTCTTCGCGCAAATCCTGACGGCCGATCCGGAACCACCCACGCGTCATCAACCGCACCTCGATCCGGCCATCTGCTCCATTTGCCTGAAAGCCATGGCTAGGGATGCCAAGCTGCGCTACGAATCCATGCGGGAATTCAACAAGGCGCTGCGAGGCTACCTGCAAACGGTCTATGCCGGTTCGCCGTCCTCGCTTGGCTTGCCCTCCACGGCCGCCCCCGCCCTCCGTCCTGCTCCGCCGGCGCCGGCAACGCCGCCCGTGGCTGCGGCACCAACTCCTGAGAAGATCGAGTTCGCGTGTCCCCAGTGCGGACTCCCGGTGCGAACTCCTCTTTCGACCGCGGGCAAGAAGGGCAAGTGCCCCAACTGCGGCGCGATTGTCCCCATCCCGGCGCTGTTGACGGTCGCGGATGCGATCGGCCCACCCGACATCGCGACTCCGGGCCGCCGCCCATCCCAACCCGCGGCGCCGCAGAGCGGCGAATTCTCGTGCCCGTACTGCAACAATCTCGTGCGGAAACCTCCCGGAAGCGCGGGCAAGAAAGGCCGCTGTCCGAGTTGCGGCCGCGTCGTCAAGATCCCCGCGGACGAGTGAAAGCAGGCCGGCACAAGTCCGCGCCGTTCCGGCCTGCCTCTTGCCCTCCCGGATCGCGGAAGTCAGCAACGGGAACGGCACGAAGCATCGTTCGAGAAACAACGGTCCGGTGTTGATGGCGGATCATCACACGGAGTGTGATGGCTACTTTGACGAGGCGACCGCAGTTGCTCGAACGCGGATAAGGATCGGCGAATCAATAACTGTTGCGATTTCACAGTAGCCATCACGCTCCGCGTGATGATCGCCAACAAGAACTGGACAGTTATTGATTCGCCGATCCTAAGCCGCTTGACGCAGAGACGCGTTGGCGGTCAACAACTCGGCGGCGACGGCCGCGACATGTTCGGCCGTGACGCGGCGCTGTTCTTCGGCGTAACCGATCAGCAGGGCCAGGTCGGCCAGCCGATTGATGCGGCGTGGGATGCCCCCGGACAACTCGTGGACGTTCTCCAGGGCTGCAGGATCGAAGACGGCGTACACGTCCGTGGCGCCGGCCGCGACCATGCGGTGGCTGACGTAGCTGATCGTTTCATCGATCGACAGCGGCTGCAGCAGACACTGGACCCCAATCCGCTCCTCCAGCTCCGGCATGCGTTCCAGCGCCGGCAGCCAGGAGGGCTGGGCGATCAGCAACGGCGTCCAGGCGGGCTCGAAATTCAGCAGCAAGCGCAGCGTCTCCATCACCTCCGTGTCCCGCAGCAAGTGGGCTTCGTCCAGCACCAGCACGGCACGGCGGCCCTCCTGCTCGTTGTCGTTCAACATCCGCTGGATGGCGTGTACGCTTCGGTCGACGCTGGCGCCCTCCATGCTCCGGCCGGACAGCTCTTCGGCGACAAACGCCAGCAACTCCGAGGGCGACATTTGCGGGAACTTGACGAACACCAGCGGTCCAAACGATTCCGGCAGTTCGTGCAGGAGCGTCCGAGCCAACAGCGATTTGCCGACGCCGGCGACGCCCGTCAACAGGGCTGCGCCGCGGGGGTGTTCCAGCGCATATCGCAGTTTCAGGAGCGAGACCTGATGGCATTGGCCGGGATAGTAGAAACGGGGATCGCAGTCGTTGTCGAACGGTCTGGCATCCAGTTTCCAATAGGAAGTATACATGGTGGTTGTACGTCGGAGCCCTTGGGTTGTGGCTGTCAGCCTGACCTCTTTGACCGCGCGTCATGGGGAGGCGTCGGCCGCGCGAAAATTCTCGGCGATTCCCACGGCGGGCACGCCGCTGCGCAGCAGCGACTCGGCGGTGGCGGTGGCTTTCTTTTCCGTCGTGTTGCGCAAATCTCGGACCACGATGGCCGTGTCGATGAGGCCGTCTTCTTCCGTCGCAAACAGGTGACGTCCGTCGGACCCCAGGGGCCCCGTGTCGACGATGACCAGCGGGTAATGCGCGGCAATGTTCTGCAGCACCGAAACGCTCGGCGGATCGCCGGGGGCGACTTCGGCAGCCTCGGCGCTGGTCAGAGGAAACAGCGTCAGATGGTCTTCGAGCGACGACACGGCGGCCTCGCTCAGCGGCGCCTTGCCGGCGACGACTTCCCGCCAACCGCAGGGCGTCTCGATGCCCAGTCGCGGCCCCAGTTGCGGGTTCTTCAGGTCGGCGTCCACCAAGGCCGTCGGGACGCCGGCCGCAGCGGCGCAACGGGCCAGGCACAAGGCCAGCGTGGTTCGGCCTTCGCCGCGCCGGGCACCGGTGACCATGACCACGTGGTGGCTGTCCTCCGTGGCGGCCTTCAGCCGCAGGCCGACACTGCGGAAATAGCGCTGCTCGGCCTCCATCAACCGCTCGCAGATGGGCGGCCACGCCAGGCGATCGACTTCCCAGTCCGGCGAAAACGCCGAATCGGCGTCGACATCGCCGTCCGCCTCGGTGTCCGCATCTGCCGTCGAGAAAATCGTCCGCAAGGGAGCCGTCCGCGGCGACGGCTCGGCAGCGGCGGATGGGGCCGCAGAGTCCGTCGCACCCGTGGTCCGCGAGTCGCCTGCGGCCAGACTCTCGGCATCCGTCTGGGGATGATTCGGGACCGCCGCCTGAGGCGCAGCGGCCGGCAAGCCGGAGGGGGGCGGAGCAACGGCCGGCATGCCCGAAGCGGCAGCGGCCGCCCAGGCGGTTTGAGGCGCGGACGGGCCGGCCCTTGGCGCGGCAAGGTCCCAGGCCCCACCCGCACCCGACGGCGCAGGGCCGTCCGGCACGCGGTGGGGACCGACATAGGCCGGATCGCTGTAACCGGGCGAGGCATGGAACGCGGTGTGCGGCGCCAAGCGCAACGTCGCGGAGCCGTCAGGTGCGTCATCGACACGAATGATCCGCCCGTCGCTGTAGGGGCCGTCAGGTGCCGCGGCGGGGACGGTTTCGTACCAGTCCATGTATGGGCTGAGGGCCGCGTCTGACGGACGGTGATCTGCAGCCGCCGCGGGCGGGCAAGAGTCCCTTGTGTACGCTTTGATGAAGGCCTTGTCTAGTGCGCTCATGACTCACTCCACAGCTAATCGCCTTCGATGCCAGCTTCACGCCTGCGAGCCCATGCTGCCCGCAAATCAACCTCCTCCGACCCCGGCTCACCGCACCGGCGGCGGCTCGATGCGCGGCTGCAGGCGAGCGGTGATGGGCTCCCGATCGGCCTGCCCCGCCCCGCTGGGAGCCGGCCAGGCATTGAGTGACTCGGACCCGCGCGCTTGCCCTGGCAGGCGCAGATGGTAGTCGGGCGGGTACTGAAAAGTAGCCGGGTCTGTCACCGGATAGTGGTGCGCGTCGACACCCGCGCCGGTGTCGTGTTGCGGAGTTCCGGAGGTGAGCGGCAAAGGCGTGTCCGCAGCGGCCGGTGCAGGCACATTTGCCTGGCCGCCCAAGTTCAGTCCGCCGGCTGCCGCTGCCGGCCCCGTAGGGTCCTGCGGAACGGGTTCCTCCTGCGGGCTGGATGTGGCAGTCTGATCGGCCGAGGGCGCCGCCGCCTTGGCCGCGTCCGCCGACGGCGGTTCGGCCTGGCCTCCGTTCCCACCGGCCTCGTTCGCTGGCTTCGCGGTCGGCTGCCTTTCTTCTTTGGCAACATCCTGCGCTGCGTCGCCGGACGTTGGTGGAATCGCTGCCGTTTCCTGCGCCGCCGGTGCCGGCGGGGCAGGCAGTCCAACTGCGGGAAGGCCGGAGGGGGGCAGGATCTCGTCGGATGTCATTTCGCCTTCTGCGACCGCTGAATTCGATTTCGGCGATGGCCCGACGATCGCCGAGTAGGCGATCACCAGGACCGCGAGCAAGGCCAGCGCGGTTCCGCCGCGGACCGCCCACCTCGGCGGGCGGAGCCGGGACCAGGACAAACGCCGCCGGTGCGGGGGTGGCATCGCGGCGTCCGACGCGATTTCCCCTCTGGCGGCACCCGCGTTGGGCCGGGGCGATTCGGCGCTCGAGGCAGGCCGCGGGCCGGGATCCATCGGCGTGGGCAGCAGCGGAATCGTCGCTCGTGGTCCAGCCTCTGCCGTGACGGCCTCGTTGTCTGCTCTCGGCTCCGGTTCTGCCTGCAACTCCGGCAAACGGATCAAGATGGGAATCGGCTCATGGGCTGTCCCCGACTTCGTCTGACGCACCCCACGCGGAGGGCCTGCCGCGGTCGCCGGTCGTCGAGTTTTCGCAGTAGTCATGGCTGTGTCTGCTCGGACCAAGAAGTAACGAACCATCAGGAAGATGATCCGCACGGGCTCGGCGTCGTCGTCTCGATGCCGAACGATCCGGGCGGTCGTCGTGGACGGGGGCCTCCGCTAGCATCCGCGCCGGGGCGCGAGCGCACGGGAGGGGCATCTTCCGTCTCCTGTTATCGGTAGCGGTTGTAGCGATCTTGAGTCCTGCGCGGACTTTTCGGGCTGGATAAGCCCGATAGACAAGCTGCCCGACCCGTCAGCGACCGTCTTGCGGGAATTGCAAGCTTCTCAGCTCCCAATTGGCTTCGGCTTTCTCCCCTTCCACGGTCCGCGTGATGAACACCAGAAACGTCAGAGTCTGCGGCCGGCCGTCCCGTTGGTAATCCAGGGCGTACCGGAGGGTGGCGACGTCCGTCCTCAATCCCGCGTAGGACTCCTTTTGCAGACTGTCGCATTGCAGGAACCGCAACTGCCCCTGTTGGCCGGCAGCGATGATTTGGCGCAACGGCGGTGCATCGAAGAAACGATCCATGTCCAATCGGACTTCACGCGTTTTTTTGTAGAAGTCGGCAAGATCCGCACCGGGGGCCTGGCGACTGGACCGCGACAAGTGCAGTTGGTGGGCTTCCGACAAGCGTCCCGCGCGAACCAGCTGCAGCCACTGATCCGCCCGCTGCTGCGCCTCGATGCAGATGACGTGCTCGCGCACCGTCCGCCACGTCGCGCCCCAAGCGCCGAAGAGCAAGCTGAGCACCAACGCGAGGAGAGCCGCCTTTCGCCCCAGCAGGGGTGGGTCGGCCCGCGCCAGGGACCAGAGGGCGACGACCGCCAGCGCGGCACCGGCGACGGCCGAACAGATCATCAGCGGGCTGAACAGCGCGCCGACGGAGCCGATGGCCAGCACCACGGAGACCACCGCCAGGCGGCTCACGGCGGGGTACTCGACCAGCATTTCGGTTTCCGCCGAGGGGGGCCGCGGATCACGAGGTTCCTGAGACATCGCCGGATTGCCCTGCCTTTACTTCAGCACGCGCTGCAACTCGGTCAACGAAGTGATTCCCTGAGCGACCAGCAGGATGCCTTCTTCCTGCAGGCTGCGGTGGCCGCTGGCACGGGCGATCTGGCGGAGGACTTCGAGTTTCGGCTGTTTGACCAGGGCCTCGCGCAGCTGGTCGTTGACCTCCAACAGTTCAAAAATCCCCGTCCGGCCGCGATATCCGAGGCCGTGGCACAAGGAGCCCTCTTGCTCGCACAGGGGACAGGCGGTGGGCGGCAACTTGGCCTTTCGCTTTCGCTCCGCCTTTTCCTCTTCCGGGGTCGACGGCGGAGGAGGAGGCGTCCATTCCTTGTACAGGACCTTGACCCGTCCGGCCGGAATTCCCAGCTTGGCCAGCAGTTGCGGCGGCGGCGTGTACGGCTGTTTGCAGGTGTCGTTCAGTTTCCGCACCAGGCGGACGGACAGCACGGCGCGGACCGCCTTGGCAAACTGCTTGGCATCGGCCTTCAGCAGCAGGACACGGAGCAGGGCCTCGCAGGCATCCTGCGCCCGCACGCCGGCGATCACCAGCTTGCCCTCGCGAGCGTCGTTGGCGTACTCGCACAGCTTGTTGACCGTGGCCGCGTTGCAGAAGTCCGAGAACACGATCACCTCCGGCTGCGTGAGCATCAGTTTGTGCAGCATTTTGTCCGGCGTCTCGCCAGATGCGCCGTCAAAGGTGGTGATGTTGATGTTTTCGACGTCCGTCTCGTGCTTGCCCTTGTCTTCGACGCCCAGAAAGTCGCGGAGCATCCGGTCGGTGCTCCGCAGGCACACGTTCCAGGCGGTCGTAAAGCCGTTGCCGGGCGGGGCGGAAATCAGTACGATCCCCTGCGGGGCGCGCATGTGCTCCAGCAGCTTCTGCTGCATCTGCTCCCGCATGCCCAGCTCGTCCAAGGTCTTGAAATCCTTGCGTTTTTTCGGCGCCAATTCGATGATCACGCGCTCGCCGGTCTTGACGCCCTGGCAGGTGACCGTGCCGACGAACTTGGCCTTGGTCTGCTCGTGCTCGATCTGGAACTTGCCCTCCTGGCGGGCCCGCCGCTCTTCGATCTTCATGCCCGTCAACGTCTTCACCACCGCCAGCATGCCGTCACCCGTCGCCCGGTCCCGCGGATCGATGGTGTGCCAGAGGCCGTCGATCATGTATTGGGCGGCGACCGCGTCGCGAGTATAGTCCAGCATGACGCGATCGGCCCGCTTGATCAGCGCGTCGTACAGCATCTCCTTGAGCGGCACGAT
>ERZ795059.4723-NODE-4723-length-12677-cov-5.980193_pt1 | contig 12677 bp, 10 predicted proteins | sample MGYA00375143_ERZ795059 | MGnify/ENA primary metagenome ERZ795059 (study PRJEB30188, sample SAMN05720168) | activated sludge metagenome | isolation source: Anaerobic digester | place: USA | collected 2015-01-07 ... | reverse complement strand
GATGTCGTCGTCGGCGCCGTCGTCGTCGTCGTCGTCCGCATCGTCGTCTGCAGCGTCGTCATCGGCGGAATCGTCGTCGTCATCAGCCTGCCCTGAGCTTGTCGAAGGGTCATCGTCCCCGCAGCCCGCGGCGAACAACGAGACAAACACCAACAGTAAAATCGGCCACATCGATTCGATTTTCATTGCACGTTCCTCACTTAAACCATGCTTAACCCTTTTCGTGCGGAAAAGGGTAAAACTTGACCGAAAACCGGGACCACGATTCCAGCGTGCCCCCGTTTTTCCCTTCGAACGGTTATTCAAATATGAATTTCAGAAAATTATTGACATTTGTTTTTTTTTGCAAAATAAGCTACAGAGATTTGGAGTTGACACCACCTAATGGAATTGGAGGTTTTCGATGGCGACCGATATTTATGTCAATGCAGAGACCGGCAACGATACTACCGGCACTGGTGCTTCTGATTTCCCTTACCTGCACATTTCCCGCGCCTTGGAGGACGTCACCGATCCGATTACCGATGTGACGACAATTCACCTGCAGGCGACCTCGGAACCATACACCGAGACAAGCGGCGATATCAGTTTGCAGGGTTTGCGCTGCTACGGCCGGGAAGCGAAGCTGGTGATCGAGGCGGACGGTTGGCAGGAAAGCCTGTACGAAGCGATGCAGGAACCGTTCGCCGGTTCGGGGATTTTCGACATCACCGCCGCCAAACCGGTACAGTTGAATATGAAGCTGATTTTCATCGATTGCGCCGAAGTGGAACTGCGCGGACTGGGCTTCGGGACGATCGACGCCGACCTGTGGACGCACCTGGATGTGCAGGGATCGAGCCGCGTCGTCGCCAAGTATTGCCGTTTCGAAGAAATCGCCTATCCGGTGATTCTGACCGGGCCGGTGACGGCGCTGTTCGAGATGTGTTATTTTACGCACAACATGACGGCGATCCTGGCGCAGAGCGGCGCGACGGCGACGCTGGGCGGCGACAACGAGATCGTCGACGTGATGGTGCGCGGCCTGCATGCGCTGGACCGCAGCGCGTTCATCGTCAAGCCCTGGCAGTACGCGGAAACCAAGGCGTTCACCACGACGATACAGTCGACCGTGCCGCTCAAGAACGAGTACAACGCGGTGCGCCTGGAGCGGCTGTCGGCGCTGAGCCTGCCGGGCAATGCGGCCTCGGCGGAGCCGTCGTTCACCGGCGTGCTCGTGATCGACAACGCCTACGCCAAGTTGTACGAGACGTACTACGGCGTGAAGCTGCTGAGCAAATCACTGCTGATCGACGCCGATCAGATCCGGTTCACCATGCGCAACACCAAGGGCGAAACGGTGGAGATGCCGGAAGATCAGCAGATCGTCGCGACCGAAGAAGAGGATACGACGATCACGTATTAGCGACAGCGCGCCGGTCGGCGCGTGCTGCCGGTCGGCGCGCGGTTTACTTGAGCATAAAATGGACTAAGTATAATCGCACGGAACTGGATTGTTTCCGTGTGGGAGGGAAATGCGATGTCCCGTTACGAAGCCGTGCCGCACCCGCGCGATCCGAAGTTGGTCTATTACCGCAAAGTGAAAGATGGCGGCGAACCGCAGGACGTCCCGGCGAAGCGTCCGCCGCGTAAAAGCGCCGACGGCGTCGTTCCGGCGAAGCGGCCCAAGGGCGAGAAGCGCGACGTACCGTTCCATCGCCCCGCCCACCCGGGCAAGGTCGTGCCGGTGATAAGAAAAAAGCGAAATATTCAATTAATGGCTTTTGGGCGTCCGCCTTATGATTATGAAATATATAAGACACCTACGTACGAAGTTTCAATGATGCGTGGAATGGACTTTCCAATTGACTATTACGGCTTTATAGATGAATCGTATTTAGAAATAGAGACAACCGCAGATTCCGGCGTGGCTCAATTAAGGTTGGACTTCGAAGAAGGCCGATTGAAGTCGGATTATTTCGAGTCGACGTTTGATCCAAACCGAGGAAGAATTTTTACCATCGAGTTTTTCCGCAACGGCCGAAACAGAAATTTAGGACTGTTCGATTGGCCGGAAACAATCATGCCGGCAGAATGCCTTGATCATACGGTTATTCGCCCTCACCCAGGCAGTCAAATAAAGATAAAAAATGTTCGTATGATCCTGAATGGGACGGTCATCTGTCAGAAACGTTTTTCGTCACCGAAAAAGATTACAAATTATCAACCGTTGGATCTAACCTCATATATTCGCGAAACCCGATTGGATCATTTACGTGAGTACACCGATTCGGACAATCCGATTCTGATCACGGCGGCGCTGGAATGGGGCAAGGCCTGGAATGTAATGAAATATGGCGGCTTTTGGAAAAAGAATGTTACCGGAAACTGGGAAGAAAGGCCGGTGGACTGGTGCAGCGAATTTGCCTCATGGGTTATTTCGCAGGCAACGAGTCTTGATCCACCATTTGGCGCGGGTGATAACGCAGTTATGGCACGCTATTTTATTGGGCGTCAAAAGGATTCGGACTTGTTGAATCGAAATCGATTTATTACGCCCAATAAGGAAATATGTTTATGGGACGATAATGAATCCTTTGATCAGCTAAGATTTAGCATTGCAGACAAATCAGTTGCAGCAAGGGAATGGAAAGAAAAAAGAAAAGCGTTCTACAATGAAAGGCAAATATGGCTAACTTATTGGAATAAAAATAATTCTCAGCAGTGTAGTTGGGCAAATTTACCTGAAATAGTAAAGGCAGGATATTATGTGAAAATGAAGCGAGGAACAAGGCCGGATCCACCGGAAAAACCTAAAGGTCACAGTACATTTTTTGTTAAATGGCAAAATGGAATATCAGCAAAGCCAGGTTTTGATAAACATTCTTCATTCAACTGGATGATTTGTCTTGGGGGAAATCAAGACGAACGAGTGAGGGTGAAAAGGTATTCAATTTCGAAAGATGATAACGGCGCCGATATTCTTTGGAAAGCCAGCCGTCATGCCGTCGGTTGGGGCGGGTATCAGGATGGGTTTGGGATAACGGCAAATCTGCCGTTCAATATCCGGTCACGACGAAATAGGGAAATCCAATGAAAAAGTTTTACTTGGCAATTGTTATCCTAACGCTGCCGTCGATAAGTTTTGCCTATAGCAATGCCACGATCAAATTATCAAATAGTGGCATCTTACTATGGGAAACATTAAACGTCGACAAAGACTATTACGGAGCATTGGATTCGGACTTGATTACTGACAATTTGGGGCATTTATACCTTAGCGAGGGGGGGAAGCTCACACAATATGATTTGTTAGGCAATGAAGTATGGCACGATGATTTCACTGCATTTGATATGGAAACAGATTCAAGCGGTAATTTTTATTATAGTAACTATTACGAGGATATTGATTTTATCGAAAGTAGAAACCAAGATAATGTAAAGAGATGGCAAAAAAAATATAAGAATTACTTCTTCGATGACATATTACTTGATCGATATGATGACGTTTATTTATTCGCAACCAAAAAACCAAATAGTTATTATATATATAATTGCTCAGTACACAAATATTCGAACTTGGGAGTTATACAGTGGAAAAAAACAATTTCTGAGGATCATGGTTGGCCCTTCAGTGTTCATTCCGTATATATGTGGGATGAGCAAATAATTATTCTTGGCGGAACAAGCGATATTACCGAAGATGATGAAGAATATTTTATTGTTGTATCCGTTCTTGACCTTAACGGAAATGAATTGTCGTTCAATTATCTTGAATATGCTGATTTCGATTTGGCGATAATTGATCAAGCAGGTGATTTGATTGTCGCTTGGTATGATGTAAAAAAATATTCCATTAATGGTCAGTTGCTTTGGCAATATGAATTCGACTCGCTGGAAGTGCTGGACCTGACAATTGATAATGATAATAACATTATCGGTATGGGGCGGATGCTACGCAGTGCGCAACGTGATGTTTCGTATAATGTCGTCACTTTTAAACTCAATTCTGAAGGCGAAATGTTGTGGCAAAAAAAATATGAACGAGAGTACTTGGAAGCCAAGACGGTCCTTGTAGATAGCGTGAACAATATAGTCACCGTCGGTTATGAATGCCAAGATAGCGGCGAGGGCTACTACGATTGCCGCTATTTCGCATTGAAATACGATTCCGATGGTGAGCTTTTATGGCATGAAACTTACCAACCTTATGAAGGTTATAGCGCTTTCGCCTCCGACGCCGTACTCGACGACGAGGACAACATCTACATCACCGGCTATTCATACGATCCCACCGATGTCGAAGACGACGACGAACCCGGCTGCGGGTGCTTCTGACGCCGAAGGCGGAACGCCGAATGCGAAATTTTACTAACGCTATGCGCCGAACACCTATCTCTCCCACCGCCGTTTTCAAGCGCGAGGAAAACGGGTAAGATATTATCCAGTTGAACGTACACGTGCAGGTGAAAGCGATGTTGAAATTCTCCGGTGCTCCGCGCAGTGCGCTGTGGTTGTTGCTGTTGCTTGGTTTGCTGATGCTCGTCTTGCCCGCTTGCGGAGGCGGCGAGGACGACGACGATGCGGCCGACGACGACGCGGTCGACGACGACATGATCGCCGGCGACGACGATGACGACGTCACTCCCGATGACGACGACGCCACCCCCGCCGACGACGACACGCCCGACGACGACACCCTCGACGACGATACCGGTGACGACGACACCACGCCCGAATTGCCGGGCACGAAATCGCCGATCATTTTGATGCACGGCTTCTTCGGCTGGGGCGACGTGGGCGCGTTCTCCTACTTCGCCGGGGTAGTCGACGATCTGGAAGACCTGGGCTTCGAGGTGTTCGAGCCGGCCGTTTCGCCGATCAACTCGATGGAAGTGCGCGCCGACCAGTGGGTCGAGGAGATCAACGCGCGCTATCCGAACCAGAAAATCAACATCATCGCGCACAGCCAGGGCGGGCTCGACGCGCGCTACATGATCTCGACATTGGGCTGGGGCGACCGCGTGGACGCGCTGGTCACCGTGGCGACGCCGCATTACGGCTCGGCCATCGCCGACATCGCCGTGGGCATCATCCCCGGGTTCGCGCAGGACGTTATCGACTGGATCATGAACATGTTCGGGCTGGACTGGGACGGCATCGCCCAACTGACCCACGAATATGTGGAGGAGACGTTCAATCCGGCCAACCCGGACGATCCGCGCGTGACTTATTATTCGTACCAGACCGACGCGGAAGACAACTGCTTCTTCCTGCTCGAGCCGACGCACTTCCTCATCGGGCTGTTCGACGGCGCGAACGACGGCGTGGTGCCGACCGACTCGGCGCGCTACGGCATCGAACTGGGCGTGGAGTCGGCCGACCACTGGTCGATCATCGGCCAGCCGGTGGGCCTGGCCAACTTCGACCACAAAGCCTTCTACCGCGAAATCGCTTATTTCCTGAAGGACGAAGGGTTTTAAGCGTCTTGCCAGCCTGTTATTGACGTTTTACACTCACGGCGAAAATCATCCGTGAGCAAGGAGACGTCATGTCCGACAATCACTGGCCCGCCTTCGAACCGTACAAGTGCAAAGTCATCGAGAAGATATCGCTCACCACGCCCAGCCAGCGCCGGGCGGCGGCCGAACGCGCCAAGTACAACCTGTTCAAACTGCTGGCCCGCGAGGTGACCATTGATCTGCTGACCGATTCGGGCACCGCCGCGATGAGCGACAAGCAGTGGAGCCGGGTGATGGTCGGCGACGAATCCTACGCCGGAGCCGAGAGCTTCGTGCGCTTCCAGGAAACGGTGCGGCGCATCACCGGCATGCAGCACGTGCTGCCCACGCACCAGGGACGCGCCGCGGAAAATCTGCTCTTCTCGGCGATCCTCAAGCCGGGCGACGTGGTGCCCAACAACACGCACTTCGACACGACCGAAGCCAACGTCGTTCACAAGGGCGGCAAGGCGGTCAATCTGCCCTGCGGCGAAGCGGCGGACATCGAATCGGACAAGCCCTTCAAGGGCGACATGGACCTGGCGCGGCTCGACCGCGTGCTGGAGGAAAACGCCGGGCGCGTGCCGCTGGTGGTGATGACCGTGACCAACAACAGCGCGGGCGGTCAGCCGGTGTCGATGGCCAACCTCAAGGCGACCGCGGAGATCTGCAAGAAATACCAGGTGCCGCTGTACGTGGACGCGGCGCGCTACGCGGAAAATTGCTGGTTCATCAAGCATCGCGAAAAGGGCTACGGCAAGAAGTCCATCGAGGAAATCGCGCACGAGATGTTCGGCTATGCCGACGGCGCGCTGATGAGCGCCAAGAAGGACGCCTACGTGAACATGGGCGGTTTTCTGGCCACGCGCGATCACGAAGTGAAAAACAAGGTCGCCGAGTTGATGGTCGTCGTCGAGGGCTTCATCACCTACGGCGGGATGTCCGGGCGCGACATGGAGGCGGTGGCGCAAGGTCTGATGGAAGGGCTCGACGAGGAGATCCTCACCGCGCGCATCGCGCAGGTGGCGCGGCTAGGCGAACGGCTGGACAAACTCGGCGTGCCGTATCTGAAGCCCGCCGGCGGTCACGGCATCTACCTGGACGCGCGCCGCATGTGCCCGCACCTACCGCAGGCGCAGTTCCCGGGGCAAGCGATCGCCGTCGAGTTGTACCTGGAGGGCGGCGTGCGCGCCTGCGAGATCGGCTCGGTGATGTTCGCGCACCCGCATCCGGAAACCGGGGAGACGATCTACCCGACGCTCGACCTGGTGCGCATGGCGATTCCGCGCCGCGTGTACAGCGAATCGCACATGGAGCACGTCGCCGAAACCTGCGGCCGCGTGATGAAGCGCGCCGGGGCGATCCGCGGCATGAAGTTCACCTACGAACCCCCGCGCCTGAAGCACTTCCTGGCGCACTTCGATTGGGTGTAGGGATAACCAGGAATAATTCCTGGACCTATAATTCAGTCATTGTGCGGGACATCGGCCGGCGCTGACGCGCAAGTACTTTGTCATTCCGACGGAGACATGCCGCAGGCATGTCGATTGGAGGAATCCCTTTTCGTACAAGATGCAAAGGGATCTCTCCGCTCCGCTATCGCTCCGGTCGAGATGACATGTTTTCTATTTTTCCCCGGAACGTTCGCCTTACGTCTTTGGAAAATTAATTTTATGATCGATGGGCAAAAACAACGGAACAGGCAATCCATGCACACAATTACTCGCTCCCTTATATTGTTGTTCGTCATGTCGGCGTTGGCGATGTGTCAGACGTCGGGCGACGGCGACGATGACGACGATGCCGGCGGCGACATCTGGCAACCCGCACCGGGCACGTCATGGCAGTGGCAGTTGAGCGGCGCGGTGGACGCGTCATTCGATGTGGCGATGTACGACATCGATCTTTTCGAAAACGACGCGACGACGATCCAGGCGCTGCAGGCCGACGGCCGAGTGGTGATCTGCTATTTTTCCGCCGGCAGTTTCGAGGACTGGCGTGAGGATGCGGTGGAGTTTCCGCCGGACGCCTTGGGCGCGCCGCTGGACGATTGGGAAGGCGAATGGTGGCTGGACATCGCGGACGAAACGGTGCGGCAGATCATGACCGCGCGGCTGGACCTCGCCGCGGCCAAGGGCTGCGACGGGGTCGAGCCCGACAACATGGACGGCTACGCCAACGACAACGGTCTGGGCCTGAGCGCGGACGATCAGCTCGACTACAACCGCTTCATCGCCGAGCAAGCCCATGCGCGCGGGTTGTCGGTGGGCTTGAAGAACGATGTCGATCAACTCGACAACCTGGTGGAAAATTTCGACTGGGCGCTTAACGAGGAGTGTCACGTCTACGACGAATGCGAGTTGTACGACGCGTTTATCGAAGCCGGAAAAGCGGTGTTCAATGCGGAGTACGTCGACGAGTGGGCCGACGCCGAGGCGCTGGCGGCGGAACTCTGCGGTGCGTATCCGGAGTTGGACACCATCATCAAGGAATGGGATTTGACCGCGCGCCGGCTCGCTTGCGAATAAAATCCTCGCGTTGGCGAACGGGCGCCGATCGGTTATCCTGCGGGCGATGAATCCTCTCACGCATTTTTTTGTCGGCTGGGCGGCGGCCAACGCGGCGGCGCTGTCGCGGCGCGAGCGGGCGGTGGTGGTGCTGGCCGGCATCGCGCCGGACGTCGACGGCCTGGGCATCGTCGCCGAGGCGCTGACCAAGCACACGGACGCGCCGCTGCTGTGGTGGTCGCAGTATCACCACGTGCTGGCGCACAACCTGTGGTTCGGGCTGGCGCTGGCGGCGACCGCGTCGGCGCTGGCGACGCGACGTTGGGCAACGGCGGGGCTGGCGCTGCTGGCGTTTCATCTGCATCTGCTGGGCGATCTGATCGGCGCGCGCGGGCCGGACGGCGACCAGTGGCCGATTCCTTACCTGTGGCCCTTTTCGACGAAGCTCCAGTTGGCGTGGGTGCATCAGTGGGCGCTGAACGCCTGGCCGAATTTCGTGCTGACGGCGGCGTTGCTTTTCCTGACGCTGTACCTCGCGGCGCGGCGCGGCTTTTCGCCGTTGGAGTTTATTTCGACGAAGGCCGATGCGAAGTTCGTCGAGACATTACGCCGGCGAGGCGGGCGTCGCTGACGATCAGTGATGCTTGATGAAGGCGCCTTCGTAGAATTCGCGAAAGGCGGTTTGCAATTCTGCCTCGCTGTTCATGACGATCGGGCCGCGCCAGGCGACCGGCTCGCCCAGCGGTTTGCCGGCGCACAGCAGAAAGCGCACGCCCTCGTCGCCGCTGCCGACGCGGATTTGATCGCCTCGATCGAAGACGATCAACTGCGTGTCGCCGATCAGCGCGGCGCATTCCTCGTCGAAAAAACCCTTGCCCTCGATCACGTAGGCGAAGGCGTTGTGACCGCGCGGGATGGGGTGATGGAAGGTGGTGTTGGGCGCGAGCGAAACATCGAGGTACGTCGGCTCGGTGACGATGTCCTGCACCGGTCCGCGATGGCCGTCGACTTCGCCGCAGATGATTTTCACGTGGATGCCGTCGGCCAGTTCGACGGCGGGGATCCGTTCGCGGGTCACGTCGCGGTAGCGCGGGGGCATCATCTTTTGCGCGGCGGGCAGGTTGGCCCACAATTGAAAGCCCCACAGCAGACCGTCTTCCTGATCGGGCATTTCTTCGTGAATGATCCCGCTGCCGGCGGTCATCCATTGCACGTCGCCGGGACCGATGACGCCCTGGTTGCCCAGGCTGTCGCCGTGGCGCAGGCGGCCGTGAAGGACGTAGGTGATCGTCTCGATGCCCCGGTGCGGATGCCAGGGGAAGCCGGCGACGTAATCCTGCGGCTCGTCGGAGTGGAAATCGTCGAGCAGCAGGAAGGGATCGAGGGCCCGGTCGGCCTGGGCGAAGGCGCGTTTGAGGCGCACACCGGCGCCTTCGCGCGTCGGCCAGCTATGGCTGAGGCGCAGGATGGGACGGACAACGGCCATGGCATTCCCCCCTGGTGCAAATGGTTGCTGAATTAACATAAGGCCGTTCTCGGGAGACGCCAGGGGGCGCGGGCGCGAAATATTCGCGAAACGGAGGCAAAGTTTGTCCGGCGGCGGAACTATGCTAAGGTAACGCCAATAACCGCAAGTGAATGGAGGAGCTCATGGGCAAATCGTTGGCCGATCGCGTGGCCATCGTCACCGGCGCGAGCCGGGGCATCGGGGAGCAGATCGCGTTGCGGCTGGCCGCCGACGGCGCGAAGGTCGCGTTGGTGTCGCGCAAGGCCGAACCGCTGGAGGCCGTGGCCGCGAAGATCAAGGAAGCGGGCGGCGAAGCGCTGGTCGCGCCGACCCACCTGGGGCAGGTCGAAGCGCTGCAACCGTTGGTCGACAAGGTGCTGGAAACCTACGGCCGCATCGACATTCTGGTCAACAACGCGGCGACCAACCCGGTGTTCGGGCCTTCGATGTTCGTCGAGCCCGCCGCGCTGCAGAAGATCTTCGAGGTCAATTTCTACGGACCGTTTTTCCTGGCCAAAGCCTGCCTCAAGCCGATGCAGGACGCCAAGTACGGCAAGATCGTCAACGTGGGCAGCGTGGCCGGCTTCAAATACACGCCGGGCATGGGCGCCTACTCGATGAGCAAGGCGGCGCTGTTGATGATGACCAAGGTGCTGGCCGCCGAGTGGGGCGTGTTCGGCATCCGGGTCAACGCGGTGGCGCCGTCGCTGGTGAAAACCAAATTCAGCGCCGCGCTGTGGTCCACCGAGGAGATTCTCGACGAGGCGATCCAGGGGCAGGCGCTCCATGAACTTATGCAACCCAAGGACATCGTCGGCGCGGTGGCCTGGCTGGCGTCGCCCGACGCCGATTTCGTGACCGGCCACACGGTGGTCATCGACGGCGGCTACAGCCTGTAGGAGCAAACCATGAAGCGTCGGATCGTCGTCGTTCTGCTCGCGCTGGCCGTGGTGGCCTCCGGGGCGTATCTCGCGCTTGCGCAGACGGTCACCGTGGCCGATCACACGCAGATCGCCAAGCTGCGCGAAGAGGCCAAGGCGCTGGTGCGCGAGCAGATGGAGTTGTCGTGGGAACGGCGGACCACCGGCAAGCAGGTGGACATCGCCGGCACGTACAAAGGCCACGAGGCGCTGTTCTCGCTGGACACCGTGCGGCTGCTGGAGCGCACGATCGCGGCCACGCCGCAGGCCGACAAAAAGAAGGCGCTCGAATTTTTCCGGCTGTACGTGCTGGGCGAGATGGTCAACGCGCGCGTGGCCGGCATCGACGACGAGGTGCAGGGCTATCTGGCGGGGGCGTCCTTCGAATACGGCGGCAAGGAATACAATTATTATCAGCATCAGTTGCTGCTGCAGGAGGAGACCGAGTACGCGCAACGGCAGATCATCTCCGACGCGGTCAAGCCGATTCTGCTGGCGGCCAACGAGAAGCTCGGGCAGAAGGAAGAGCGCATGCAGCGGCTGGCCAAGGAACTGGGTTTCGCCGACTACATCGCCCTTTCCGAGCAGTTGCGCCAGGTGAACCTGACCGAGTTCGCGGCGCAATGTCAGGCGTTTTTAGACCAGACCGAGCAGGAATTCATCACGCTGCTGCGTTGGGCGGTGCCGTTCCAATTGGGATTTCCGGCCGAGAAGGCGCGGCGGTGCGATTTGGCGCGGCTGTTCAAAAACGTGCGCTATGAAGGTTATTTTACTAAAGATGACATGGCGCCGCGCATGCGGCGGTTTCTCAACGGCCTGGGGTTGTCGCTGGACAAGGTCAAGGTCGACGACGCCGATCGGCCGCAGAAGAATCCGCGCGCCGCGTGCTACCCGCTGGACGTGCCCGACGACGTGCGCCTGACGATCAAGCCGGCGGGCGGGCAAAGCGACTACCACGCCTTCTGGCACGAGATGGGGCACGCGCAGCATTTCGCCAACGCGACGACCGACGTGTGGGAGTTTCAGCAACTCGGCGACAACGTGACGACCGAAACCTACGCGTTTTTGTTCGACACGCTGCTGGGCAACGACCTGTTTCTGCAGCGGTACATGGGCATGGACAACGCCGGCGACCGCCAATGGCACGTGCGTTACAACGCGTTTTTGAAGCTGTACATGGTGCGCCGTTTCGCGGCCAAGGTGCTGTATGAAATCGAGCTGCATCGCGGCGCGAGCGATCCGGCCGGGCTGTACCGCAAGCTGCTCGGGCGCGCCTACGGCGTCGAGTTGGACGCCGACGACGGTCTGCGCTACCTGGTGGACGTCGACGATTTCTTCTACAGCGCCGATTACACGCGGGCGTGGTTCGCCGAGGCGATGCTCGAAGCGAAGCTCACCGCACTGTACGGCGGCGAATGGTTCGCCCAGCCCGAGGCCGGCGCGTATCTGCGCAAATTGTGGGCGACCGGGCAATTCTATCGCGGCGAGGAACTCGTGCGGCAGATCGGTTACGCGCAATCGGATCCGACCTATTTCATCGAGCGCATCCGCCGGCGGGTCAAAGTGAAGTGATATTACTATAAGTATTTCTTTGCCGATCCATCGACGGACGATGAATACTCCGGTCGCTGTTACCGGTCTGTAAAAAAATCTCCATCGCCCGCATTTTTCCGGTTGTGTTCCGCAAACAGCGAGACTATACAAAGTTGAATATTGGGGCTGGAAACGGTCTCGGTACGGTTGTTTCGGTTTTGCATGGCGGGGAAAAGGCGATTTCGGTTGACAACGTTTTTTTGCCGCCTAGGATTTTGACGGGCGGGGATTTTTCCGGTCGCAGTCGATTCACGGCGCGACGCCCCGCGACGTGTTTTCCAACATTGTTGGGCGACTGGTTGTTCCAGTTCGACAGGCGACATGCTCAGGTCTGACGAAAAAGGGTTTTCGCCATAGGCGGACCGGTTCTTTTTCGCGAAGGCGGAGCGCATTTTGGCAAAGGAGATGAGGATGAAGCGAGTTCACAATTTTTACCCCGGTCCCGGCGCTCTTCCGTTGGAGGCGATCGAGTACGCACAGCAAGAACTGGTCGATTTTCAGGGAACCGGCATGTCGTTGCTGGAAATGTCCCACCGCTCGACGGCGTATCAGGAAGTGCACGACGAGGCCTTTGCGCTGCTGCGCGAGCTGATGGCGCTGCCGGACAATTATCACATCATGTTCCTGCAGGGCGGGGCCAGCCTGCAGTTCGCCATGCTGCCGATGAACC
>ERZ795059.4722-NODE-4722-length-12679-cov-8.511961_pt1 | contig 12679 bp, 7 predicted proteins | sample MGYA00375143_ERZ795059 | MGnify/ENA primary metagenome ERZ795059 (study PRJEB30188, sample SAMN05720168) | activated sludge metagenome | isolation source: Anaerobic digester | place: USA | collected 2015-01-07 ... | reverse complement strand
CAACTCGGAAGGAGAGAGCCGGGGAGGACGAGACATGTAACATGTAACATGTAGCATGTAACATATAACATGTAGCATGTAACACAAAAGAAATATTTAGCAGCAGGTATTGCGGCTCTCTCCAAAACACGAGAGCTGTGATACCTGCTGTTTTGTTTCGGAACGAGAATCTTGCAGAGGAGAGAGTAACTGACTGGCTGATCGGGCTAACGCCCATCCGGCCGGCGGATAAATAAACAAGTTTTAAGCCAAGGGTGAATATGCAACTTAAAGCGGCTGACATTCGCCGCCTGACCCAAAAAGCTTAAACAACATCTTCTGCAGAATCCTTGTTCTGAAGCCCGGAGATCCTGAAACAAGTTCAGGATGACGACGGGAGAAAGAATAAACGCACCTTAGTACCTTACTTCTTATAACGTCGCTCGTCGCACGTCCCAGTTGTCCCACGTAGGACGCAGGACGCGGGACGCAGGACGCAGGACGAATCTTCTGGCGATACTCACGGTTTTACGATGTGATGATCAATGGTCATCGGAGAGAGATCTCATCGTAAGATAATGAGCCGCATCTCTAACTTCCCCACGCAGCTTTACGCGAAGTGGGGCTTCGGTGAACACGGGACGTACCAAAGATCTCCCCAAAGCTTTATGCGGCGGGGAGGGAACGGCAAACAAGTGTTTCACCCTCTGGGTTCTAGAGAAGCCCAGTAGTATCGAGTGCGCAGACCCCTGTCATTCCCGTGAAAACGGGAATCCAGACAGAGGTCCTGCAGTCGCTACTACCCAAAGGAAGCGATCAACCCTTATTCATTCATGTAACTTGTAACATATAACATGTAGCAGGGAATGTGATGAGGAGGAGAGGGGGTGATCGTGTGATGGCAGCATGTGAAATGGTTCGGTAGAGAGTGATGTAACTTTGACAATTGACGATCTAAGGCAGGGAACTTACCTGGCGTACTTAACGTCCATAACGTACCTAGCGTACTTAACGTCAGGCAAGGTTTGTTGTTTTAGATCGAGCGCGGTGCGAACCGGACAGATACTGCATGGTGCAGTAGATGGATGGTTAGTATGGCGCTTAAATAACGGAGATGCGGTAAGCCCAAGAAGCGCCGCATAAGAAAAAAGTGTTCTACACAATTGGAAAGACCTTTTACTCCAATGCAAACTTCCGCCACCCCCTCGCAACTCTCTGTGGTTGGAGGGGAATCGTCAGGGTGTTTCGCACCCTCGACGACGCAGAGAAGAATGAGAACGAGATTGAGTCGTTTTACGGCTCAGTCGGCGGGGACTGGGGCCGCGAGCTCGGCCCCTCGAAAGAGGGAGCGCTCGAGCAGGCTCTCGCCAAGTACCCCTCCGCCCGTGACGCTAAGCCCATCCTCGCCCAGGCGCGCCACTACCGCCTCAGAGCGAGAAAGTGGCTCCAGAGGGAGCGCGAGCTCAAGCTCACCGCCGAGCTCGCACGCCACGGCATCGAGATCGTTTCGACCGGGACGTTCGCCGACCACGAGCGAGCGTTGCGTACCTTTTCCATCGTCGGCACCGACCTCCAGGTTTGGTTGTCGCAATGGGGAGGGTACTCAGTGATCGCACCTCAGGACGTCGTTCGCGGTAGCGACGACGTTAGCAGTGTCGCTTCCATCGAGGAGCTTATCGAAATCCTTAAGTACTACAAGGACAACGAAGAGCTTCCATTCCGCGGCGATGCGAATAGCTACTACCGTTACAGTGTGGTTTATGGAAAGCTCAAGGACGGAAAGGAGGTCGTGGTTGCGGACGTCTTCTCGACGTACCGTAAGGCGAAGAAGTTCGTGGCGCAAAACGGTGGGCGGATAGTGGCGAACGTAAAGTCGCACGTGCAGTCCCAACCGCCGAAATCGCGAGAGGTCTGCAAGATCACAAAGCGACGTGGTGATAGCCCGTGCATCGTGGTCTAAAAACCTTAGACAGGGGAATGATTCCTAGCCCCTGGGCAAAGTGAAGTATCCCACTACGTGTAAAACTTCGTGGGAAAAAAGCCAAGCCAAGTCCACGCTGTTAAAGCGGGATGAAAGATGACAAGCGTACATGACGTCCATCACGTCCCTCGCGTCCATCACGTCAGTAATGACGAAGGACGTTAGGTACGCTAGGTACGTTAAGTGCGTTAGTCGGCAGGCGTTACTCCGATGCCTCAGGTTCGACTAGCGCCCTAGTGCGCGATGTCAGAATCTGGCTCCCGAGTCCGATCGGAGGACGATAACTTAGAAGGTGGAGCCGGCCCTTGATCTCAAGGGCGCACTCGAAACGTGAACAATGCACAGCGTTCACTGCTTCGAATATCCCGCTCTTGTCAAAGGGCTGGATTGAGAAGTGACACAAAACTCATTTGGATCCCCTGATCCTGACTTGATGGTCAGGTGATTGGGGACCCAAACCAAGAGCTTGTTCTTGGAGAGGGACGAACGTCCGAAAACGTCTTGCCCCTCCCCAGGGCAAGCCCAATCTGAGGCCAACAATCGGCCGAAGAGGTTTGCGTCATGTTCCAGCAGATTCTGAGCATCTTGTCTGCCATGTTCGTTTTTGTCGATGAAGTGGCGCGTATTATGGCGCTCGCTTTCACCGCGAAAAAGAACATCATCATCTTCGGGCCTGGCGGCCACGGCAAGTCCGAGATGGTGAAAGCAGTACTGGATGGTCTCGGTTACTCCGACGAGGCCTATTACCAATTCTTTGGAGAAGGGATGGACGAGGCTCGCCTGTTTGGGGGCCTCAATTTCAGGAAGCTTGAGGAGGAAAAAATTCTTGAGTACTACCCGGCACAGTCTTTCTTGAATCATCGCGTAGCGGTGTTCGAGGAGCTGTTCGACGCTCCTGCTTCGGTCTTGCTTGCTTTGAAAGACGTGTTGACCGCCAAGGAGCTGCGTAACGGGGCACAGAGGTTCCCGATGCGGACAGAAGTAATAATCTGTCTGACTAACAAGGAGCCGGCAGAAGTTGCCGAGCTAGGACCCTCGGCTCAGGCGCTGATCGAGAGGTTCCCACTGCAGCTCAACCTGAAGTGGAAAGACTACTCGGCAGCTAGCTACCTCTCTATGTTCGAGAAGGTGGCTGCGCGGCTCGGGGGACCCGTGATGAACGGGTTTAAAGCGATCCTTGCAGAGATTTTGGCAAATGCGACGGCCAATGGGAATTTTGTTTCTCCTCGCACGGCAGTTCATGCGTTGCAGGTGTGCCAAGCGGCCGCTGTAATGCGTGGTTCCGATCACGTGGAGAAGCAGGACCTAACTGACCTTCGCTTTCTGCCAGGTCTCGAGGGGCTGGCCGACACAATCCAGAAGGGGCTGGAGGCGGCGATGGAGCGCGCGGCGGCCGAGGCTCGGGTAGTGGAAGCGGAGTGTAAGCTCGCTGCCATCCTCACGGGTTTCGAGGACGCCAAACGCGCGGCGTCGCCGATCAAGCTGCTCCAGAGCGCGAAGAGCCTCACGGCCTTCGGTGACGAGGCCGCCAGCCTCAAGGTCACCGATGGCTTGACCGACCGCCGAAAGCGCATCCGCGACTCGGCGAGCGAGAAGGCTGTCGAGGCGCAGCGCCTCGCCCTCGAAGCCACGCGGATCTAGCTAATCCGCTGAGGTCAGTCCAAGACCTCGTAAAACAAAAATGGAAATTCACGTTTGCCAAAGTCCGATAAAATTGGCCGCCATTTCAGGAGAAGGCATGAACCTGAATAGTCTGATCCCGGACGATAAACGGGCCCAAGGTCCACCATAGCTTAACGCGAAGGTGGATGGCACTCGATTGACGAACGCACATTCGCCCTTCGACTTTTATTCATGTCATCGCGAGGAACGAGTCCGACGAGTGACGTGGCGATCTACAGTAGATTGCTTCGTCGTCAGACTCCTCGCAATGACGGATAGAAGTCGGAGCGAAGTGCTCTGAAACCGTACCGCCGGAAGCGGTAATCCTGACTCCCGCAAGGGGGAAGGAGGCGAACGTGAGCCAATTCACGTTTCGCACGTCGCCTCCTGCGACTTACATCTCTCCCTCGCGGGATGAGATGAAAGCCGCAGCGCAGGCGGTCAGCCTCAAGGAGTTCGCCCCAGACCTGGTGGCTGACATGACAAACCTGGCGGCGGGAGGGCGCGTCAACCCCCCGTCTGCCTACAGGGGCATGGTGACGCAGCGGGTCGAGGAGAAGCTGCCGGCTCCCGACTCGAGCGGAGACTGGCCCATTACCGTCCGCAAGGATGGGAAGAAGACCAGCAAGAGCACGAAAAACCGGCAGGAAGCTGTCTCGTCCCGGGTGGACGATGCGATGAGGTATCACCAGAATGTCTGCGACTTTTTGCAGACTCTGGACCTCGCGCGTTTCCCCGGGAACTCCCCGCTGGAGCAGGCCATGGCCTGTCTCAAGCTCCTGTCCAAAAAGCAGGGCGGGGAATCGAGTGGCGGCGCAGAGGGTGGGGGAGAGCCGCTCCCCATCTTCGTAGACAACGAGCGGCCGGAGGGAGTTGCCGAAGCCCTCCACGAGACCATGGACGCTGTTGACTCTCTCTCTGACGAGGAGCTCGACATGGTGGACCCGGAAGGGAAGAGCCATGAGATCGAGTCCGAGTCCGAGCGGGACGGACAGCGTCAGGGCCATCAAGGGCTTAACCGCCTGAAGGTGGCCGAAGATCTCGTTGACGGAAGCGATAAACGGGTAATGTTGGACATCTCCCGCAAACTGGATCAGTTCACCAAGCTTCAAGTGCGCAAGCAGGAGAGGCAAGAAGTGGACCCAGCGGGCGAAGAAGTCCGAACACGCCCGATCGCGCATCTCGGCGAGCTGTCGAGAGTGGCCAAGACAGCCTGGGCCACCCGGCAGCAGAATCCGTCTTACTTCTTGTATCAGGCTGTCACGCACCAACTGCCGGTGCGTGAGCGAGTAACGAGGGTCGTGCGCAAGCAAGCGATCTTCATACTCGTAGACGGAAGCGGCAGTATGTCAGGCAAGAAGCACTGGAAGGCCACTGGTGTCGTCATGAACCGGTTGAAGGCCGTGCTTAGTGGTGACGCCGAAGTCTACTTGAGTGTCTTCGACACCAAGATGACCAAGGTACACCACGCCGGAACACCAGCTGAAGCGCGAGAGCTGGTAAAAAAGTTCGCGCAAGGTAATTTCAGTGGCGGTGGGACCGACATCGCCGCGGCCGTCCGTGAGGCCCACAAGTTCATCGAGGACGCGATCGCCAAGGGCGCGGCTCTGTACCGCCCCGAAGTGGTCGTGTTGACCGATGACGACACCTCTGTCGCGAGCCTCAAAAAGGCCGAGATTCCGGGCACACGAGTGCACGGGTTCGCGATGGAGGTCGAGAATAAGTCCATCGTTGACTTTGCTCGGTCAACAGGTGGCGTGGGTGTCGACAAGTTCTAGAAAAAAAGAGCGGCCAGTCCAAGTAAGGCCTGAATCTTGGATAGCTGGTCCCGGCGATATGGGCAAAATGTCCGCCTACGCATAAAGCTATGGCGGACGCAGCACTCGAACGGTGAGATCAAGAACCTGCACAGTTCTCCTCACCCTTCGATCCCGATTCGCGTCAGCAGACGTGCGTCGGGACCGAAGCGTAGTGCTGAGGACGGAAACCGGACCGAATCCGGTTGCTCTGCCACAAATGGAGGAATTATGTGGCAGTTGAAGAACGGCGAGCGGGTGGTGGACCGTCACCAGTCCCACCTGCACGCCGCCGTCGAGGGCCTCCTCCCCGAGGCCCTCGGCCGCATAGATGCCGCGGGGAGAGATTTCCTCGTCGATGAGGTAGATTTCGGTCGCCTCATCGGCGAGACCACTTGCGTCGCGACCGGGCCGGACGACGCGGTGGTTTACGCCAAACGGCCCAAACGGTTCGGGTTGAGCAGGTTCGTCAAAAATCGGCGCCCCGAGCCGTGTTCATCTGTCGTCGTCATCCTCAAGAAGGCGGAGGATTTCGGCGGTTACGTTCTCATTACCGCCTTCGTGGGAAGGCGTTCCGAGCCCGAGCCCTGGGATCGGAACGCAACGGCGAACAGCCTTCCTTTCTGGAACTCGCACGCCCTTGTCTGGGGAAGCGAGCCCACGATCCCGGGGACCGAGACGACTCGTTGTCCCTGGTAAAAAACAAACAGACCGTCGCAGATTGCAGTGCGACGTTAAACGCGCAAGCGGCCAATGAGGGCAAGACTGCATAACAAGTACTCGAATTGGTGAGATTGCACATCTCGCCCTTCGACCCCACGTCGTCCCTCTGGGACTATGCGGGGTCGGAGCAATGAGTGCTTCGATTGTCTGCAGTAAATCTGCAGAGGCTCATCTGAAAGGAGAGAATCATGGTGAGCGCACGCGGTCCGCCTTGAGCGGAAACCGTCAAAGGGGAATGGTAGGAGGCCCGGCAACAGAAAGACTCCCGTCGGTAGCTCGTTAAGCCGTCGTTAACCTTGTGGCCATGTGGGCCGGGAAAAAGCGAGCAAGGACCTGGAGCATGCTAAAAGAGTAGTCCAGGAGCCCCGCCAAAAGGGGCACGCAGGCAGGGTAAAAGCGTGGTCAAACGCTCTTGCTTGCAGCGGGTCAAAAATATAGACTCGCAAAAAAAGGGTGGAAAGGAGGTGAATGATGATTCCACCGAGTGAAAATAGCGCCTCCGTTGGGCGCGGTAAAAAGTACGGCGGCATCCCAGGGTTCGCATGGGCGGGCGCTTGGGGGAGCGAAAGTCGCGCGCTCCAAAGGCTTACCGGTGAAAGCGACGCACCGGCGCTGGCAGGCTGTTGTCTGCCCGGGGGTGGTTCACCTCGTACTTCTGCGGGAGGCTGAACTTGTTGCCGGATGGTGGACAGCTGTCTGCGGGCGCTAGAGGCCGCGGGTTGTAAAAATTTCCGTTTCAGCGGATTAGCCATCATGTCTGGACCGGCACCGGCCACCGCGCCAAAGCGGGAACCTGGGCAGTAAGGGAGTGACCGATCCCCCCTGCACAGATAGTAGTATAAGCCGGTAAACAGCCGGCATCGGTCTCGGATCTGATGAGCGCGGGCTATTCAGATCTTAAATTAAATGCGCTTTAGCCGATTAGCGGCACGCGCAAACAAGGTTGGCTAAAGCGTATTGGCAACCTAGTCCCGTAACCCGGAGCATGGACTTGTTGAATTTCGCGCATCTCACGCGAAACTTCGGGACTTGAGGCACCAGCGCAGGCTGGTAAAAAAATCAAGAGAAAGCGACTCAGCGCTTTCCAAAATGATGAGATCCACAATGCGGCTTTGTGGTTAATCTAAGCCGTGATACCGGGCACTCAAAGGGGTCGTGCATGCAACTCAAACGACCCCGCCCCACACTAATCACAAAGCGCAGAACGACGCTCGTAGCACGTTCTAATCGTCTCGCGTACAACATGAAGTATGCAGGAAGAAGAAGTTTTGTGTTTGCTGCGGGATCAAGAACCGAGTGCATACAAACGGAGGAATCCGCGCGGTGCATGAGGAGAAGTCCTAAAACAAGGAGCCTCGCGTCAGTTTAAGAAACGGCGAGGTCAGAAAATGAGCGTTGCCATCACGAAGTTCGCGGGCCGTCACTTCACGTCGTCGTTCAAGGGCACGAAGGTGCTCGGGTTGACGGAGGCCGAGCTGGTCGACCTCGCGGACAAGGTCATCGCGGAGGGCGCGGTGCTCGTCGACGGCTACGCGCCGTTCTGCAAGCATCTGTTCCTTCGTAACGCCTCGCCGACCAAGGCCGGGGTCGCGTGCATTACGCCCGAGAATCAGCACTTGTTGCGTTCCGGGTACGAGGCGCGTCGCCCGGAGGAGCTGCCCGTCCTCCAGCGTTGGTTCGAAGGTCTCGAGGCTCCGAGGGCCGAGTACCTCGACTTGATCCTCTACTCGAAGGAGCAGTTGGAGAAGGAGGCCGAGGGCAAGCCCGAGGCCGACCGAGACGTCCCGGATGCGGACTGGGGTATCGTGGCGATCAACGCTGAGCTCCGGCCCGAGGAGTCGCCCATGCCCCCGGCGACCATGGTGAGGAACGCTCTCGGCGTCGAGGAAGGCGGGTCCGGCGTCACGCTCGACCGCGACGCGTACATGCGGAGTGTCGAATTCTGGCGCGACCACGCCGTGATCCGCTAGGCCGTTCTTTCAGCGCTGTTCGCACGGGAGCGCTTTATAAATAACCCGTGTCCCATCTCGGGGAGCCTGTCCAGCTCTTGGATTCAGGCTCCCCATTCCGCAACAACTCAACAACCGTATTTTTCTGGCCATTCGGAGAGCCTGACCAACTCTCTCCGACACGTCGCTCGCGAGCGACGTGTCTCCGTCACGTTGTTTGCGAACGACGTGACTCGGTCAGGCCTCTGATAGTCATTAAGACGCGTGTTGTTGTGTTGTTGCGGGGTTTTATATTTTTTTGTCATCTCGACCACTTCGACAAGCTCAGTCCAGGCTCTGTGGAGAGATCCCTTGGGTTTAATAAGTTAAAGCGATTTCTCCATTCCACCTTCGTTCCAGTCGCAATGACAGAATAACAGTCTTGTCATTGCGAGGAATGAGTCCGACGAGTGACGTGGCACGGCTTTCGCGAACGCCGTACCGTGGCAATCTGCTTAGACGACAGGCTTATAAGCGAGATTGCCGCGCTCGTCGGACTCGCTCGCAATGACAATGTTGGTTTTGACTTGGGGTAGTCGTTCGCGAACGACACCCCGTGGGACGTTGTTATATGCTGTGTGTTTTATGTTTTGTGAATTAGGACGTTAAGAGCGCTAGGTACTTGGTACGTTGTTACATGCTATATGTTACATGTTACATGCTACATGAAAATGGACGTTATCCGAAGCACAAGGTACGATTATTTTATGATTTGGAAAAAACGTCTACTGCAAAGTCTATTGATCGTCAATTTGTTTATCATCTTAGCCATCTGGTTTCCGTATTCAGGCCGGTTGATTATGGATTGGTATATGGAAAGCTATAGTTTTGGCTTGGTCTTTAAGTCTATCGCTAATCTGGCCGGCTTGTTGGCCGCTTTTTTGGTTTTATTGCAAATATTGCTGGTCAGCCGGGCCAAGTGGCTGGAAGGGTTTTTTGGTTTGGACAAGTTGTCGCGCTGGCACCATATTTTCGGTTTTTTAATTCCCGTGTTCATTATTGTGCATCCGGTTTTATTGGTGGTCGGCGCGTCCATGATCGGCAAAACGCGGCCTTGGGCCCAATTTATGGGTTATGTGAATTACTACGAAGGCGTGCCCGCGGCCGCAGTCTCTTTTTTATTGTTTTTATTGCTTATCGGTTTGTCGGTCTTGATTGTTTACAAAAAACTAAAATACGAAACCTGGTATTTCACCCATGTTTTCATGTACGCGGCCGTGCTTTTAGCCATGGGCCATCAGTTTAGCGTGGGTTCTGATTTGCAGGCCGGCTGGCCCAGGTATTATTGGATGGGTTTGTATATTTTTACTTTTGCCAATTTAGTCATCTACCGCTTTTGGCGGCCGGCTTATCAATCCATCAAACATGCCTTCAGGGTGCAAAAAGTGGTGGTTGAAAATCAGGACTGTGTTTCCATTTATATTGCAGGCCGGGGTTTGAACGGCTTTAAAGTCAAACCCGGGCAGTTTTTTATTATGCGTTTTTTGGATAAACACAGATGGTGGCAGGCGCATCCGTTTTCTTTGTCCTGCGCGCCCAACGGACAATATTTGCGCATCACGGTCAAAAATTTGGGTGATTACACGTCTCGTATGCGCGAACTTAGGCCCGGCACCCGGGTGGTGGTTGATGGTCCGCACGGCGTGTTTACACCTGATCAAGCAATCACTAGCAAATATTTGTTGATCGCCGGCGGCATAGGCCTGACCCCCTTAATGTCTATGGCTCAAGAATTAGCTAAAGAGAATCAAGATGTTATTTTTTTACGAGGCGCCAGAACACAACAGGATTTGATCTTGACCCATGAATTAAACGAAATTTTTAAGCAAAGTCCAAACAGCCGGCATGACGTGTTAAGCCATGATGAAGCTTGGCTTGGAGAGCGGGGAGTTATAGATCTGGAAAAAATCGAGCGCCTAGCTCCGGATTTACGACAAAGAGATATTTATGTTTGCGGGCCGAGCATCATGATGAAAAATATTTTGCACGCTCTAAAACAAGCCGGTGTACCCAAACGGCAAATTCATTTTGAAAAATTTAGTTTATAACTGAATTGCCAGAATCCTCTCTTGGCTAAGAGAGGGCAGGGTATAAAGCCCAGTGGCAAGTCAAGCCTAACTCATTCTAACTTTCTCTTACCCAAGAGAAAGAACCGCATCATCCTCATATTAAACCTCAGAACCCTCTCTTGGCTAAGAGAGGGCAGGGTGAGTTAGACCCACGTGGCCAGCGTGAGCTGCTCTCATAAATTTTAATTATGATACTCTGATAAGAGTATGAGGTTGACAACTAACAATGAACGCTTCTTAAAAGATCGTCGGAGAAAATTGCGAGCTGCTTCTACTGATGCTGAGCGTTTATTGTGGCAAAGAATAAGAGGAAGACAGCTTGATAAGCTAAAATTTTTTAGACAATTCAGCGTGGGGCCATATATTTTAGACTTTTATTGTCCTGAGAAAAAAATCGCTATTGAACTTGACGGTAGTCAGCATGCGTCAGAACAGGGTATGGCCTATGATCAAGAAAGAACCGTTTATTTGAATACCAAAGATATAAAAGTCATGCGTTTTTGGAACAATGAAGTTTTAACAAATATGGAAGGTGTTATCGAGAGGATTTTGGAAGCTGTTGAGCCTAACTCATTCTAACTTTCTCTTACCCAAGAGAAAGAACCGCATCATCCTCATATTAAACCTCAGAACCCTCTCTTGGGTAAGAGAGGGCAGGGTGAGTTAGGCTTACCTGGCCACGGTCGTTTGGGGCGGCTTTACCATAATGGATTTGTTTATCTGTTGGGTTCGTTATTAAAAGCCCTCATGCGTTCATCGATGTAGCGCATGATTCTGTCCGTGCCCTCCAAGCAATTTCGACCGTCATACAAAAAAGGCACGCCCACTTTGGCAATATTCAAACCGCATTTTTGAGTCACAGCCAGCATTTCCAAAGCGTTTTGTTGGTCACGCGAAATCTCGCGGAAGACTATCGGCAGTTGGCGGTTCACCTGTCCTTTAACGACCGCGTTTTCAACCGTTGAACAATAAGCGCATTGTTCGCTGGTATAAATGTAGATGGGACCCTGCCCATAATCAGCCGTGGTGGTCGGAACTTGGGGTAGTGGTTGGGCATCAGCTCTTAAATCCAGATTATTCGAAAAACAACCCGCGCCCAGCATGGTCAACATGGTCAACGAGATGATCAAGTATTTTGGCATGGAATTACGAATTAAATATTAAATATTCAAATACAAAAGATAAATTAACGAAGTTCACAATATTTTATATTTAAAAATTTTATTATTTATTAATTAATCAGTTATGGCCGCAAGGGCCGCCAGTATCCAAAACTGCATGGCTAAATCATTTTTAAAGTAAGGCATGTCCACCATCCCGTGAACCAGGATTACTATCAAAGGAATAAGCCAGACTAAACGTCGCACGTCCCGCGTCGCACGTCCCGCGTCGCTCTGATTGACGTAGGACGATTGGGACGTGCGACGTGGGGTGGTCGTTCGCGTAACGACACCCCGTGTGACGATCGTTGTCCATGTGATGATAATCCAAATGAATGCCAGAAGCCCGGCGAGTCCGGTTTCAATCCAGAGCATAAGAAAGATGTTGTGCGGATGCGGGTAAACTTCCATCCAGGTCGCTGTATGGTAAGGGACGACAGCGGTTTTGTAACTGCGCAGGCCGGATCCTAAGATGGGGTTGGACAGCGCTAAGTCGAGTGACTCCTTCCAGATGATGGTACGCACCATGCTGGACCATTTTTTGGTGGAAGCCACGGTGTGTTCCAGGGTCTGCGGATGTAATTCGGTTTGATAGATGTTAAAAGCTATCAAACCCGCGCCGATTAATCCGATCAGCGACAAGCCAAGTCCGATCAGCCGGGTTTTTTTATAGGCCAATAGAACTAAAACCGTGCCTATGCCAAAGGCTAAAAGCCCGCCCATGGATTTGGCCAGGATTTCCGCGGCTCCGGCCAAGGCCCAAGCTATGGGCAGGGCCAAACGCAGCCGGCCGCCTTCGCCGTCAAAGACTTTTTTCAGCCAGAAAATAAAACAGGTCACGCCAAAAGGCGCCATAAACAGCGACAAGCCGTTGGGAAAGCCAAAAACGCCCGTGGCTCGCCGTCCCGGGGAAACGTCCCAGGGTGATGGAATGCCAAAGCCGGTGAAAAATTGGTAGATGGCATAAGCGCCCATCAGGATGGTAACCGCGGTCAAACCGGACAATAGATTTTTAGTCAGAGTTGCTTTGAGGTGTTCGCTGTTGTTATATCGTTCTAACAGCAGTGCAAAAATCAGAGCCGGTTCCAGCATAAAGGCGCGCCAATGGCCCAAAGCAGACCAAGAATCCGGAGCAATTAAGACGGACAGCAGGGTGGCGGCCAGCCAAGCCGTCAGCGGATAGCGCCAAACGCCTAAAGTCGTCCAAGCATTTTTCAGGCCCGTAAATTTAACCTGCATCAGCCAAACCGCAATCAGTAACAAGATGAAAATTTCCAGAGCCGTGGTGGGCAGGAGTCCGATGTCGAATCTAACCACATAT
>ERZ795059.4719-NODE-4719-length-12684-cov-6.778209_pt1 | contig 12684 bp, 9 predicted proteins | sample MGYA00375143_ERZ795059 | MGnify/ENA primary metagenome ERZ795059 (study PRJEB30188, sample SAMN05720168) | activated sludge metagenome | isolation source: Anaerobic digester | place: USA | collected 2015-01-07 ... | reverse complement strand
TTTTTACAGAATCCCTTCTTTTTATCTGTAGTAGAAGCTATGACATTGGTATCTACTAAAAGAATTAAAATTTAATTAATATCTTTTTTTCCATTTTCTGGCATAAGGCTAATATTAATATTTGATAGACTGCCATTTAAAATAGTAAATTGTTTCGTTTGTGTTATATAGGATGATTTGGAAACTTGAAAAATATATCTTCCACTAGCCAAAGTAGCAGGATATTTATACTCTCCTTGAGCGTTTGTGGTTCCTTGAATAATTAATTGTCCGCGTATGTTAAGGATTCTAACAGTTGCTTGGCTGACGGGTTCATTAAAAATGGCGTTACGGACAGCAACGCTATGATATTGTATCTCAACAAGATTAACAAAAGTATTTGGGTATTGCACCTGTGTGCTTTGTGTCACAAAGCCATCTTGGGAAACTTGAGCGAAATAAGTACCCATAGCATTTGAAAATTGGTATCGGCCATCAGCATTTGTTACACCTTCAGAAATAATCGTACCGGTAGCATTAGCTATTCTTACCAATGCATTAGGGATTGGGGTTGAATCCACAGCATGACGTACGTTAATGGTAAAAACAGCTCTTGTCCCTTCAGAAGATTTCGATTCTATTGCTACTGGTTCTTTGGCCAACGCCAGTCCTGAGAGGATGAAGGCAAAGGATAAGACTAAAGTCATTGTTTTAAAAAGTTTCTTCATTTTTTCTCCTTTCCTTAAAGAAAATTTTTTTATCATTCCTTAGTATTAAATATAACACGGGGGGATAAGAAAAGGGTATTAACGTGTTTTTCAGAAAACGCTTTCTTAGAGTTTAAATTAGAGTTTAAATACTTTATTGACTTTTTAGAATAAACCTATTATATTATAACCTTAATAAAAATTTTATTTGAGCTCGAAGTCTTTTATTTTTATAGAGTTATATAATATTTATATTAATTTATAGAAAGGATGCTTTATGGGCGAGTGGATTGGGATTGATAGGCGCGCACGACGTTGTTATGGATTTGATGAAGTTGCGCTTGTTCCGGGGATGCAGACAGTCAACCCGAATGAAGTTGATATTAGTTGGGAAATAGGAGGAATGAAATTAGATATTCCTATTATGGCCTCTGCGATGGATGGCGTTGTGGATGTTCATTTTGCTATCAAAATGGGAAAACTCGGAGGTATTGCAGTTTTAAATCTTGATGGTGTTCAGACGCGTTATGATGATCCGAGTGAAATTATAGCAGAAATCGCTAAAGCCACTCCCGAAAAAGCTACAGAACTTCTTCAGAAATTATATCAACCTTCCATTAAAGAAAAACTTATTATTAAAAGAATTCAACAAATTAAGAAAGCCAAAGTTCCGGCTTTTGTCAGTTGTATTCCTCAAAATGCGGAGAAATTCAGCAAAATTTCTCAAGATGCCGGAGCGGATTGTTTTATTATTCAATCGCAAGTTTCTTCAGCAAAACATATTTCAACAGAATATAAGGTTTGTGATTACGAAAAATTATGTAAAAGCTCGAAAATTCCTGTTGGGATTGGTAATGTGGTGACGTATAAAATGACATTAGCTTTATTAGAGCTTGGAGCTAAAGCGATATTCGTAGGTGTTGGTCCAGGTGCGGCGTGTACGACTCGTGGTGTTTTAGGAATAGGTGTTCCGCAAATTACAGCGACGGTTGATTCGGCGGCGGCGCGGGATCATTTTTATAAGAGGACAGGGCAGTATATTCCTATTATTACAGATGGCGGGATGCGGATTGGAGGAGAAATTTGTAAAGCCATTGCGGCAGGAAGCGATGCGGTGATGGTGGGTTCTGCGTTTGCTAAAGCGAAGGAAGCTCCAGGTCAAGGATTTCATTGGGGCATGGCGACATCGCATGCGAATTTACCACGAGGAACACGTATTAAGGTGGGAACCACAGGGACATTAGAACAGATTCTTTTAGGCCCTGCGACTGTTGATGATGGTTCTCAAAATCTTGTGGGGGCATTAAAGACATCCATGGGCGCGTTAGGCGCTTCTACGATTCGGGCCATGCATGATGTTGAGATTATTATTGCGCCATCTATTCAGATGGAAGGAAAAGTTTTTCAAGTTGGTCAGCGTGTTGGGATGGGAAAATAACAATAGTCTAAAAATTAAAATAAAAAAAAGCAGGTGTTTCATATGGCCAAAAAGGTAAAGAAAACAATGACAAAAAAAGTTAAGAAACAGAAAAAACAGGTAAAAAAGACTGTTAAAAAAACTGTTAAGAAAATTCGATTAAGATTAAAAAGACGTGTTAAAGTCAGCCCGAAAAAAAGGATGGGAAGTGTTCCTAAGTTAAGAAAAATGGCAGGTCAAATGCCGGTCGCGATTCGGGTTCGAAAGATTAAGACAAAAGATGTGATTCTTGTTTTGGATTTCGGTTCTCAATATACCCAGCTTATTGCTCGTCGGATTCGAGAAAATAAAGTTTTCAGTAGAATAGTCCCTTATAATATTTCCGTTGAAGAGATTGAAAAAATTAATCCTAAAGGATTGATTTTTTCTGGAGGGCCTTTAAGCGTTTATGATAAGAATGCCCCAGAACCACGCAAAGAACTTTTTAAGATGAATATTCCTATTTTAGGAATTTGTTATGGGATGCAAGTTATTACGCATTTATTGGGCGGGAAAGTGGACGTCAGCAAAGATCGTGAATTCGGTCGCGCGGAGTTATTCATTGACAGCAATAAAGACCTTTTCGCGAATTTATCCGCTAATTTGACGTGTTGGATGAGTCATAGCGATGAGATTAAGAAATTGCCGGCGGGATTTGTTAAAATTGCACATACATTAAACGCGGATATCGCGGCCTTTGCGAATTATTCCAAAAAGATTTATGGCGTGCAATTTCATCCTGAAGTTGTCCATACGCAACGCGGAACGCAGATTTTAACAAACTTTTTGTTTTCTATTTGCGGATGTTTACCTCGATGGACTATGGATAAATTTATTGAGGCCGCGGTTAACCAAATCAAAGAAAGCGTGGGCAATAAAAAAGTTGTTTTAGGATTAAGCGGCGGGGTAGATTCTTCGGTAACCGCGATGATTGTTCATAAAGCCATTGGCAATCGGCTTTTTAATATTTTTGTGGATAATGGGCTTTTGCGTAAGAATGAGGTTTTATCGGTTCAGAAAACTTTCAAAGATAATTTTAAAATGAATTTAACAACGGTCAATGCCGAGAGCAATTTTCTCAAACGTTTAAAAGGCGTGACTGATCCAGAAGAGAAACGCAAGATCATCGGCGATGAATTCGTGAAGGTTTTTTCCGAGAAATCTAAGAAGATTAAAGATGCGTCTTTTTTGGCTCAAGGCACGCTTTATCCTGATGTGATTGAGTCTGTTTCTCCAACGGGTGGTCCATCAGCGAAAATCAAGAGCCATCATAATGTCGGCGGATTACCTAAGAATCTTAAATTCGAGCTTGTGGAGCCTTTACGGGAATTATTTAAAGATGAAGTGCGAACTATCGGTAAAATTCTTGGGCTTCCTGAAGCGATTCTTAAACGTCAGCCTTTTCCTGGTCCAGGATTGGCGGTGCGTATTGTGGGAGAGGTCACGAAAGAACGTTTAGACATTTTACGCGAGGCCGATGAGCGCGTCGTTGATGAAATTAAAAAGGCCGGGCTTTATAATGATATTTGGCAGGCCTTTGCGATTTTACTTCCTGTTAAAAGCGTTGGGGTTATGGGCGATCAAAGGACCTATGAAAATGTTGTTGCGGTACGCTGTGTGACAAGTTCCGATGGCATGACTGCCGATTGGGTCCAATTGCCGTATGATATTTTAGGACGAATTTCCAACCGTATTATTAATGAAGTTCCCGGTGTTAATCGTGTTGTTTACGATATCAGCTCTAAACCTCCTGCCACGATTGAGTGGGAATAATTTTTAGTTTTTAGAAGTTAGCGGTTAGTGTTTTTAAAATGTCTAATCGCTAACGGCTAATTGCTCACGCTAAATTATGTCTGAATTCATTCATCTTCATGTTCATACGCAATACAGTCTTTTGGATGGTGCTTGCCGAATAAAATCCCTTATAGAAAAATGTAAAGAATATCAAATGTCTGCGGTAGCTATGACGGATCATGGCAATGTTTTTGGCGCAATTGATTTTTATCAAAATGCCGTTGCCGCGAATATTAAACCTATTATTGGTTGTGAATCGTATGTGACTAAAACAGGTTCACGGTTAGATCGTTCTATCCAGCAAAAAGGAAATATTTCTCATTTAGTATTATTAGTAAAGAATCAAATCGGGTATCAAAATTTAATCAAACTTGTTTCCTCGTCTTATTTAGAAGGTTTTTATTATCATCCGCGTCTTGATAAAGAGCTTTTGGCCAAACATGCTGAAGGATTAATAGGATTATCGGCGTGTTTGAAAGGAGAGATTGCGCAACATATTTTAGATGGGAATTTTCATACGGCATTAAAAACAGCTGATGATTACAGTCAGATTTTTGGTAAAGGGAATTTTTTCCTTGAGGTTATGGACCAGGGGATTATAGAACAAAAAGCCGTTAATGAATCTTTAAAAAAGATTTCTGAAACATTAGGTCTTCCTTTGGTGGCAACTAACGATGTTCATTATTTAGAACGGACGCAGGCGCGCGCGCAAGAAGCGCTGATGTGTATTCAAACACAAATGACTTTGGATGATCCGAAACATATGCGTTTAGCCACAGATGAATTTTATTTTAAAACAGACGAAGAAATGAAACGCCTTTTTTCTTGGGCGCCGGAAGCTGTAAGTAATACGCTTATGATTGCTGAAAAATGCGAGTTAAAATTCGACTTTGATGTGATACACCTTCCGAAATTTGATCCGCCAGAAGGAAAAACAAAAGAAGAATACCTTAAAGAATTATGCGAATTGGGATTAAAGAAACGTTATGCGGATATTACGAAAGAAATTCGTTCCCGTTTAGAATTTGAGTTGAAAACGATTCAGAAAATGAATTTTGTCGGGTATTTTTTGATTGTCTGGGATTTTATCAATTTTGCGAAAAGTCAAGGAATTCCTGTCGGTCCAGGAAGAGGTTCTGCCGCGGGAAGCATTGTCAGTTATTTACTTGGCATTACAGATTTAGATCCATTGAAATATGGTTTATTGTTCGAGCGATTTTTAAATCCCGATCGCGCGGGTATGCCCGATATTGATATTGATTTTTGTTATGAACGACGAGGCGAAGTGATTGAATATGTCACAAAAAAATATGGATCAGATAAAGTCGCGCAGATTATTACCTTTGGGACCATGCAAGCTAAAGCCGCGATTCGTGATGTCGGGCGGGTGATGGGAGTGGCTTACGGCGATGTGGATAGAATTGCCAAATTGGTTCCTAATGAACTTAACATAAAAATAGAGGATGCTCTTATCAAAGAGCCGCAACTGAAGAAATTATATGAGGAAGATAATACGGCCAAAGATATTATTGATACCGCAAAGGTTTTGGAAGGATTAAACCGCCATGCCTCTATTCATGCGGCCGGCGTTGTGATTGCTGATAAGCCGTTAGCAGAATATGTGCCTCTTTTTAAGACAAGCGATGATCAGATTACAACAGGTTTTTCTATGAATGATATCGCGAAGATTGGTTTACTTAAAATGGATTTCTTGGGCTTACGCACTTTAACTGTTATTAATGAAAGCGTGCAATTGATTAAGGAAATCCACGGGGTTGATATTGATGTTACGCAAATTCCTTTGGATGATAAAAAGACTTTCGAGCTTTTAAGCCATGCGAACACTTTTGGCGTGTTTCAGTTGGAAAGTTCGGGTATGCGGGACCTTTTAAAAAAGATAAAATCGTCGGAATTCGAGGATATTATTTCTGTTCTTGCTTTATATCGTCCGGGCCCGATGGGAAGCGGCATGTTGGAAGATTTTATTAAACGTAAACGCGGCGAGGTGCAGGTCAAATACGATCATCCGAAATTGGAACCTATTTTAAAAGAAACTTACGGTATTATTGTTTATCAAGAGCAGGTTATGAAAATCCCCGTCGCGCTCGCGGGTTTTTCTTTAACACAGGCCGATCATTTACGTCGAGCTATGAGTAAGAAAATCGCTTCTGTGATGGAAAAAATGCGGGCGGATTTCGTTAAAGGATGCCAAAAATACAGCCAAATGACAGAAATGGCCGCAAATAAAATATTTGACCTTATCGATTATTTCTCGGGTTATGGTTTTAATCGCAGTCATTCGGCCGCCTATGCGATTATTAGTTTTCAAACAGCTTATTTAAAAGCGAATTATCCGGTTGAATTTATGTGCGCGCTACTTAACAGTGAGAGAAATAATACGGATAAGATTGTCGAATATGTTAAAGAATCTGAAAATATGGGGATAAAAATTTTGCCACCGGATGTGAATGAAAGTTTTAAGAAATTTACTGTCATAGATTCTAAGACAATCCGTTTTGGGCTTTTAGCGGTTAAAAATATTGGAGAATCAGCGATTGATTCGATGATTGAACGCCGGGAAATGAGCGGCCCTTATAAAACGATTTATGATATTTGTGAACGCGTTGATTTAAGGATTGTGAATAAAAAAGTTCTGGAAAGTTTAATCAAATGCGGTGCTTTAGACGGTTTTGGCGTTTATCGATCGCAGATGATGGCAGTTGTGGAAAAGGCTTTGGATGCAGGTTCTAAAATACAAAAAGAGCGTTTATCCGGCCAAGTGTCTTTTTTTGATATGTTTTCTGATGCGGAGAAAAAAAATCCGAGTTTTAGTCAGCGTTATGATGATTTGCCGGATATTAAAGAATGGCAGAAAAATCAGCTTTTAGCTTTTGAAAAAGATATGTTGGGTTTTTATGTGAGCGGCCACCCTTTAGCGCATTATTTGGCCGAAATAAAAGAGTTTACGCAGCAAACGACAGCATCTTTAAAACAGGCTTTTGATGGTGAAGAAGTAAAATTAGTTGGATTGATTGAAAGTGTTAAATTGACGAATACGCGAAAAACGAATGAACGTATGGCGATTGTGAAATTAACGGATATGGAAGGAGACGTAGAAGTCATTATTTTTCCTTCTGTTTATGAAAAATTCGCGTTGTTATTAAAAGAAGGAGATGTTGTTTTTTTAATTGGTCGCGTGACATTAAAAGATGAACAAACAAAGATTGTCGGCAATGAAATAAAACAAGTGCGAGATATTTATTCTTCCATAAAATCTATTAATTTGGATCTTTCAAGTCATTCTCAGCCGCCTTTAGAAGACTTAAAGAAAAAACTTTCTAAATATCCAGGTAAAATTCCAGTTTATTTAAAGATGAATACGAAAAATAATAAAAGTGTCGAAATCCTTGTGGGAGAAGAGCTTTTTGTCTCGCCTAATGAAAATCTGATGAATGAAGTAAAAGAAATCATCGGCAAAGAACATTTGACAGTGGAATTATAGTTGATAAAAAGGTTGTTAAATTTTTTATTTTTTCTATTGGGATTTAATCGCTTGACACTGTAAATGCCTGCTGTTACTATACTTACCGTTAAGGAGGTGAAATAAATGACGAAAAAGGATATTGTTTTAAAGATTACGGATCAAACAGGCATTAAACAAGTTGATGTCAAGAAAATTGTCCAAAAGACGTTTGATGTTATCGTCGATAGTTTAATGAAGAATGAAACCGTTGAATTAAGAAATTTTGGCGTTTTTAAGATAAAAGAACGACGAGCTCGTTTCGGCCGAAATCCTAGGACAGGCGAAAGCGTTCCAGTCCCGCCAAGAAAAGTTGTTGTTTTCAAGCCTGGTTTAGAAATGAAGTATAAAATTAAATAATTAATAAGAAATGTAAAGGGTATTTGGCATCTTAGAATACTCTTATTTTTTTAAGTTTATTAATTTATATTAAGATTTATATATTTAAGTTGAAAAAAACGTTAAAAAGATTTTATGACCAATAAATATTCCCTTCCTCGAGGTACCGCTGATATTCTTCCTATAGAGAGTCCGTTATGGCAGGAAATTGAGTCCAAAGCCCGCCAAATATGTCATCTTTATAATTTCAAAGAAATTCGCACGCCCATTTTTGAAGAAACCGCGCTTTTTAAGCGTTCTTTAGGCCAAACAAGCGATGTGGTTAATAAACAACTGTTAGAATTAGCTTCTCAGAGAATAACCGCAGATGATCCTATTGAATTAGCTGGATTAGCTTTAAGGCCTGAAGGAACAGCTTCTGTTGTTCGTTCATATATTGAAAATAATATTGACCGCCAAGAAATGATTTCAAAATTTTATTATATTGGTCCGATGTTTCGTGGCGAGCGTCCGCAAAAGGGAAGATTGCGGCAATTTCATCAAATTGGAGCTGAGACAATAGGTCCTGGAGCGACACAACCCTATTTGGATGTTGAAACAATTGCTCTGGCGATTAATTTGTTGAAATCTTTTGGTCTGAAAGATTTTAAATTAAAAATAAATACTTTAGGAAATTTAGAAGATAAGGAAAATTTTTCTAAAATTTTGCGCGAGAAATTAAAATCTTATTTGATCGATTTATCGGAATATTCAAAATCAAGATACGAAAGAAATGTGTTTAGGATTTTAGATAGTAAAGAAGAGTCTGATAAAGAAATAATTAAGAAAATAAAATTAGATTATTCCTTTTTATCTTCCGAAAGCCAGCGGAAATATGATATTGTAAAGTCAGCTCTAAAGGATATTGGGATAAAATTTGAAGAAGATATTTGTTTAGTGAGAGGCCTTGATTATTACAATTATACTGTTTTTGAAATAACAGATGATTCTTTGGGAAGCCAGAATGCTTTAGGTGCAGGTGGGCGTTATAATAATCTTGTTGGTTCACTTGGAGGAGAAAGCCGAATCGATATAGGAGGCGTTGGTTTTTCTTTAGGAATAGAAAGAATATTGTTGGCCTTACAAGCTAACAGTGAAAATTATAGACCAAAGTTAGATGTTTATTTGGCGCCATTAGATGATAAATCTTATAAAGAGGCATTTCAAGTTCTGAATAGTTTGCGTAAAAAAGGAATCTCTTGTGAAATGAATTATTTGCAGCAATCTTTAAAAAATCAAATGAGGGCCGCAGATAAAAGCGGAGCGTTAGGGGCTATTATTTTTGGAGAAGAAGAGTTAAAAACCAGACAAGTTGTTTTAAAAATAATGAGAAATGAAGAAATAAAAAGTGAGCCAGAAATAATTCAAGTTTTAGCTGATTTGAATTTTCAATGTAGAAAGGATAAATAGTAATGCTTCGGACACATACTTGTGGAGAATTAAGAAAAGAACATGGGGAAAAAGAAGTCATTTTGTGCGGTTGGGTTGCGGCTCGACGAGATCACGGAAAACTCATTTTTATTGATATCCGCGATCGTTATGGTATTACGCAAGTTGTTTTTATTCCGTCAGTAAGCAAAGAAGCACATGAAGTGGCTCAAAAGCTTGGCCCGGAATTTGTTATTAAAGTGACTGGAAAAGTTTCTGTGCGTCCGGCGAAAATGGTTAATGCGGAAATGCCAACCGGAGAAGTTGAATTATGCGCCACGCAGTTAGAAATTTTAAATACGAGTTTGGTCCCTGTCTTTGAAATTGATGATAAAGTCGATGTTTCCGAAGAGTTGCGTTTAACGTATCGTTATTTGGATTTACGCCGCAGTAAAGTCCGTCAAGCGTTGGAAGTCCGTCATAAATTGTGCGCGATTATTCGTGAGCTTTTAAATAAAGAGAATTTTATTGAAGTGGAGACACCGGTTTTGACAAAGTCAACGCCTGAAGGCGCGCGGGATTTTTTAGTTCCGTCGCGTTTGAATTTAGGTTCATTTTATGCGCTTCCGCAATCACCACAATTATTTAAACAAATTTTAATGGTTTCGGGGTTTGACCGTTATTATCAAATTGTTAAATGTTTCCGTGATGAAGATTTGCGTGCGGATCGTCAGCCGGAATTTACTCAGCTGGATATGGAGATGTCTTTTATAACAGAAGAAGATATTTTTTCTTTGACAGAGAAATTATTTCAGAAAATTTTCAAGGAAATTAAAGGTGTTGATATCCCGATTCCTTTTAGGCGTATGACGCATCAGGAAGCGATGACAAAATATAACAGTGATAAACCGGATTTGCGTCAAAAGGAAGATGAATTTGCCTTTGCGTGGATTATTGATTTCCCGATGTTTAAATTTAATAAAGAAGAAAATCGTTGGGAAAGCGAGCATCATCCGTTTACGTCTGTTAAGGAAGAAGACGCACGTTATTTGGAAACAGGAGAATATGAGAAAATCCGCGCGCGTTCGTATGATTTGGTTTTAAACGGCAGTGAACTTGGCAGTGGTTCTATTCGTATTCATCGTAAAGAAATGCAACGAAAAGTTTTTGATATTATTGGGCTTGATCAAGGTCAAATTGAAAAACGTTTCGGATTTCTTCTTAAAGCTTTTGAATATGGTGCGCCGCCTCACGCGGGCGTAGCTTATGGGATTGATCGATTGGTTTCTATTTTAACCGGTCAAGATTCGATTCGAGATACGATTGCTTTTCCTAAAACGCAAAAAGGCACGTGCATGATGTCTGATGCTCCGTCGGAAGTAGACGCGAAACAAGTGCAAGATTTGGGACTAATGTTATATAAAAAAGGAGGCAAAAATGCCTAAGGTATTTAAAAATATTTTAGGAATTATTTTTTTGGGCTTTTTTGTTGTCGGTTGCGGAGTAACAAAAGGAGTTAAAGTTCAAACCTATTTTGAAGATAAACCGCGTGTTGATCAGGATTTACCTTATGGCAATCAAGGATTTTTGGGTGGTTCTGGTAAAAATACAGCTTTGCCTGAACGAAAGCTTACGCGTAAGGTTTTTGTTGTTGAAGTTTCAAAAGAAGCGTTGGCTACAGAAGAAGTTAGTAAAAAAACATGTTCAGAATGTTCTTCTGTCAAGGCATCTTCTCAAGAGTCTGATAAGAAAGCAGTTTCTACGATAACAACAGTTGAACCAAATGTTCCTGTGGTGAATATTGCTAAAACTGAAGAAGAGATGTTAAAACCTTCTTACGTGGAATATGTGGTTGACAAAGATGATACGTTGCAGAAAATCGCGAAAAAATTTTATGACAATTATAACAAATGGACAAAAATTTATGAGGCCAATAAAAGTCTCATTAAAAATCCGGATCGTATCCAGCCCGGCATCACTTTAAGAATTCCTATGGAGTAAATTTTATTTTATGGAACGTATTATCACTTTTAGCGGTAATCAGGACTTACAGACCTTTTTCGGAAAATATGACGAGAATTTGCGCCTGATTGAAAAGGAATTGAATATTAAGATTGTTCGTAATAATAGCGGATTGAAATGTTTAGGTGATCGGCAGAATGTAGATAAGGCGTGTGAGCTCTTTGATTATTTGCAGGGATTAACGGCTAATGGGCTTGGTATTAAATCGCGTGATATTGTTTATGCTTTAAAATTGGCGCATCCAGAAGAAGGCGTTGATTTTAAAAGATTAGCCAAAGACAGAATTGATGTTTCTGTTAAAGGCGGCTTGATTACGCCAAAGACAAAAGGCCAGATTGAATATATTGATGCGATAAAAAAACATGATATTGTTTTTGGTATTGGCCCTGCTGGTACCGGAAAAACATATTTGGCGGTGGCTATGGCGGTTAATGCGATGAAAAAAGGATTGGTGAGAAGAATTATTTTAACGCGTCCTGCGATTGAGGCAGGCGAAAATTTAGGATTTCTTCCGGGGGACATGGTGGAAAAAGTTTCTCCGTATGTGCGGCCGCTTTATGATGCTCTTTATGATATGATTGAAGCAGATAAAGTGGAATCCTATACTGAACAAGGCGTGATTGAAGTGGCGCCACTTGCATTTATGCGCGGCAGGACATTAAATGATGCGTTTGTTATTTTGGATGAGGCTCAAAACAGCACGCCGTTTCAGATGAAAATGTTTTTAACGCGATTAGGCTTTGATTCTAAAACGGTTATTACGGGAGATTTAACGCAGAGCGACTTGCCTAAAGGCACAATGAATGGATTAAGTCACGCGCAGGATGTGTTAAAAAATATTGAAGGTATTAAATTTATGTATTTAACGGGCGCGGATGTGGTTCGTCATGATCTGGTGCAAAAAATCATAGAGGCTTATGGACATGAAGATAAAAACAACGGATAACACAAGAAATATTTTTATTATTATTTTGTCTTTTTTTATTATTTTGGCTATTGGCCTTTTTTGTTATGTTTCAGGATATTCTTTGATTATTCCTTTATTGCTTCTTTTAGTTGGCATTCATTTGCATTTTTTTGAAAAAGCGCATGTGAAGATATTTTTGCATTTGGGGCTTTTATTGGCCTTATTGCTTTTTATCACAGATCTTGCTCAAAGGTATTTTACAAGTTCTCCTTATTATATCCCCGTTGCGGCTTTTGTGATGTTAACCATGCTTTTATATAAAGATGTGCAATTGTCTTTTATTATGGGATTTGTCTGTAGCGTTGTGGTGACTCTCGTCTTAGGCGGGGATTTAAGCATGATGTTTATTTTCTTTATAGGAAGCGTGATAGGCGCTTATGTTGTGCGTGAGGCCAGGACACGAGGGAAGCTTATTAGCGCCGGATTTGTAGTAAGCGCAGTGAATATTTTAACCTTAACTTTATTAAACCCGCATTTTTCCTTGTTTTATTCC
>ERZ795059.4708-NODE-4708-length-12699-cov-20.973663_pt1 | contig 12699 bp, 18 predicted proteins | sample MGYA00375143_ERZ795059 | MGnify/ENA primary metagenome ERZ795059 (study PRJEB30188, sample SAMN05720168) | activated sludge metagenome | isolation source: Anaerobic digester | place: USA | collected 2015-01-07 ... | reverse complement strand
TTGGCCCAGACGACCGCCTTCTCGGTGGCGATCACCGGGGGGAGCAGGTCGTACATCTGCTGCAGCGCCCGGCGGCTGATCGCCGGGTGCGCGAAGAGTTTCTGGACCCCGCCGCTCACCGGGGCGAGCCAGGCGTTCCCGCCCAGCCGGCGGATCGCGAGGGCGTCGTCCTGAAGCCGGAGCAGGGGGGCCGGGTCCCCGGCGAGGGCCGGGGCGGACCCGATGCAGACGAACGGGATCCCGGCGACGACCCGCTGCTCGAGGTAGCGCCACGGGGGGGCGGCCGGGTCGAGGAGCGAGGGGGTAGGGGGTTGCCGCATTTTACACCACATTTTACCGTTGAGGCCTCATCAGTTCCGATATGTCTGCAGCCGGCCGCCGGACATCCGGGTCTGGATCATCCCGCCGCGGGCGAGGTGGTCTGCGGGGGAACCCCGGACGACATCGACCCAGATCCCATACCCCTGAGCATCCTTTAGGACGCGGGCGTGCCGGACGACCTGGGCCGCCCGCTTCCGCTCGGCCTGCGCCTCGGCCTTGGTGGTGTACCTAGCCCAGATCTCAAACCGTTTCCCGCCGATCCACTTGAACTCCTGTTCGGGAACCTTGACTTTGGACATTTTATCCCCTCAGAGGTTGATCCGATACCCGCCCTGAACCTTGCGCCCGTGCCAGACGCTGTTCGCTGGCCACATCAGGGCCGCATCCAGGTAGGCGCTTGCCCGTGAGGGATGCACGAACTTCCCCTGGGGGTATTCGCCGTTCTCAGCCTTGAGGCAGTACCCGCCACGATACGGGACCGCTTTGATGAGGAGAGTTTTCTTCGGGGTTGTCTTTGACATAGTGACCACTTTGCTCCAGTTTTTCACAGGCTTTTTTTCTGACCTGCTTTGCACTTGACCCGGTACCGCTCCAGCTTCCCCTGCTCGCGGGGGGCGGCGGCGGCGTGGAGAGCCTGCCAGACCGCCCGTTTCGAGACCCCGTAGGCATCCGCGATCTGGGCCTGCGAGTAGCCGAGCTTTGTCAGGTAGAGGTACCGCGCCCGCTGGGTGTCGAACCGCTGGTTGGCGGCACTCAGGTCTTTCTTTGCGATCTGCTTCGGCACCGGCGTTCCTCCGCAGCGGGACCCTGTTGCCGATCCCGTTGCCGATGGGTGGAGGGTCAGAACGAGGAGAGATATAGTTTGCCTATGGATGGGGCTGTGGTGCGGATCGGAGAAAAAATCGTCGGGGGAGTTGTCGAACGGGGGGCGGGGCGGGGAGATCCACAATCCCGATCCGGGATCGCCCCGGATCAGGGGCCGGATCGGGGATCCGGGGAAATTGATCCGGGATGATTCCTGAACGGGGCTACCTCAACTGCCGGAGCCGGAGGTCGCTCAGCAGTCTCCGGAACGCCGCTTCGTCCGGGGCATCGGGGAGGTTCGAGGCATCCCGTGCCGCAGCCAGGTCCCGGAACGCGGCCTGCACCTCGCGGTCCTCGACCGTCCACGACACCGGCCGGTACTCGATCCGCCCGGTCTCGAAGAGGGTGATCCCGAACCGTGCCGTCCGGTAGGCGGTGGCGAGGCTTTTGTGCGGGTCCCGGACGGCGGCCCGCTTGACGCTGTCCGCGTACTGGCTCTGGGCCATCCCCATGATCGAGTGGTACGAGGCCCGGCTGACGGTCTTCCGGGCGAGCGAGGCAAGGGCGTCGAGCACGGGAGAGGGCTCCACGACGACCGGCGAGGTGACGGTCCAGAGGTTGTTGACATTGCCCTTGATGAGTTGGGCGACGAGATGGCCGATCTCCGAGTAGGAAATATCCATCTCCCGCCCGGCCTCGTCCACGTACTGCCGCGTCGGACGGGTCTCCGGGACCCGGTGCCCTTCGAGGATCCGGCGGGTCGGGACTTGATACACGACGACATGGTCGTAGTCGCTCTCGGGGGTCGCCATGCCCCACATCCGCGACCCGACCTCGGTCACGAAGAGGGTTTGCCCCTCAATCATCCTTCGCCCCCCCATGATGCGAGAAGAACCCCGACACAAACCCGATCAGGGCCCCGATGTCGTGGAGCGGGATGCCGGTCACCCCGAACCCCGCCAGGGCGTGGAGGGCCATCCCCCCAAGGGGAGTCAGTCCCACTACCCAGCCGCAGACCGCACCGACCAGCGTCGAGAGGATCACCACCACAAAGCTCAGGAGGACTACCAAAACCCCAGCGATCAAACCCGCCGTCGCCCCGCTCATTCTGACCCCCGGTTTCGCTCTTCCCGCTCCCGCTGGATGGCCTCGCTGACTTTCTGGCCCCTCTCGGGATCGTATGTGTAACTCCTGAAGAGGTAGCCCGCGATGAGGGAGGATACTGCCGGTGTGTGATAGCGCACCACCTCGTCACGGACATCCAGTTCCAAGGAAAATAACTGGGAGTTCAATTCGCGCATTGAATTGGAAATGCTGTGCCACCGGTCATAATCTAGATCGAGGTAAATCCAGAGTCGCGGCTTGAGCCAGAACATTACGCGCTCGAGGTGCTGCACTACCTTCGGGAGCAACCACCGCTCGATCCTAATCTGCAGCCGGGTCATCTCACACCCCCAACTGCCGCTGCCGGAGGAACGGTTTCAGGTCCTCCTTGATGTAGTACTTCGCCCCCAGGTCCTGCAGCAGGTCCACGGCCTCGCGGGCGAACCGGTGCCAGTCGATGGCCGCCTCGATCTTTGCCATGTCGCCGGAACGGGCGTTCAGCTTCCCGACCCGGAACTGATCGACATACTCATGGGTCTCCTTGATGATCGCGAGCGTCTGGGCCGGGTCGATCACCGGCTCGCAGGAGACCCACGTCTCGATGCCGAGCCGGTGCGCCGCCCGGAGGGCCGCGACCCGGCCGGCGTAGGTGTCGGCCCCCGGCTCGTAGCGGGCGAGGTCCTCGGGGTCGGTGAACGTCAGGGTGGCGGCGTAGGTGCAGCGGGCCTTGTGCTCCGCGAGGAGGTCGAAGTCCCGGATGCTGCGCCGCCCGCCCTTGGTGAGGATCTGGACCGGCTGCTCGTGCCGGAGCAGGATCTCCAGCGCCTGCCGGGTGATCCCGCGCCGCTCCTCAATGTCCTGATAGGGATCGCAGGTGAAGCAGAGCAGGATCGGCTTCTGGTTCCCGGCAGCCTGGAGGGCCTTGGCGTCCTGAACGAGCTTCGCGATGATCCCGGCCCGGGGCACGGGCTTGTGGAACTCTTCGACCTGCATGTGCAGGACATCTGAGGCGTAGCAGTATTGACATCCGTGAGAACAGCCCCGATAGAGATTGAGGGCAAGCGGGGAATACTCCCGTGCCCGGCCCCTCGGTTCGTAGACGACCGAGAGGGTCATGCGGACCCCCGGTACACGGTCCCCGCCTTCGGCAGATCCCGCACCGCTCCCCGGAGATCCCGGGCCGGGATCTCGAGCGGGGCCGCCTGGAGCGATGTGGAGTAGCCCGGCGGCGGATTAGAATTGATTTCAGCCATTTTTATCACCCATTTTTAGGATCTGCATGTGCAGGATCTGACAGTGGGTTGTCGGTTATCTTATTTAGTTGTTCCCCTTTCGGCCGCCGGGTTTCCGTCCGGATCGTCCGGCGTTTCTTCCACGATCATCCCGGCAACGAAAACCATCTTCTTTCCGTCGCCGGATACCGGCCGCCCGATGATGGTGAGCCAGTCCAGGTAGAGGTCGATCTCCGTCTCGGGGGTGGCGATCTCCGCCAGTTTGACGACGAACGCCTGCAGGTTCGCGAGGGTGATGGTGGCGAACCGGAGGGCGTCCCCCGGCTCGCCCTCGACCGTGGCGACAGCCTCTGCCGCGTTCTTGTCCAGGACCCGGTAGCCGTCCGGCGTAAGGAGGGCGGGGGGGTCTTCGATCATAGGGTCGCCTCCTGGCGGCGGCGGAAGACATACATCGCCCTGATCTCGTTGGCGGGGCGGGCGGCCACCAGGTCGAACCCGGCGGCCGTGAACAGATCGCGGTCGTCTTCAAGGCGGCGGAACATCTGGTACTTCCCGTCCGTAACCGGCGGGTCCGACATACAGAATGCGGTGACCGCGTCCCGAACCCGACCCTGTTTCAACAGCATCCCGGCCAGCACGGCAGAGTACGGGAACCAGCCGAACGGGTTGTCGTACCAGGTGAAGATGAAGAGCCACTCCTCGGCGTAGCGGGTGAGGTTCTGCAGGATCTGGCGGTAGGCGGTGTCGTCCATGATGTGAAAGAGCATGTCCTGGCAGATCACGACCCGGCCCGATACCCCGGGCACCCGCACCTCGGCCGGGGAGCAGTGGAACGTCCAGCCGGGGTGCGCCTTGCGGTTCGCCTCAAGGATCGTCGGGGAGATGTCGATCCCGGTGTAGGCTCTGGGCTGGATCCCTTCGGCCCAGAAGGTCAGGTCGCCGCACCCCACGTCCACCACGGTGTCGAGGTCGCCGGCATACTCGGCGATGACGGCCTGTTTCCAGGCCCGGGAAACTGTGATGTCGCGGCGGCTGCTGCCGCCACCGTTCCGGTAATGGGTCTCCCAGTAGTTCGGACCCATCTCACGCCCCCTGCATCCGGCGCAGCCCTTCCTCGAGAGAGGTCCGGGCCTCCCAGCCGAGCACCGCCTTTGCCCGTGCAAAGCTCATCCGCTTGATCGGGATGATCGTCGGCTCGACCCCGGCCTCGAGGATCGGGGAGGACGAGCCGAAGACCCCGACCACCTTCTTCGCGAGATCGACCGCCGAGATCGGTTCGTCGTTGCCGATGTTGTAGACCTCGTAGGGCTCGGTCTGGTCCCGGTGCAGCACCCGCAGGACACCTTCCACGGCGTCATCGATGAAGCACCAGGAGCGTTCGGTGTTGACGTGGGCGGTGATCGGGCGGTTCGCCTTCGCGCTGTCGATGAACCGCGCGACGGCGCTCCGGTAGGTGTTGCCGAGTTCGCCGGGACCATACAGCATACAGAACCGGGTGGTGCTGGCGACCAGGCCGTTCTGGACGGCGTTGTAGCGGATCAACTCGTCGGCGTGGCGCTTGGTCATGCCGTAGTAGGAGGTCGGGATGCCGAACGGGGTGTCCTCGGCAACGGTGACCGGGGTGCCGTCCGGGCCCTGGTAGGCGGAGCCGTACTCCTCGCTCGACCCCGCGTAGACCAGCCGGGCGTTGTGGTTGAGGCAGAGGTGAACGACGTTCTGGGCTCCGATGGTGTTCGTCCGGATCGCCAGGTCCGGGGTCTCTTCGCACTCTTTCCGGGAGACCATCGCGGCGTAGTGGACGACGAGATCGGGCCGGGCGACTGCGAAGGCGCGTTCCAGGCTGAAATAGTCGTTGACGTCGCCCCGGATGTAGTTCTCCTGCACGACCCGTTCCCGGTCGAAGACAAAGACCTCGTGGTCGGTGGTGGCGGCGAGCGCCCGGCGGAGGTTGGTGCCGATGAACCCGAGCCCACCGGTGATCAGGATCCTCATGCACACACCTCCCGCAGGCCGTGGAGCAGCCGGTCGTGGAACTCAATCTGGCGGGCGTGCGGCAGGGCCCGGGTCTCGAAGCAGGGGGCGAACCGACCGTCTTTCCCGACCAGGTAGTAGTCGCCCCAGGTTTTGGAGACGGCGGTGATCCCGTAGCGGTCCGGGTTGAGCCAGACGGCGGATCCCGGGAGCGGGGCGAAGGCCGAGAGCAGCCAGCGGTCGGGCCGGGTAGCCTCCGCGAACCGGAGGGTTTCCTCCACGGTCTCGGCGGTCTCGCCGGGGAAATTCACCATGAAGTAGGCTTTGGCAAGCATCCCGGCGTCCTGCACCATGCGGATCGCCTCGGCGTTCGTATCGACGCGGGCCTGTTTCTGCATGGCGTCCAGGATCCGCTGGGACCCCGACTCGATCCCCATGGAGATCTCGGTGCAGCCGGCGGCGTGGGCCTGGGCCAGCAGATCGGGGGTGATCCGGCGACTGTCCATATTGAGCCGGAACGCGATGTCGAGCGGTTCCAGCGCGGTGAGCAGGGTAGAGAGGTACGCAGGGTTGACGTTCATGTTGTCGTCTCCGAAGACGATTTTATGGAAGCCGAGGTCTTTGCAGACCGTGACCTCGCGGATCACCCGGTCTACTGAGAACCGGCGGTAGGTGGTGCCGGCGAGCTTGGAGCAGAAGGCACAGCGGTAGGGGCAGCCCCGGCTGGTGTAGACCGGGGTGCAGGCGTCGCCGCCGGGGCGGTAGCGGTGCAGGTCGATCTTCGTCCGGTGGGGCAGCGGGATCTGGTCGGGTTCCGGCAGGCCGCAGAGGTAGTCCGGGCCGAGCTGGCCCGCGGTGAGGTCGGCAACGATCCGGGGGAGCGCGGTTTCGGCCTCCCCCCGGACGATGCAGTCGCCGTCCCGGATCCGGTTGATCATGTCGGTGGGCAGGAACGTGGGGTGCGGTCCTCCGACCATCACCGGGCAGTCGATCTGCGGGATCAGCCTTTCGACCTGCGGGACGTTCGGGGTCACGCAGGTGATCCCGGCGAGGTCGTAGCCTCCCGTAGGGGGGAGGGGGCGGCCGCCGGTCAGGTCGGCGATATCGGTATGGCAACCGAGGTCTTCTAAGACTGCCGCGAGGTACAGCAACCCCATCGGGGGGTAGGCGGCATCATTCTCCAGGTAGGGAGAGGGCGGGTTGATGAGTAAAATTCGGGTCATTATTTCCCTCTGAATATGAGACTGATGGCGTTTCGTTCCGCCCGGCGGTAGCCTTCCCGCATCTGGGCGGTGTTGCGCGAGAGCTGGGCCGGGTGCTCCCGGTAAAAGGGGCCGGGGCCCGGCACCACGACGCACCGTGCCCCCTTCCAGAAGTAGCGGAAGAAGAGGTCGCGGTCGGCGTCGGCGTTCTTCATTGCGGGGTTCCACGCCCCGAACCGGTGGTAGGCGTTGGCCTCCACCATGAACGACGAGGAGTTGATCGGGTTCTTCGCGAAGAGCATCAGGAACCGGAGCAGGTTCGACCGCTCGAAGATCGGGTCGAGCCGCCGGGTCTTGAGCCAGACGGGGGTGATCGGCCGCCGGGCGGCGAGGGTCGGGCCGGTCGAGAAGTCGCGGTAGTACGACCAGTCGGCACCGGCGGCCTGAATCGCTTCGACCTGGCGGGCGAGGTGGTCGGGATCGACGTAGGCGTCGTCCGCCGCGAGGAATGTCAGGTAGTGGCCGGTCGCTACCGCGAACCCCAGCCAGAGGGCGTCCGCCGCCCCCCGGTTCTCCGGCGAGGAGAGGACGGACACGCTCTTGCCGGGAGGGGCCCCGGCCCGGACCTGGTGGGCGATCTCTTCGGTGCGGTCGGTGGACCCGTCGTTGACGATCAGGATCTCGACCGGCTCGCAGGTCTGAGCGAAGACCGATGCCACGGCCTCCGCAAGGTACCGCTCGGCGTTGTAGGCGGGGATCACCACCGAGACCAGGGGGGTCATATCAGGTCCTCCAGGATCGCGGCGATCCGGTCTGCCCGGGCACTCAGAGGGTAGACGCTGGCGATCCGGGCACGGGCTCGCTCTCCGAGTTCGGGGTGGTCCCGAGCCGCCTGGATCGCGGCGACCGGGTCCTCCGCAAAGGAGATGCCCGCATCCCCGACCAGCAGGGGGAGGTTACCCACCTCCCGCACGACCGGGGCACAGCCGCAGAGCATGGCTTCCGCGACGCAGGCGCCGAAGGTCTCGGTGTAGGAGCATTGCGCGTAGACGGTGGATGCCTGATACAACCCGATCAGGGTCTCCTGCGGCAGCGGGCCGAAGAGGGAGAGGTTCTCGGTCGGGCGGGACTGGAGGGCCTCAATCACCCGGGGCCCGAGCCCGGCGAGGATGATGTCGCAGTCGATCTGGGGGGCTGCGGCTACCAGCGTTTCAATCCCTTTCAGGGCGGCGCGGTCGGTCGTCTGCACCAGGGCTACCGAGAGGACCTGGTCGGCCTTCTCGCCCCGGGGGGTGAATTGTGCGGGGTCAAACCCGAGCGGCACGACGGCGATCGGGGCGTTCGTGGGGCCGAATGATCTCCTGACCTCCTGGGCCAGGTAGGGGGAGGGGACGAGGATCTGGTCGGCGTGATTCAGGATCGCCTGCACCATCCGGCGTTTCCCGGGGTGGAGCGGGTAGCCGTAGCCGAACCGCGGGACCGGGTCGGCTTCGTATCCCGCGATGGCGACGACGGTCTTGACCCCGTAGATCTTCGCCAGCGCCAGGGTGCCGAGCGCGTGGAGGTCGGCCGCCCAGATGTAGGCGAGGTCTGCCCACTTCAGCCCGGCCGCGAGTTCCCGCACCAGAGCAACCTTGTTCGGCGCGGTGCCGCCGTTGCCGAGGTTGGTGACCTGCACGTCCAGCGTCTTGACGGTATGGCGTTGCCGGATCAGGGCGAGATCGGTGTCGATGAAGGGCGACGGCAGCTCGCTGGCAAGCCGGACGAAGAGGATGTTCGCCATCAGACGCCCCCCTTCGGTTGCCGGGCGAGGGCGGTGATGAACTCCGCGCTCAGCCGCTGCGGGTCGTCTTTCAGGATCTCGTGGTGCGCGGCCAGGATGGCCTGCGGGCTCTCTCCTTTGGTCTCCCGGAGCCGGGCCAGACCCGCGACGGCAGCGGGGTTGACGACCGCGGCCCGGCTACTTTTTCTTCTTCCGGCGGGTACGACGACCTGCCGCCGCTCCGCCGCCGGCATCCGGGCGAAGCACTCCCGGCAGACATACCGGGTCACCTCCCGGTGGAGGCCCGGGGGGATGTACTGGTACCGGAGGAGCCGGTGTTTCGGATAGACCAGCCCGCACTTCAGGCAGACCTTGTGCTCGGCATCCGGTTTCTGGTCCGTGATCGGGACCCCGGGCCGGGGCGCCCCCCGCGTCCCGGCCCTCGTGTGGCATTGTTCTGGCGACATTTTTCTTCCCTTTCGGCACATTTTTACGGGTCTGCTGCTCTTCGAGGTCCGCGACCCGGCCCCGGAGGTCCTTGATCTCGTTCAGTGTATGGGTGAGGAGCGTCACGATCTGCGTGAACTGATACTCTAGCGTCGTTCCCCCCTGCACGTGGGCGAGGACGGTGTTCGCGGTCTCGTAGATCGACCCGAGCGTCTGCTGGATCGGGTCGAGCTGCTGGCAGAACCCGTCCAGAATCGCCTTGCTCTGCTCGACCATCCCCCGGGCGACCGACCGCTCCACGATCGGCTCGATGTTCAGGGCGTTCCGCAGCCCCCGGTCGATCTGGTCCGCGAGGATCGGGTCCGTGGTCTCGATCTCCCCGGCGTCCGGCCGGCCGTGGTGGGCGAGCGAGTTGTCACAGTAGATCCCGGGCGTCGTGAGCTGGTGCCCGGCGTCCAGCACTTTCCGGGCCGCTTTGGAGGCGAACGCAAAATGAGGCTTGTCGATGATCGTCGGGGTGCCGAGGGTGAGCCGCACCCCGAACCACCCCTGTTCTTCTACGAACCGGGCAACCCCGTCCTGGATCTGGGCGGCCGCGAGCGTCGTGGCTTCATCGACATCGGCGGCCATGAGGTGCGTCCGCTCGACCCGGTAGGCGACGAGCGACTTCCCGTGATACTCGATCCCGACCGTTCCCCCGACCGTCTGGACATGGAAGAGGTGGCGTTCGGGCCCCCGCGGTTTCCAGGACCGGACGAGGATCGACCGGGCCCGGCTCTGCCGCCACCCGGCGGTGACCAGGGGCCGGTTCTGGTCGAGGATCGGGATCTTGATCTTGATGTGGTGCGGGATGCAGAGAGTATACGACCCGTCTTTGTTCGGGTTCTGCGCGAGCAGGTTCTGCAGCCGGGGGGTGACGATATACCCGGTCGCCCGGTTCTGGAGCGGGTCGGTGGTGGCGATGGTGTGGGTCTTGCCCTTATGCGTGAAGGCGATCCGGCGGGCGACGATGAGCCCGTAGGATTCAAGTTTCCCGACGACCTGGCAGACGTAACTCCGGGACTTGTTGAGCCGGCGGGCTACCTGAGCCTGGTACTGGCCCTGCTCGAGGAGCCGGATGATGTTGATCTGGGTCGCGTTCAGCGACCGGACGTACTGAACCGCCGCAAGATCATCGAATGTCGCTTGTCGCTCTGCCAAAACGCCACGTCCCCTGAATCAAGAAGGGGGTGCGGGGATCGTGGGACGAAGCGTGCCTGCGGGAGGGGGGAGGCAAAGCCTCCCCGGCCCCGGAGGGAACAGTCCCATTTTACGCCGCATTTTACCACATTCTACAGCACATTTTACCGAGGGGGGCGCTAGGCCCCGGTGACCGGGTTCGGGCCGGTCTGAGCGGCACGCCGATAGCGCCGCACGGTCTGGAGAGCCTGGGACTCCAGCCGGCGGGCCGATGAGTGCATCCCTGCCCCTTCGAGCGCCGCGGCTTTCGCCGCCAGCGCCCGCACCGTCTTCTGCTCGGGCTTCGACAGGCCGTGGAGGTTGCGGAGCTCCTCCTCCACGGTCGGCGGAACCTTTTTCCCGAACGCTCGGCGGACTGTTTGGAGCACCGGACGATCTCCGTCGGGCGCGTTCACCTCATTTTTGGGACACATTTTACGACCTCCCCCCACACAAGCGAACCCCCAGGATCAGCCGGATCCGCCCGGATGAAGGGTATACTCAATCATTGGCGGTAGGTCCGTCATAAAGATTACCTATCAGTTGCCCGGGCGAGGGAGGGGGGGTTTTCGTGAAGTCCGCGAACGTGCCCGGGGGCCGGGTGAACGGGGAGAGGGCCCGGATCCGGCAGATGAACACGATACCGGAGGGCTATCACTCCCCCCCAAATCCGGTGAACAGATCGGGGGCCCGAAGGATTGTTGGTAATGCCGGCCGGGATAAACGCTCAATGCCCCTGCCGGTTTCCAGTACCCTTGGATCGATCCAGTACCCTTAGACCCCCCTTCTGCTCCGGTAAATCCCTCGATGCCCCGCGATGCTCCGGGCCCGGCAGGGGGGTTCCCGCGGGGGGATCGGACGACCCCCCTGTAGCGATGTTCACCCCCGGACACCCCCCCGGTTAACAGTCAGGTATTAACACATCTGGAGGGGATTCGTGGTTATCCCCCCCATTTCTGTGCAATCAGAAGTTAACATCAGAGGGGGTGGAGTATATGAACTGATGTTAACCCGGACACCCCCTAGTGTTCGGGTGAACGGCGGGGGTGCGAGAAAAAACTAATAGGGTTGGACGGGGGCCGGGAAGAAGAGGGAGGGGGAGTTAGCGCGGGGACCGCTTCTTCGGCGCGGACTTCTTCCGCCCCGGCGCACCGGGGGCAGACCGCCGGGGATTGCCTCCGCTCTCGTAGCCGACGCGGGGGCCACTGAAGATCTCGGCGGGAGACCGGAACCCCGGGGCCGGGGTGCCGAACGCGGGGCCATAGTTCAGGAAGGGGGCCGGCTGCGGGAGACCGTAGCCGAACTGGGGGCCCTGGGGCCGGGAGGGCTCCTGCTGCGGACCACTGAACCCGAACGAGGGTCCTTGGGTCTGGGGGGGCCCCTGCTGCGGGAGCCGGTCCCCGAACTCGCGCCGGAACTTGGCCTCCTCCCTCGCCATCTCGAGCTGGAACCGGCGCTCTTCCCGGGCAAGTTCCTGCTGCTCCCGCTGGATCTCCATCGCGGCCTTCCGCCGCTCGACCTCGCGCTTGCGCCGTTCCAGAGCCAGTTTCTGCTCCTGTTCCTGCCGGTCGAGGGCTTCCGCGTTCTTCCGCTCGACCCAGGCCGCGTAGCGGGAGATCCCGGAGGATGCCGCTTCAGCCCCCTTCACCAGGGCCCCCCCGGCTATGGCCGCGTACCGGCCGCCGGTCTGGAGGATCTCTTTGGCTTTCTTCTTCTGCTCGGCCCGCCGCTGCTGCCGGGCGAGGTCGTCGGCAGACGGGGGGGCGGTCGTCGGGCCCGGAGCGTCCACCGGGTAGTACTCGCGGTCGGGGGGAGCAAAGTCGTCAAGGTCTTTTTTGGTCCGTGCCATGGAGGGCATCTCCTCCCTGAGATGGTTTCCCCGGCAGGTGAAATAGATTGCCTATGGAAGAATTGCTTCTGGGGCATCGGACGAAAAATTGCCGGTGAAGTTGTCGAACGGTGGCCGCTCCGGCGAGATCCGGGATCGGGGGATCGGATCTCCCGCGAAAAGAACGGTATCGGGAATCGGGGAAAAATGTTCCGGGAATGTTCCCGAACGGGGCCGCGAGCGGGGTCAGTCCTCGGCCGGGAGGCGGCCCGTCTCCCGCAGCCGCACCCCCCGGGCGATCAGGAGGAGGAACGCCACCACAGTCAGGGCGGCGGTCCACCCGAGAGCCCGGTCGGTGATGAGGAACTCGTCGCTGGGGAGGGTTCCGGTGGTGGGGAGCGGGGGCGCGATCTCAGGCAGGATCTGTGGCCCAGACGGCCGGAACGGCAGGTTCTCGATCTGCCGGGCTGGGTCGTGGGTATCCCTGACGAGGAAGTAGCCGTTGAGGGCGGCGAGGAGCACGCTACAGATAAGCCCGGCCAGGACCCCATAGCCGAGCAGGACCTGCAGGCGGTCGGGGGGCATGGGGTCACCGCTTTTCGAGCGACTGCAGCAGCCGGGTGAGGTCGATCCCGAACTTCTCGTTGAGGACCTTGTCGCAGACCTCCAGGCCGGTCTTGAGGTTGCCCTGGCCCTCCCGGAACTCGAAGATCCGGGTCTTGTCGCGGCGGGTGCGGATGGAGATCTCGATGTTGTATTCGCTGAGCAGCCGGACGATCTGCCGGAGTTCGTCGGGCGAGTAGGTCTCGG
>ERZ795059.4707-NODE-4707-length-12700-cov-4.998102_pt1 | contig 12700 bp, 9 predicted proteins | sample MGYA00375143_ERZ795059 | MGnify/ENA primary metagenome ERZ795059 (study PRJEB30188, sample SAMN05720168) | activated sludge metagenome | isolation source: Anaerobic digester | place: USA | collected 2015-01-07 ... | reverse complement strand
TATCATATGCTATAACAGTACATTCAAAGCCTTGTAATTTTTTGGCAAATGCACCGCCCATATTCCCATATCCAATTATCCCAACTGTTCTGTCTTTGAGTTCTATACCACGGTTACCTTCGCGATCCCACACTAATTGTCTGACTTCTTTATCGGCTTTTACAATATTGTTCATAAGAGCAAGCAATACACCTATGGTTTGCTCTCCTACGGCATCTCTATTGCCTTCGGGGGAATTCAAACAAACAATTCCTTTAGATTGTGCATACGGAATATCTATGGTTTCCATACCTGCACCAACTCGTCCTATGCAGCGTAAATTATGAGCCTTGTCAAAAAAAGTTTTGTCGGCAATAATTTTTGAACGAACTACCACTGCTTGATACTTGTGTATGCATGCATGAACTTCGTCAATAGTCATATGTTCATTATGTGTAACAGAAAATCCCGCATCTGCAAATTTTGCAAGCATTGTTTGATGAGCATCGTCTATTATTAATATGGAAACTTTAGTCATATCTATCCTTTTGCTTGTTCTCTATTCGTGTGGTAAAAATACATGTTTTACTTTGTAATTTTTGAAAATACCAATGGAATGTATTATTTATTTGTATGAATAACAACATGCTCTTCTATATTTGTAATAGATTATATAATAGCATTTTTAAATATGTAATAGTGATGATAAGAAAGTTTTTTTAGCAAAACATGACAAACGCATTAAAAAAATATGTATTTATGTAAAAAATAAAAAACTATGGCAACTATAAGAATCTCAAAAGAATTTGTGTTTGATATGGCACATGCACTTCATAAATACGATGGTTTATGCAAAAATATTCACGGACATACATATAAGCTTCAAGTAACTCTTCGTGGACCAATAAATACCGACGAAGAATCTACAAAATTGGGAATGGTTCTCGACTTTAGTGAATTAAAGCGAATTGTTAAAATTCCTATTGTTGATAAATTTGATCATGCACTTGCAGTAAACACTCGTCACGGAATGGATGTTGATGTAAAACACTATCAGGAAGAAGGCAAATTTATTGAATTACCTTTTCAACCAACATGTGAAAATTTGGTTGTTTATTTTGCCGAAATTATTCAAAAGGAATTACCTTCACATGTCGATTTATATAGCTTACGTTTATACGAAACTCCTACTTCGTGGGGCGAATGGTATGCTGATGATAATATGTAAATGATTGCAATAATTATGGTATATAATTTGCTTTGTAGCGGCGTTTTAAAATAATTCTATATGAAAAAAATACATGCTTTTTATATCTTAATTTTTGTATGTTGTTCATGTCCTTCTTTGTGGGCACAAAACAATAAAGTAGTATTTTCAGGTTTATATGAATTAAATGTATATAACGACCCTTCGTACAAAGCTTCTTTTTTGTACGAACACGCTCTGAATGATAGGGTTAGTTTAAATTATAATTTCAGTTTAGGGGTTACTCCTGAAGATGGGTTTGTATTTCAAGGTCCCATGGGTGCTTATGGTGGATCGTTTTTATTGTTATTGGCATTGCAAGACGACGAAGATGATTATTATGCAATGGGTATTTTAGGATTTTTTATACCCGAAGGTCTCACGTTTCATATACCTTTTGGTGAAAGTACTATGTTATCTCCTTATTTTAATATATTAAGTTTGCAACATTCTGTGTATAAAACAACACCATATATAGAAGCAGGCTTTAAAATTAGACAATACTTTGTAAATAATGCATTTATTCAATTAGACTTAGGGGTTTCGTCGGCGTATACACGTTCTACTACACGTAATTTTGTCGGGGGAGGAATAGGATTTGATTTGCATTAACAATTTCGAACAGTAAATCTTATGGTATTTTATAATTGAATACCTAAGCTTAGTCCCAAACAATATGAATTAGTGATACTTTGACGTTTAATTTTAGTATCTATTTCAAAAAATTCTTCGATTGTGAATTTCTTATTTATAGATTGTTTTAGTCCCATTTTTATTTTTGTTTTAGGAATTGTTTCTTCCATTATCGAATAGTATACTTCTGCCGAAGCATAGGGTTCTATATATTCATATCCTTTTTGTGTACATTCCAGTTTACTTCGAATATAGCGTTTTTCAAAATTTGTTTGATATCTATATCTATATTGAAATTTCACATCGTTTAAAGTATTTGGGAACGAGTATATAATATCAAAATGTAAAAAACCATTATCTGAAATAAACTCGTTGTCTTTGTTTGAATCAATTTTCGACTTGAATGAACTTCCTATTTCTGTTTGAAATCGTTTACTATGTTTAAAACGAATATCGGTATTGTATGAAAATGTTCCTTGATATGTTTGAAAATCATTTTGTGTATATTCTGGTTCTACTATAATGGTAGTTTTTTCAAAAACAGGTATTTTAAGTTTAATTGATGTGTTAATTTCTTGGGCAATAGTATTTTGTATGCTAGTGAATACTATTACAACAGTCAAAATATTTTGTAAAAGCTTCATAAATTATTGCACAATAAGTTTAGAATTACATTGAATACCCATATAGTTAGAAGTTATAATATATACGCCTTGAGGTAATGACACATCTAAGGTTAACGTATTGTTATTATAGGTAGTAAACATCTGTGAAAATACTATATGTCCTGACATAGTTCGAATAATCATACTGATAGGGTCTGATTGTGCCGGTAAATGGATGTATAAAGGTGTTCCATAAGGTAAAGGATTCGGAAAAACATATAATGGGTCATTAAAGTTTGATTGTAATTCTTCATATAATTCTAATGGTCTTTGCATTGCAAATAGCTTCATCCCGTCTACTTTATATTGCCACATACGGGTATCTGATGGTAGATGCCAACGCGATGTGTGTTCGGGAATTAATGGTTCAAACATGTGTTCGTATGTGTTAATTTTATCAATCACTGTTTCCGGGCTTAAATCATGTTGTAACAAATAATAAAATCGCTGTACAAATGAGTTTCGAAACGATTCATTTTCAAAAAAATTGCGAAGAATTTCTGTCGACCATTCGGGATATTCGTAAAATTCTTCATCAGTATGTGTATATTCATCGGTAAAATTATATTGAGTACGAACCATACACCAGTCGCAGTCAAAAAATAAATACCGCCAAAGTGCACTATCATTTTGAGCCGATTTCCACATTTTAAGATTTTTGTGAGGAAAATCAACATTGGCAAAATACGATTGTACAATAAAGTAATCTATCAGATTGTTCACGTCAATCATGTTACAAGCTGTATTATAATTGTCAGGTTCTTTTAAGTCGTGATTTCGAATAAATTCTACACATGTTTCATATTCTTGTCGGGTTGAATTAGGTAATGAATAATCGTTTTCGTATGGATATGAAATGATGTGAAACAATGAGTCGTTTGGAGCAAAGTTACGTTGTAAATAATGCTCGTCTTGATATTCTCGCAAACTGTGAATACCCCAATATTCGCCATCTAAAAATACTATTACCGGTTGCGTTGCAGCAAAGTCCATATTTAAATTTTTTACAATATCTTGACATAAATCGTCTTTAAAAATACTTTGAGTCCAATCTCTTACACAACGTAAAATAAGTGTTTTATATGAATTTATATGTGGTTTAGACGCGAAAATTGGATACGCAAATTCACTTGTTCCATATTTTTCGTGAGCATATAATCGTAACGATTTTTGAGGTGCCGTGCGTGATGCATCACCATGAATTCGCATGTCAATTCCCTGCGATAGAAGTATTTGACCCGATGTGTCGAATAGCTCCAAATATCCCTCGCGTTCCCATGCATTGCCACGATTCATATAATTATTGTATTTTCCTTTTACATATATACCATTGTCTTTGTCAAATAAATTATCGGGGTTGGTAATAATTGAAACAACCGGAACTGAATAAGGATTTCTTGCAGAATCAACTATAAAAAATGTTTGTTGAATTTGATTGCTTGATATACAGCCATGCGAATACGATACCGCACGAAGTACCGTAGCTTTTGATATTAACGAAGTAGGTTTTTTCCACATTTTTTCGGCTGTTCGAATATTTGCATACACATTTTCCTCATGTGTTCTGCTGCAAATGTCAATATTATTAGAATATATAGCCGATTCATCGGTAGGTTCTTCGCCATTCAATGTGTAATATACTGTAGCATCTGGATTCGTAGAGTGTAAGGTAAGTTTGAATTCTTTTGAATAAAATCCTGATTGTAAAGAGCTTGTGATGGTGTTTGGAGTAAATTGTATGTCAATAGTTTGGGAATTATTGTTAGAAAAACCCGGACTTGGTTGAAGTATTTTTTTTGTACCTATTCCATCTTGCATATATCCTATTGATGCATCGGTAGGAACACATTGTATTTCAATGCTGTCTATTATAGCGGAATGTTTTAATAAATACAGAGCTTCTTTCATAGAACCTAATTTAAAATCGGTATGTATTTCTTTGGCTAATTGTATGTTTTTACCCGAAGCAAATACTAGTAAATATTGATGTGGTTCTATTGTAGAATGGGGGAATTTCCATGTTTTTTTTTTGCCACTACCATCTTGTAAAGCATAGTGTTGTAATTGAATCGATTCATCTGAAGTGTTGTAAATCTCAATCCAATCGGGGGTTTCGCCATACGAGTCGCGAATAGTTTGTTTGTTAGAGTACATAACTTCGTTCAAAACCAAATCTTGCGAAAATGCAGTAATATGAATTGTGAAGAGAAGGAAACAATATGCTATTTTTTTTGTTAGCATGTTACAGATATTTTAAATATAAAGAACATGAAATTATATCGTAATTTAAAATTTCTGAATGCGTATTATGAAATGCCCCTTCATATGATAGTTGTGCAAATTGATGTTTGTATGATATAATAATTAAACTTGAGAGGTTATCGGTAATAAATATTTTACGACCAATACCAATTGATATATACGGACCTCCTTTGAATTTATAATTGTCGAGTTGTTGAGTTGTTATATGCGTGCCTTTGGAATATCCTATTTGTGTTTGAATACACGAAGAGTTTTTTTTGTCATTTTTATAATGAATCATATCAAAATATACGGGGATAAATCGTTCGTTTTCGAGTTTTAAATGAGCAAGTCCGCCGCCTAATTCAAGTTGCGGGTTTATTGAATATCGTAATTGAGCATGTATACCAAATCCTGAATTATAAAAAAAAGCATCGTTATATATTTGTCCGCCAAACAAATATTCGCCAGAAATAGAAGTAGAAAGCTTTGACGTATTTTCGATTACAAGCTCTTGTGCAGAGAGAGTATTAGAAAGAATGCACAGAATGAAAATTATTTTTTTAGCGGATAAAACTTTGTGTATCATTAGTATATATAAAGAAAAGGTGTTTGATTACGTTATGTAAAATTAGGACTTATAGTATGTTGTAACTGTGATGTGTGAAGAAAAATTGAAATTATAAGTATTGTTTTTTCTCGCAAGGAATACGTATTGTAACTTTAGTACCCTTGCCAATTTCACTTTCTAACTCAAGAGATCCGTTTTGTTTTTCAATAAATTCTTTACTTAACATAAGCCCTATTCCTGTACCACATTCATTTGCAGTTCCTTTGCGACTAGTAATTTTTTCGGGGTCAAATAATTGTAGCTGCGTATCGTTGTCCATACCAACACCTTCGTCAGTAATTTCAAGAATTACTTCTTTATTAACCAAGGATGCGTGAATAAAAATGTCCGAATTTTTATATGAAAACTTAATAGCATTTGTCAATACGTTACGAATTACAAAAGCCAGCATGTTAATATCTGCATATACTTCAATATCTTTAGCTATACGTTGATGTATGGAAATATTTTTAGACACACACGAGGTATGAATAAGTTGGCTAATATTTGTTACAAGAGGTTCTAAATGAAATAATTGCAAATTTTTATTTGCTCCTGATTGTTGCATTTTACTCCAATTAAGCAAATTTGCCAATAAATGATAGCTATGATGAGCCGATTCGTGAATGTATTGTAGAAATTCGTTTACTTGATCTTGCGTAAATGAATTAAATTTTGTGAGTAATAATTCAGAAAATCCTAAAATAGTATTAAATGGATTTTTGAGGTCGTGAGCAATAATTGATAAAATTTTATCTTTATTATCGTTGTCGGTTTGTGCTTTTTCGGTTTGGATTTTTAATGCAACTTCACGTTTAATAAATTGCGAAATGTCTGTTTCGGTAACTATCATTTTCGCCCAATTGTACCGAGCCTCTTCGGGTATTTTCACAGTAATTTGAGTAATTATTTTATATCCGGTTACTGTAATTTTAGACGACGTGTATGTGTATTCTGTATTTCCGGCACATAAACTTACCAACATTTTAGTAAAATCATGAAAACTTTCTTTGATAAAAAAGTTTCGTATTCCTTTGATTAGTTGTTGTTTGTGATTCGCTTTGTAAAGAGTTACTGCATAATCGTTAATGTCTATTATTCGTATAGTATCTATTAAACGTGGAATTTCGTGTGGATTTCGTTCCAAAAATTGTTGAATAGTTCCGTTATATGATTGTGAAATTCGTTGCAATTCACGATACAACATCGATGCATCTTCTATCCATATTGCAACAGGTAAATTGTTGAAAATATCGGTATCGGAATTAACGTGTGGTGTTGTATTTGAATGTGTTATCATACATGTGTTAAAATTACATTAAACTATTAATTTTATAGATATAATATGTAAGATGTTTGTATATGTTTTTAACAATTTACTAACTTTTTAATAAACATTGCAATGTGTTTGTAACGAAATCAATATCGAATTGTTGTTGTATATGAGTAAATTTTTCTGAAATTTCATTGGTACACAAATTCCCGATACTTCCTTCGTGTGTATGGCGAGCTTCTTTATCCGGGGTAAAATTTCCTTGTTTAATATCTAATCCTACTTTTACGTATGCATCGCGAAATGGCATGCCTTGTTGTACCAAATTGTTTACTTCGTCTACACTAAACAAGTAGTTATACATTGGAGAATCTAAAATATTGCTGTTAATAGTAATATTTTGCAGCATTACTATCATAAGATCTATACACGAATGTAATTCCTGGAATGCAGGTAAAAAATGTTCTTTTATAATTTGCAAATCGCGATTATAACCAAATGGTAAATTAGTTGTAATACTCGAAATTTCTATAGGTAAAGTTTGTAATCTATTGCATTTGGCACGAATTAATTCAAATACATCGGGATTTTTTTTGTGAGGCATAATGCTTGATCCTGTAGTATATTCTTCGGGAAACGATACAAAACCGAAATTTTGATTCATAAATAAGCATAATTCCATTGCCATTTTCGATAGAGTAGCAGCAATGCTTGCAAGTGCGTAACTTACAGTTTTTTCTACTTTCCCCCGTCCCATTTGTGCATACATTACATTGTAATTCATAGTTTTGAATCCAAGCAATTGGGTAGTCATAGTTCTATTGAGCGGAAACGACGAGCCGTATCCTGCTGCCGAACCTAAAGGATTTTGATTGGTTATAGCATATGCTGCCAGCAATAATTGCAAATCGTCGGTTAAACTTTCGGCATAGCAGCCAAACCATAATCCAAATGATGATGGCATTGCTATTTGTAAATGTGTGTAACCAGGCATTAACACGTGTTTGTGTTTTTCGCTTAAGGTTTGTAGTTGTGTAAATAATTGTTCTACAAAATCTACTGTTTCAAATATTTGATTACGAATATAGAGTTTTAAATCAAGCAAAATTTGATCGTTTCTTGAACGTCCGCTATGAATTTTTTTGCCTACATCGCCTAAGGTGCGAGTAAGCAATAATTCTACTTGTGAGTGTACATCTTCTACACCGTCTTCTATTTTAAATGTCCCGTCAATTACTGTAGTATATATTTTTTTTAGCTCGGTATGAACAGCTTGTAGTTCTTGCTTAGTAAGCAATCCTATACTTTCGAGCATTTGTGTATGAGCCAAGTTCCCATATATATCGGCTTCGGCTAATAGAATATCAAATTCTTTGTCGCGTCCTACGGTAAATGTGCTTACTTTTTGATGTGCCGTTACATCTTTTGCCCAAATTGGTGTTTGTAATTGTGACATAATTTACAGTGATAAAAGTAATTGAATATAGGTTTGTATGCCTTGTTCTATTTCTGTTTCGAGTATGTATTCGTTTGCGGTATGTGATCGTAGTGTGTCGCCCGGACCTATTTTTATAGTTGGAAACTGTTGCATGAATGTTTGGTCTGACATGGTAGGCGACCCAAAAGTTTCAATGCCTAATTTTTGAGCAGCTTTAACTAAACTGTGTTCTGTAGATATGTACGATGAATTTAATCGAAACGAACGAGGAGTAACTTCGGATTGAACGTGTTGGCAAATAATTTCGTAAACTTCTTTGTTTGTATATAATTCGTTAGTTCTAATATCTACCATAAAAGTACATTCTGCCGGAATTACATTGTGTTGCGTGCCAGCTTGAATACCGGTTACTGTCATCTTTACCGGGCCGAGTATATCCGAAATTTTTGGGAAAGTATATGTTTTGAACCATTCTATATCTTGCATTGCTTTGTATATTGCATTGTCGCCGGTAGCATGAGCCGCATGTCCGGCTTTGCCTATTGCTTTGCAATCAAGTACTAAAAGACCTTTTTCGGCTATTGCCATTCGCATGCTTGTAGGTTCGCCTACAATTCCAAAAACTACGGGTTCTATATGTGGTATTACCGATTCTATACCTTGTGTCCCGGAAACTTCTTCTTCTGCCGATGCTATGAATACAAAATCGTACTGTGGGTGTGGGTGTTTACAAAAATATATAAATATTGTTAGTAAACTAACTAAAGAGCCTCCGGCGTCGTTGCTACCTAAACCTACGATTTTACCGTTGCTAATCACAGCCTCATGAGGATTGCTATCCCATCCGGCACAGGGTTTTACCGTGTCGTGATGAGAATTAAGAAGTATTATGGGTTTCTGTGAATTGTGAGCAGAGCGTGCTATTACATTATTACCAATTCGTTGAGTTTGAATTTGGTGTGATGCTAAAATGTTTTGTAAAAAATCGGCAGTTTTATCTTCGTTTCGGCTATACGACGGTATACAAATAATTTCGGTAAGTACTTGTTTTGCTATTGCATATAATTCATTTGTTTGCATACCGTATTTTATTTTTACAAAAATAGGAAAATAAATGTTAATTCTCCATTTTCCATTCTATTGAATTGTCCCAATTAGCTTTAATTGTAATTGGTTTTTCGAATTGTATAATAGTTTCGGGTTGTTGGCGTGTATCTAGACTTCCTGAATCCCAGAGTAGATTTTTATTTTTATCAATAATTGCACGCATAAGATATTCGCCGGGTTGAACATATGCAAACGAATAAACTCCTTGATTCGAAACATTTTGTTGGTAGTCGGGGGTATTCGATTTTGAGTCTTTTTTGTATAATTGAATAAGAATATTAGAATTGTAGGGCTTTACAGCTATGCGTAACGAACCATATGTTTCTGATTTTGATATTTGAAAAAAGTGAATACACGAATCGTTTGCCGCTCCATATATGTCTACATATGAATTTGATGGGATTATAAGTGCGTAACTGCCTGCAACTGCTGGGGGGGCTATTGTATAATTACGTAAGCCTTGTTTGTATACGGTAGTTTGTAACTGCGTATATATTTTACACGTGGTCTGTTTTTGAGTTTGGAGTTTTATTTCTTTGGCTTTGTTTGTAGTGCCATATATGTCTGTTAGTGCATCTTTTTGTATACGAAGAGTATATGTTGCCGATGGTTTTCCATTGTAATACACCAAAATGCCTCGCGTACCATATTTTTCAATGTTGGAAATGCACGAGAGTTGTAAACTGTCTGCAGCATCTATTAATGTAAATAGTTCTTTTGTAACTGTTTGTATAGGATTGTTGCAAACAATATGAATAGCATTGTCAAGTAATAGTTCTTTTTTCTGAGTTTCAAGAACATCTACAACTAATTTGCTATGAACAACTTTTTTAAATGAATCTTTTTTTGAAAAACCGGGGGCAAATTCTATGGTTTTCGAAATTGTAGAACCTTCAGACGGGTATCTAATGATTATGCTTGTGTTTTTGAGTTTCATAATATCAGGATTGGTAATCCAACACAATACAGCATTCGTAGATACATCATATTCTAACAGATACCAATTGGTGAGTTGAGGTAATGTTTCCAATTGTAATTGAATATCTGACAGTTGTATTGGTTTTGCAAAATAAAAAGCACAACGGTGTTGACCTATTTTATGCGACAATAATTCTTGTTTTTGATAGAAATATTTTGGAACATAGGGAGTTTGTAGTGGGGGGGCTTGCGATGTAATAATTGGTAATTTTTCTGCATCTATTGCATGCGGAGTATGCCACATAGTTGTGAATGTCAACGAATCTTTTACACGTGCCAGATACATAGGTTTTGTTTCTGTTTGTATAGGTCTTAGCATTGTTATGGTAATAGAATCAACAGGTGTAATTGTAGATTTGTTTTTCGATACATTGCAAAGTAGTCTGCTTGGTACATCTTTGCTTGCAAAAAGTTTAAGAGTATCTGTTGTAGATGAATGAGATACTAATATGGGAGTTTCGGCTTGTTTCATAAGCAAAGTATCGTAAAGCCAAAGAATAATACTATCGGAAAGTATTTCGGTAGTATATGATGATGATGAAAAGTTTGGAATGTGAACAGAAAAATCGGAGCTTGTTACCGGTTTAGAAAATTTCCATCCGTATGCAAACAGCGAAATTCGTTGTGCATTTGAAATATTAAGTTTTGCAGCTGAATTTTTAAATAATTGTAATTCTATATCTTGATGCGACCAAATAGTCTTTGGTTGTACTACAAATGAATCAATTGATTGTGGTATACTATCATTTTTGCGTTTATACCACACAGTATCGGTAGTTTGCCGAGCCCATGGGCGAATAATAGAATCGTGAAAGGCAATGAGTTCATGAGCTTGATTAAACATATAGTCTTTATTCGCATCTTCTAAAGCAAATAATTTGTATTCTCCGGGTGCTATATGATTAAATTCAAATGAGCCGTTTTTAGTAGTTTGAGTAATATATTTTGGTTTTTTAGTAGAAAAAACCGAATCGTGTTCATTTGAATGTAATACCACATATGCTGCTTTTGGTGGTTGTAAATTATGAGCATAGCTAACTTTTCCCGCAATTTTAAAACTATCAATCACTTCCGAAGTTGAAAATGCATACGAATATGACTCAATTGTATTTCCTTCATTTATGTCTTTAATAGCATTGGTGAATGAAAAATTGTAGGTAGTTTGTGCTTGTAATGTATTGTTTTGCAAGGAAATAATTAATTTTTTGTTTTTCGCCGTAATTTCCGGAAATTCATCTAAAGCCGGAGAAATCATACAGTTTTCTTGAATTTTATCTAATTGTATAGCTTCATCAAATTTTATAGTAATTTTTTGAGGTCGAACATTTATACTGTTATTGTTTGGTTTTTCTAATATTACAGCTGGAGCTAACGTGTCTTTAGCACCTCCGGTAGGACGTGATTCGCGAGCACAATTTGCAAGAATAAAAACCAACATTCCTGCAGCAAATACAGGAAGCCATGTGCGAATGGTATGAGAAAATGCTATAGTCACGTAATTTTTTTTAAACATACTATATATGAATTGCAAACATACAAAAGAATTTTAAGATATAGCGAGTAAAAAAATAAACAAAAATCTGTACCTTCGCACTTTCATTAAATATATTGTTTACAGATGAATGTTTTGGTATTAGGTTCAGGAGGCAGAGAACATGCCTTTGCATGGAAATTAGCACAAAGTCCGTTATTAACTAAATTATATATAGCACCCGGGAATGCCGGTACTGCTCAAGTTGGAATAAATTTGCCTTTTGCAGCAACCGATTTTGCGGCAATCAAACAAGCAATTCTTGATTTGCACATTTCGTTAGTTTTGGTTGGTCCCGAAGATCCTTTGGTTAAAGGGGTGCATGATTTTATAGCCGGAGATGAAGAAATTAAACATGTTCCGGTAATAGGACCAAAGCAATATGCTGCAACGCTCGAAGGGAGTAAAGAATTTGCCAAGGAGTTTATGATTCGACATGCTATTCCAACTGCTGCATATTTTACTGCAACTCTCGATAATATTCAAGAAAGTTTTGACTTTTTATCACAACAAAAACCTCCGTTTGTTCTTAAAGCCGATGGTTTAGCTGCCGGAAAGGGTGTGTTAATAATTGATGATTTAGAACTCGCTAAACGTGAGTTAGAGTCTATGTTAAACGGTAAATTTGGAGCAGCAAGTAAAAAAGTTGTTATTGAAGAGTGTTTGCATGGTATTGAAATGTCAATTTTTGTATTAACAGATGGAAGTCATTATGTAACCTTACCCGAAGCAAAAGATTACAAACGTATAGGAGAGGGCGATGCCGGACTAAATACCGGAGGCATGGGAGCTGTTTCGCCTGTTCCGTTTTGCAATACAGAATTATTACAATACATCGACACTCATATTATTAAACCAACTGTTGACGGATTACATGCCGATGGTATAGAATATTGTGGATTTATTTTCTTTGGACTTATGGTATCTGGCAATACCGCAAAAGTTATTGAATATAATGTTCGTATGGGCGATCCCGAAACAGAAGTGGTCATTCCGCGT
>ERZ795059.4698-NODE-4698-length-12715-cov-6.062243_pt1 | contig 12715 bp, 11 predicted proteins | sample MGYA00375143_ERZ795059 | MGnify/ENA primary metagenome ERZ795059 (study PRJEB30188, sample SAMN05720168) | activated sludge metagenome | isolation source: Anaerobic digester | place: USA | collected 2015-01-07 ... | reverse complement strand
AGGAAAATACATCAGTATTTTGAGAATTGTTATAAATTATGGAACGGCATAGAAGTCTGGTTTGCCGTATCTAATGCTTATATTGTGCTGGATGAAAACAATACTTTAATTTTAAGCTTGTTTAGAGATATAACCGAAAGAAAAAAAGGTGAACAGGAGCTTATGTATGCCAAGAATGAGGCAATTAAATTAAATCAACTTAAAGATGCATTTATTGCCAATATATCTCACGAAATAAGAACTCCCCTTAACGGTATTTTGGGAATGACAAGTTTACTAAAAGAATCGTTAGACGGCACAATGAACGAAGATCAATACGATTTTTTTAATTCAATTAATAGAAGCAGTAACAGAATTATTAGAACTATTGATATGATTGTAAATTATAGTCGTTTGGCGGTTGATGATTTCCCCATAAAACCTGTTTTGTTAAATTTAAATTCCGTTTGTAATGCCGTAATTAAAGAACTTAAACCAAATGCAACAATTAAAAATTTAGATTTCATTTTTAATTCTTTAATAAACAATCCTATTGTTTTTGCAGATGAATACAGCATAACAAATGGATTTATGTATTTAGTAGATAATGCTATTAAATTTACCGAGATTGGCTATATAAAAATAAGCATAATAGACGATATAAATAATACTCTTCTTGTAATAATAGAAGATACCGGAATAGGTATTTCCGAATTATATCAAAAACATTTATTTGAACCTTACTCGCAAGAAGAAATGGGATATAGAAGGTCGTACGAAGGAATTGGGCTGGGGCTAACTTTGGCAAAAAGTTTTTTTAATAAAAATAACGCAAGTTTAGAACTGAATACAAAAAAAGGAGTGGGAACAACAGCATTTATTAGGTTTAATAAAAAAGTATAAAAAACCGCATAATCATGTAGTTGTGTAAGATTTTACAAAATTGTATTATTAAGCCAACAATTAGTAAATTTTTACCGGAGCTACAAATGAATACCGCAGCCGAAAATAATAGATCAAAAAATCCCATTGCGGATTTAGTTAGCGACGAGGTTTATTTGTTACTTACCGAAAAAGGTTTAATTAACGAGAACAACGTCCGTAATTATTTAATAAAAAAGAAATTTCATGAGCTTCGTTCTAACAAAGTTAGTACGGGAGATGCTATAGAATATATCAGAAACGAATATCCTTATTTGCAACACGATACTATTCGTAAACTTGTATATCAATCATAATTACCCCCTAGAACCGGAAACCGCTTTAGTATTTTTAGCGATACGGTAGTCGCTTGTTTTTTCATACAGAACTCCAGATGGCGGTTTTCGGTTTTTTATTTTGTGTATTCGCAAAATAATTTGTAAATTAATATAACTATTTAGGGAGTAATAAAATGAGCGATAGCGAGCATATAAAATATGTTAAAAATTTTTATAAAGAAGCAGTTTTTCAACTAATCAATCAAACAAAAGCCACAACAAAAGATGCCACCTTAAAAGTCGGTTTAATGGTTTTATACTTTTGGGCTTCCGTTTATGATAATTCCGAAACTTTAGACAGCATAAAAAATGAAGGGAAGAATTATTTAATAAATTCCGAATTGTTTTTTGAAGAAGCCAAGCAAGATTTTTTACGTCTAAAGTTTGAAAATCATCCCGTAATTAATCATCTTTCAAAGCTTACTATGGATGATTATAATAGTTTAATAGATTATTTTCAGAAAGAATTTATTGTTTAATTATTTAAAATATCATAAAATTGTGGTAAGTAATTACTTTGCCACAATTTTATAAATTTTATCTCGTTCTCGTACAATTGCAGAACAAACAAAAGTTGGCTTATCACCTTGGTTTACTTCTTGTACGTTAATGCCGTCAATTAACAAAGTATCTATTTTCATCTCGATAATTCCTGTGGTATCTCCGCTAATATATATACTATCACCAACTTTCAAATTGCCGGCTTCAATATGTGCATGAATAACGTTTGTTTTCTTAAAAAAGTTAATTACTTTGCCTATGTATTCTTTTTTGGTACTTGCAGTACTTCCGTAAGTTGTTGCAAAATCGTTAGCATTAGGTAAACCTAAATAAAATCCGTTTGAAAACCCTCGATTATAAACTTTATTTAATTCATTTTTATACTCAGTTGTTTTTTCATTTGAAAAGCTATTGTTATAATAATCGTCAATGGCTTTCCGATATGTACTAACAACTTTTGCAATATACTCGGGACTTCTCTTTCTTCCTTCAATTTTAAAAGCATCAATTTTAGCTTCAATCAATAAATCGATAAAATCTATAGTGCAAATATCTTTTGGAGACATTACATAGTCGTCTCCCAACTCAAAACTAAAACCTTGGTCGTTATCAGTAATTTTATAATTTCTTCTGCACGGTTGAACGCATTCACCCCTATTTGCACTTTTATTAAATACCTGATGACTTAAAAAACATCTTCCGCTAACAGCAACACACATCGCACCGTGTATAAAAGTTTCAATCTCAATATCCACTTCTTCTTTTATCTGTTTAATCATATCTAAAGTGCATTCTCGTGCCAAAACAATACGATTTGCACCCAAGTTTTTATAAAATTTAGCCGATTCAATATTAGATATTGAGGCTTGAGTACTAATGCAAAAAGGAATATTATACTTCAAACATTTATTAATAACTGCAAAATCCCAACAAATAACTAAGTCAATACCGGCTTTTTTTACTTCGGGTAATATCTCGTCCAATTGTTCCAGTTCGTTATTAAATATTATGCTATTTAAAGTTAAATGAGTATCTACATTGTTTGTCTTGCAATAATTTACGGTTTTTGACAAGTTTTCTAATGTAAAATTTTTGGCTTTTGCACGCATATTTAATTTATCTAAGCCAAAATAAACAGCATTTGCTCCGCTTGTAACTGCTGCAATAAGCATTTCGTTATTGCCTACGGGGGCTAATAATTCGGGTTTTTTTTGTTTCATATCTAATTATAATTATTTACATTACAAATATAATTAATTAATATTTTTATTAAAATATTTCCCTTTCATAAAATCGGATATTTTATGCTAAATAACGATGTGGCTAAAAATAACTTGCTAATTGCCTTGCTTGGTATTGCAATAGCGGGAATAGGTTTTGGTTTGGTTACACCGGTTGCAGTTATTTTACTTGAAAAAAACAATACACCCGGTTACATTACCGGATTGATTACGATGATTGGGTACTTTGCTATATTCGTTTTTTCTCCGGTAGCGGGCAAATTATACAACAGGTATAACTTAAAACGGATACTTATGATGGGGATGATGCTTTGGTTAATAGGGGCTGCCGGTCATATATTTTGGCGTAATTTAATAATTCTTATTATTGTTAAAATAATTATGGGTATAGGTGGTACATTAGTTTTTATTGGTACCGAAGTTTTAATAAATTATTGTAGTAACGAAAATAACCGCGGCAAAAATATAGGGTTGTATGCCACTTTGCTTTCTGCCGGTATTGCAATAGGAACACTTTTAATTTGGACAGTGGAGATTGCCGATTATTTCCCCTTTTTATTAGGTTCATTAATTATGTTGTTTGTTACATTTTTTATACAAATTAAATTTAATAACTTATTTTTGGGTAATGAACATTACCAAACAAAAAACGATTTTACATTCTTTAAAATGCCGGTGCTTGGTGTCTTTTCTGCTTTTATTTACGGATTATTTGAATCTTCGGTTGTTGTTGCACTACCGTTATATGCGTTAAGGTTAAATTTTACACAAAACGAAGTGTCTTATCTTTTGGCTTCTTTTGTAGTAGGCGGAATTATTTTACTCTATTTTATAAGTAGAATTGCCGATTTCTATTCTAAATATAATATGATATTACTAATATCTATGCTGCTTTTCGTATTACTTGTTTTCCCAATATTTTTTAATTCTTTATTGTTTTTGTTAGTCTTACTTTTTTTTATTGGCGGAGTTATTCCTGCTTTTTATACTGTTGGGTTAAGTTATACAGCAGAAAAAGTAGAATATAAACATATAACCTTTGCAAACAGTTATTATATAATGATGTACGGTTTAGGTACCTTGGTAGGACCGGTTTTTGGGTCATTACTTGTAGAATGGAATTTAAGAATAGGGTATTGGTTAATTTCTTCGGTTTTGTGCTTATTATTTTTTATGGTATTTTTTTTACTAAAATTAATATCTAAATTTAAACCCCAAAAATAATATTTGTCTTTTTTATTTAAAAAGTTGTATCTTACTATTTACTTTTTTTTAATGAATTAATGAATCTACAAGCAGAGAATATATTAAAACTTTTTGTAAAAACCGCAAAATTCGATTTTTGTGCATTGGTAAACTTACGTTCCGATAATTATACTGTTACGTGCATGGGCAATAAAAATATCGAGAATTCGAAACTCTTTGCGGATTTTTTAGATCGACTTCTCTATTCTTTAAATGGAGACGTTTCTGCCGTAGATAATGATGAGTTATTTAATACGTTCCTTTCTTTCTATAAATTTAATCAATATTATATAAAGCTTATTTTATCAAAAAATAATATTAATATATTTTTTTTAGGGTTTAGTAAAAAGTTTTATAAAAATACAAAATTTTTGAATGAAACCAGAAATGATTTGGAAAGTATTCTTGTTGAGTTTATTACAAATAAATTAGAAACTCTTGTTGTTAGCGAGCGATTAAAAAAACAAAACTATTTAAGCATATTTGAAGATGTTTTTAATAAATCGGAATTAATTTTATATCTACTGGAAAACGGAAAATATAATTTTGATTTTTCTTTACAATCTGCTTCAACTTTATTTGATATTGAAGAAAGTGAATTAAACAATAAATTTACCAAGGAGTATTTATATTCAAAAATTGATGGTAATAGTTGGGATAAACTTAAAGAATTTGAACATAACTTAAATACTTTAGGAATGGCAACCGGTGACTTTTCAATTAGAACAGACTTGGGTATCGCAAAAATTATTTCTGACTTTGCAATTACAAATAAAAATAATTCAAACTTAATTGCGGGTATAATTAGAAATATTTCAAAAGAAAAAAACTTGGAATTAAGAGCCGAAAAATCCGAGATTATTACTAACTGCCTTAGTGAGCTAAGCGATAACTTGGTTTTTTTTCTTAATAGTAACGGTTATATTAATTTTATAAATGATTACGGTGCAATTACTTTAGGTTATGTTAGAGAAGATTTGATAGGGAAACATTTGTTTGAATTTATATCCGAAAACTCAAAAAGTGATTCCGTCCTTGCTTTTCAAAAAGCATTGGAAACCGAAGGTAGAATTGTTTTTGGAGCGAAAGTATTAGATCGCTTTAAAAATAATATGGATTTTGAATTTAATATAAAAGCGGTTAAACAAAATAACTCAGTTGTTGGATTAATGGGAGTTGCTATTGATGTTACAGATAAAATTAAATCGGAAATACAACTTCGTGAATTGAATGCTAAAATATTTGAACTTAATAGATTAATTGCAATAGAAAAAGATAGGGCAAAACACCAAATATCTTTACTGGAAGAACTAAATAAACTTAAAAATGAATTTATAAGTAATGTTTCCCACGAATTTCGCACTCCTTTGGCTAGCATAATAGGTTTTGCCGAAACTATTGATAGTGATAGAGATTTACCTGCCGAAATGATTTTTGAGTTCAACCGTATTATTTTGGATGAAGGTAAAAGATTAGCAAAATTAATTAATGATATTCTTGACTTTTCTAAACTGGAAAACGGCGGCGAAGTTTTGGATAAACAAAAAGCTAATTTGGTTGAAATTATTTACGATGTTTTTGTTTCATTAATTAAAAGTGCCAACAAAAAAGGGATTACAATTAATAAACAAATACCGGATGCCGAAATAATTATTAATTGCGATAAAGATAGAATTAATAAAGTTTTTTATAATTTATTAGCAAATGCTATTAAGTTTACTAAAAATGACGGATTTGTTAGTATAATTGTACAGGACTTTTTAAAAGAAGTAGAAGTAATAATAAGTGATACCGGTATAGGTATTGCAAAAGATGATATTCCTAAATTATTTCAAAAGTTTACAAAAATTGAAAGACCCGGAAGTATTTTGCCCGGTGCGGGTTTTGGATTACCTGTTGTTAAACAAATAGTAGATTTACACAAAGGTTTAATTCGTGTTGAAAGCGAAATTAACAAAGGATCTACTTTTATAATAAGATTGCCAAAAGAATAAGTGAAGGAGAAAAAATTTTGAACAAATTAGTTTACATTGTTGATGACGAACCTTCTATATTAAAACTTTTATCTCATTGGGTTAAAGCTTTACCCGATTTAATTGTTAAAACTTTTACCAACGGTGCGGAGTTTATTAAAGCATTTAATGACGAAAATCCCGACTTGGTGCTTTTAGATATTATGCTGCCGGATATTAGCGGTATAGATATTTTAAAAAATATTAAAAGAAAAAATTCCGATATACCGGTAATAATCCTTTCTGCTCAAGGAAGTATTGAAGTTGCAATGGAATCTATTAGGCAAGGTGCTTTTGATTATTTTCCCAAACCGATAGATAGAAGCAGATTAGAACCGGCTATTAATAATGCAATTCAAAACTATAGTTTAATAAAAAAGGTTAAAGAACTGGAAAATAACCTTACTAAAGAATATAGATTTGAAAATATTGTATCTTCCGATAAACGGATGCAAGATGTTTTTAAATTGGTTAATAAAGTATTAAATAACGACATTACTGTTTTAATACATGGTGAAAGCGGTACAGGAAAGGAATTGATTGCCAGAGCAATACACTACAACGGATTAAGAAAAAACGAACCTTTTGTGGTAGTAAATTGTGCATCAATACCTCGGGAATTGTTAGAAAGCGAATTGTTCGGTCACGAAAAAGGTTCGTTTACAGGAGCATATCAAAAAAAGGTTGGTAAATTTGAAATGGCTGCGGGAGGGACTTTATTTTTAGATGAAATTGGAGAGATGGAGCCGGCTTTACAGGCAAAAATATTAAGAGTAATTCAACAAAAAGAATTTGAAAGGGTGGGAGGCAACGAAATTATTAAAACCGATGTTAGAATAATTTCGGCAACTAATCGCGATTTGGCTCAAATGGTTAAAGATAGAACTTTTAGAGAAGATTTGTATTATAGATTAAACAGTTTTCCTATATTTATTTATCCGCTAAGAGACAGAAAAGGGGATATTGTTGTTTTAATAAATCATTTTATTGCTACATTTAATAAAAGACATAATAAACAAATTAAAGGAATTGATAAAAAGGCATTAAAACTTTTATACGACTTTTCTTGGCCCGGTAACGTGCGAGAACTTGAAAATACGATTGAAAGATGTATTATTTTATCAGAAGGCGATTATATTACAGAAGATCTTTTGCCATTAAATATTAAAGGGGCAGTTTTTGATATGGGCACAGTATTAAACAAAGGGGGGTTATTTGAAGCCGATATTATTATTCCTTTTGAAAAATTGAAAGAAGAAGCAATTAGACATGCAATTAAAGTAACTAAAGGTAATATTGTTGAAGCGGCTAACCGATTAAATTTAGGAAGAGCAACCTTATATAGATTGATGGAAAAATATGAAATTGAAATTAATAAATAAGAGAAGGACAAATTATGGGAATTAAAGAAGAAATATACGGAGACGTTTTAGTAGCACGAATAATTTTTGACCGAGCTACTTTAATGGAAGCAGAACAATTACGAGATTTGTTATCCAATAGTATTGCCAACGGATATAAAAAGATTATTATTGATCTATCGGAATGCGAATTTATTGATTCTACTTTTTTGGGTGTAATAGTTAATTCTCTTAAAAAAGTTGCAAAAGTACAAGGTGATTTAAAACTTGTTGGATTTAAACCCGCCGTAAAAGCAATGTTTGAACTTACCAGGATGTTTAGAGTGTTTGAATCATTTTCAAATTTAGATGACGCAGTTAACAGTTTCTAAATATATATATTAATTACTAATATGCCAAATAAAATATTACTTGTTGAAGACGAACCAAATATTGCAAAACTTTTTAATTATATCTTAACAAAAGCCGGTTATAAGGTATCATATGCCGAAAACGGTAGCGTAGGTTATAAAAAGACTATGGAGGATAGACCGGATTTAATTATTAGCGATATAATGATGCCCGAAACGGATGGTTTTGCATTCCGTAAAATGTTGTTAAATAATCCTGATGTTGCAAATATTCCATTCGTTTTTTTAACTGCAAAAGGTACTGAAGAGGATATTTTGGAAGCATATAATTTATCTATAGAAGACTATATTATTAAAACCGCATCTCCTAAAATTGTTGTTGCAAAAATAGATTCTATTTTTAATAGCATTAAACGAGAACAAGAAAAAGCTAACGAAGCAATGCAACAAGCCGCAGGGTCGTTAAATGCAACATTGGTGCCCGGTAATAGTCCGGTTTTGGAAGGATATAATTTTGAGTTTATTAATAAACCTTTTGATGAAATACCGGGGGGCGATTTTATCGATTTTATTCCTTTAGACAAAAATAATTTGGCAATTATACTTGGTGATGTAATGGGTAAAAAGTGGGGTGCATGGTATTTTGCCGTTGCTTATGCGGGTTATGTAAGAAATGCTGTTAGAATGGTTTGCAATTCAATAGAAAATTTTTCCGCCAAACTGATTATGGAAAAGCTTAACGAAGCTATTTATAACGATGAACGAATTTCCGAAGTTTTTATTACCTTATCTGTTGTTATTGTTAATAAAATAAATAATTCGATTAAATATTGCGGAGCCGGCGATTTACCCCTTTTACTATTAAAAGACGAAGGTTATGAATTAGTAAAATCTAACGGTTTGTTATTGGGTTTTTCATTGGAGGGTAACTATTCCGATATTGAGATTGAAATGCATTGTGAAAATTCGGTTGTTCTTTTTACGGATGGTTTAATAGATGTTAAAAGAAATGACGGAAAGGTGCAAGATATTGATACTATTGCCCAAGTAGTTTTTAAGTTACATAAAAACAAAAACTCCTTGACCGACTTGGTAAAGGAGTTTATTGATAGTGCTTCCGAAAAGTTTCCGGATGATTTAAGTTTAATAAAAATAACAAAACTTAATCAAAATTATTAATAGTTTTACAAATATCTGAAAATTTTGTATCTGCAACCGAAACTTGTTTGTAAATATCAATTACTTCTTCTTTGGTAATCTTTTCAAAATCTTTTTCAAGCGGAGTAATACACACACCGCCCATATCTACGGATGCAGGGCTAAGTAAAATATTTTTTTCGCCTTCTTCAAAGTAATATGTTGGGCGATGTTTCTCTCTCGGAAATATTACCGTAATCCAATTATTGTTTTTGTAATACCCCAAAATATTTAACATTGGCTCGTTTTCGTCACTTGTAATTACTTTAATAGCATCAATTATACTATAAAAGTACTTTTCTGCTATACCAAAATTGTTGCTTTCAATTGCAATAAAGTTACGTAAATATTTGTTAACCGAGTATATTTTTATATCCCTTTGGCTAAACAATAAATTCCCAAACTTATTTATCAATAAATCATATTCGGTATCTAATGGCATAAAGTTTTTGTTGCCCGCCTGAAAATGCATATGATCAGGGGCAGAAGCACCACATTTTGGACCATTATAAAAAACAACATATCTATCCGCAATTTCTTTTGTCAAAGTCAAAAAATCGTTATATTTGCCAATTATTGTTTGTGGCGACTGATTTATAACCGGAATAGTGAAATGTTCGTTAAAAATTGGGTATGGGTTACATAAAACGAGGTATTCTTTATTAAAAACAATTCCTTTTTGCTCAGGTGGTAGATTATTGTAATGCAAAAAAGATTTTCTTGCTTTTATACTTGCATCGTCAACTTTTGCAGCCGATGAAGTAATACGGGAAGGGTTAAATTGTACTTTAACTTCAAAACCGTCAAAATTAAAAGATTTAATTTTAACTGTTTCCAGTCCCTTATAATTATTTTGTAATAAAGCCCAACTTTCGTATTGTTGTTTTAATAAACAACTCATTTGTTCGGATAAAGATAAAGAACTGCCGTAATTAGACAGTTCTTCATTATTTAATATCAAATGATCAATCATTTAGTCGCATTCCTATTAATTCTTGCAATAAGCTCAATAGTGCGAATTCTATCTTTATATGTGTTGTGATTATTTTGCTTAATAATATCCAGTGCGGCATCACTATTTCCGTCCCAACGTCTGCAAATATAAATCGGTTCGTATATTCTGCCAATTTGATGTTCTCTTGAAATAGCTAAACCGACTGCATAATCTTCGCCGTAACTTACGTTCGGAATTTTAATTTCGCGAAGTAACGGAGTATAGAACGCACGTGGCGCACCTAATCCGTTTATTCTTAATGCATTGTTTCTTCCGTTATCTGGTGTCCACTCTCTGTGATCTATTATTCCGGGAGGTACTTCTTCCAATTTAAAGTTAGTCATTTGGTAAGTACCAACAACCATACCGCATTTTTGTTCATAAAATGCATCAATCACTTTGGTTACTGTAGTTTCGTCTTTATATAAATCATCACTATCTAATTGTAATGCAAATTTACCGCAATATTTACTGTGTACGGCTTCGTTCCAGCAGCCGCCAATACCTAAATCTTTTCTTTCAGGAATAATGTGAACCAATCGGTTATCTTTTTCGGCAAATTCTTTAATTATTTCGGTCGTACCGTCATCGCTATAGTTATCTACTATAATAAGATTAAACTTATATTCCGATTTTTGATTTAATATCGATACAATTGCATCTTTAATTGTTTTAGCACGGTTTTTAACCGGAATAATAACACTTGCTTCAAATTCAAAATTATCTTCATTAAAATTAACATCTTTAAATTCGGGTGCCAAATAACCGCCAATAGCTTTTAAATGTTGAGTGCAAGCAACCTCCATTTCTATTTGAACTTCTCTATTACGCGGGTTAACATAATCAAACATCTTTTCACCCGATTTTCGTGCATCGTTTTCAATTGCAGTATATAAAAATTCGTTAATTCTAAAAAAATCGGCTTTTTGCGATACTTTTAATCTTAAATCGTATAATCCGGCAAATTTATAATCTTTTTCGCAGGTTGTATATACATCTTTAATTATTGAAGTTCTATATAATAAAAGATAACCAAATTCAAAGTCGTCTCGTAAACTCCCTTTTTGATAATCAATAACCGGATGAATTGAACGAATTCCTTCTTTAACGTCAAAATAATCGCTATACACCAAACCAACATTTGTATCATCGGCAACGGAAATCATTCTTTCCAATGCAAACTGTCCTAGTTCAACTTCGGTATCTTTTGTTAATATTAATGTGTAATCACTACTGCTTTTTTCTGCAATTTTTTGGATAGTGGCACTGCTTAATAGCGAATCACAAAGTAACAAAGTACTATTTTCAATAGCTTTAACATCAGGATTAGCACTTACCAAGTAAATATCCTTAACCAAACCTGTCTTGTTTAACTGTTCAACCAATCCTTTCGTAAAATCAAATCCGTTGTAAGATATAAATGCACTTACTCTCATTAGGGTTCTCCTTAATTATATAATTTTAAACCCAAAGATAAGAAAATTGGATGAAATTTTAAATATAAATCGATTTCACGTAAAAAATAGACTGCCAAATATGGACAGTATTTAAAAATATATGGGGATAATAAATGCAGAAAAATAATTCCCCGCAGTAAATCGTGTTATATGACAATGTGTTTAGAGTGTTGGTGAAATAGTGTGTGCAAATGTTTGTAAATATGGTGAGGAAAGATATAATTTGACTATTATTTTGTAATACTTTACGGGCATTTAAATATAATTCCCCGTGTGTTAGTGTAACGTAAGTTTAAATTTTCCTCATGGCTGCAATATTTGTTAAATGTAGTTGTTAAACAAGGCGGGTTAACCTTTTGTAATACAATAAATTAGACTTGTTTTAACATTGTGGGGAAAGTTAAATTTTCAAATAAACAAACAAAAAAATATTTTGTTTTTTTTATTATTTGTATTATATTGGAACTTAAGAAAACTATTAAAAGTTAAAAATTTGTTTTTTTGAAATATTTAGTATAATTAATTAACAAAAAAGAGGTAATATTGAGTAAGAATACAAAGTACTTTTTGTTGTTTTTACTTGGGGGCAAAATTATATTTTTGATGTTTTTTATATTTTTGGTAAATGCAGAGAACAACGCTTCGGAAAATGAAATTAAATTTGCCGAGGTTGAAAATATAATAGATTTTAGTTTTAAGGAAGACGGTGTTGTTCGAGCTACCTGGTACGGAAATCAGTTCCACGGTCGTATGACTGCAAGTGGAGAGGTTTTTAACGAGAACGACCTTACCGCTGCTCATCGCTCACTTCCTTTTGGCACTTTGTTAAAACTGACAAATGCCGAAAACGGAAATAGTGTTGTGATAAGAGTTAATGATAGAGGACCTGTAGCAAAAAGTTTGGATTTGGATTTATCTAAACAAGCTGCTGTAGAATTAGGAATAAAAGACAAAGGCATATCCAAACTTATTTGTGCAAAAGTTAATATAGAGCACGAATTAACAGATTTGTTGCGGAATTATTAAAAAAAATAACAATTTTTTTATTTGACTATTGTTTAGAATTAAAATTGTTAATATATTAGTCCCGTATTAATTAATTACATTTACTTTAACTAA
>ERZ795059.4694-NODE-4694-length-12724-cov-9.343516_pt1 | contig 12724 bp, 11 predicted proteins | sample MGYA00375143_ERZ795059 | MGnify/ENA primary metagenome ERZ795059 (study PRJEB30188, sample SAMN05720168) | activated sludge metagenome | isolation source: Anaerobic digester | place: USA | collected 2015-01-07 ... | reverse complement strand
GGCGGCGCGATCGCGGCCGGCGCGGCGGCAGCCACCTTCGCATCGGCCGGAGCCGGCTGCGGATCGGGCTTGCCCGGCTTGCCGGTGGCCACGCGGACGCGGCGCGACTGCATCCAGGCATCGAATTCGTCCGCCGACATCACCTTGCCGTCCTGCTGCATGTCGAAGCGGTAGCCGGTGTCCGGCTTGGCGGGAACCTGGGGCGACGGCGCGACCGGACCGGCACTGGCCAGCGCCTGCGGCAGTTGCTCGACCAGGCGGTCCATCGCGGTGTCGACCGCCGGTGGCGTGCTGGAGGCGAGCATGCCGCCATCGTCGGCTTCGGTCAGCGCCTCCACCCGCACGCGCGCGGTGCCGCGCTCGCGATAGCCCAGCTTGACCGCAGCCGCGTAGCTCAGGTCGATGACCCGGCCGGCATGGAACGGGCCGCGGTCGTTGACCCGGACCACGATCGAGCGGCCGTTGTCGAGGTTGGTGACGCGCGCGAAACTGGGCAGCGGCAGGGTCTTGTGGGCGGCAGTGAAGGCGTACATGTCGTACACCTCCTGGTTGGAGGTGCGCCGGCCATGGAACTTGTTGCCGTAGTACGAGGCCAGTCCTTCCTCGGCGTAGCCATGCGCGTTGTCGAGCACCTGGTAGCGCTTGCCGAGCACGCTGTAACTCTTGTTGCCGGTGCGCGAACGCGGTTCGGCGCGCACTTCCGGCTCGGGGATCGCGTCGACGTCGGGCACGTAGTCGGGGACCGTGTCGGACTCGCCGGGGCGGAACAGGCCGCCGGCCACGTAGTCGCCGCGCTTGCTGACATCTTCCTGCGCCGCCGCGTACGGCGAGGCTTTCGGCCGATGCAGTGGCGGCGTGGTGTTCACCGTCTGCGCAGGCTGCACGACCAGCCGCGGCCCCTCGTTCGCCGGCTTCTTGGATGCGGTGCCGGTGGTGGCGCAGGCCGCCAGTGCGAGCGGCAACGCGGCCAGCAGGAGCGCGCGAGGGTTCACGGCGCGGCCGGCGCGCGGCCGGCGATCGATTGCGACAACTGGTACACCGCGGTCGCGTACAGCCGCGAGATGTTGTACGTGGTGATCGCCTTGAAGTTGTTGTAGACGATCCAGTATTCCGGTCCGGCCACGCCTTCCAGCGTGACCAGGGTCACCGGGCCGGTGGCGAGCGGCGCGGCGGCGGGCCGGTAGCCGGCGGCGGCCAGGCTGGCCAGCGACTGGTCCAGCGTCACCGCATTGCCGGGGTTGGCGAAATCGGCGGCGGACGCGTCGCGAACGGCGGCTTGCATCACCGGGCCGCCTCGTTCCCACTTGCCCTTCTTCTCGAAGTAGTTGGCGACCGACGCGAACACGTCGTCGAGGTCGTTGAACAGGTCGACGCGACCGTCGCCATCGCCATCCACGCCGTAGTCGCGGTAGCTGGACGGCATGAACTGGCCCCAACCCATCGCGCCGGCGTAGCTGCCCTTGAGGCTGGCGATGTCGAGCTGTTGTTCCCGCGCCAGCGCGAACAGCTGCGCCAGCTCATCGCGGAAGAAGGCCTCGCGCTGGTTCTCGCGCGCGGCCTTGGCGGGATCGCCGGTGCGCGGATACGCGAACGCCAGCGTGTACAGCGCATCGACCACCGCGAAGCTGCCCTTGTTGCCGCCGTAGCTGGTTTCCACGCCCAGGATGGCGACGATGATTTCCTTCGGCACGCCGTGCTTGTCCTCGGCGCGCTGCAGCGCCGCGGCATGGGTGGCGAGGAAGGCTTGCCCGTCGGAGATGCGCTTGGGCTGGATGAAGATGGGGCGGTAGTCGCGCCAGGGCTTCGCTTCCGCCGGCCGCGACATCGCCTTGATGATGGGCTCGCGGATCTGCGCATTGGCCAGCACCGCTTCGATCTCGGCGGCGGGGATCTTGAAGCGCTGCGCCGTGCTGCGCACGAACTCGGCGCGGGCCGGGCCGATGTCGCGCAGGTGCGGCGCGGGTGGCGTGGCGTCGGCGACCGGCGCCGGCGGTGCCGACGGCGATGGCATCGGCTTGGGCGGGGGGACGGCGCAGGCGGCAAGCGCGAGCGCGGCGAGGCTGGGAACAAGTGCGCGTCGGATCATCGGCGCGAGGGTAGCACGCGCCCGGAAGCGCCCCGGAACGACCGATTCAGGTTGCGCGGCTGGCAGCGGCACGCTGCGCCGTGCCGCCCCGAAGGCCCGCGGGGACGCAACGACCACCCCCACCCGACCGCCGCGCCGGCCGGGGCCGTCACCGCGGAATCGGACTGGTCGCCTGTCCGTTCGCTCCGGTCCGTCAAAACCGCCGCTTCATCGGAGGCCGCGAATGCGGGGGTTTCGTTAGGCCTAGTCTCGCCACCGGTGTCGCCACTGGCGCGATCGCCCTCCCGTCCTTGGCACGCCTCCGGAGCCTTCCCTTGCCCAACCTCCGCCTCGCGAGACAGACCCTGCTGCGACTGGTCGCCGCGCTCGCCGCCATCGTCGGTGCCGTGCAGCTGGTCCGCTTGCTGCTACTGCCCGCGATCCAATCGGTCCTCCATCCCGGCGACGCGATGACCAGCGTGCTGCGCCGGACCGGCATCTTCCTGTTCGCGATCCTGGCGTATTGGGCCTACGTGAGGTTGTTCGAAAAGCGCCGCGCCAGCGAACTCCGGATCGCACCGCTGCCGATCGCGCTGGGCGCTCTCTCCGGCAGCCTGTTGATCGCCATCGCACTGCTGCTGATGTTCGCGTTCGGCGCGTATGACCTGGGCGCCTATCGTGGGCTGCAGTCCGGGCTGCTCGGCGTTGCGGGGCTGATCGTGATCGCGGCGGTGCTGGAAGAGGTCATCTATCGCTGCATCCTGTTCCGGATCCTGGAAGGCGCGATCGGAACCCTGTGGGCGCTGGGGCTGCAATCGCTGGTCTTCGCGCTGATGCACATCGCCAACATCGAGGACCGCGCCAGCACGCAGGAGATCGTCACCACGGTCGTGGCCGGCACCCTGGTCGGCGCGTTCTGGACGCTGGTGTTCGTGCACACGCGCAATCTCTGGGCAGTGGCCGCCAACCACGCCGCCTGGAACTACACGATCATCCTGGCCGGCGTGCCGCTGTCGGGCATCGAAGGCTGGCGCAGCCTGGCACCGCTCGCCACCACGTGTCGCGATCCCGCCTGCGGCCCCACCTGGCTGACCGGCGGCGTGTTCGGCCCGGAGGACTCGCTGGTCACCACCGCCATGGTCGCGGCGAGCGTGCTGGCCATGCTGTACTGGGCCGGGCGCCGGCATCGCCTGCTGGCCGCCGGCGCCGCATTGCCGATCAACCCCACGGGAGCACCCCATGCCTGATGTCCTGTCGCCGCGGTCGATCGCCGACTCACTGACCGAACTCTGGTCGCCCCGCGTGGTGGCCGAGGTCGACGACAACTACGTCAAGGTCGCCAAGGTGCATGGCACCTTCGGCTGGCATCGCCATGAGCACGAGGACGAGCTGTTCCTGGTCCTGCGCGGCTGCCTGTGCATCGAAACGGACACCGATACGGTCACCCTCCAGGAAGGCGAGCTGTTCGTGGTGCCGAAGGGCGTCCGCCACAACCCGAGCGCGCAGGACGAATGCCTGGTGATGCTGGTCGAGCGCAAGAGCACCCTGCATACCGGCGAGGTGGTCAACGACAAAACCCGCTCGCTGGCGGAGCAGTTGCGGCCCGTCTGACCGCCCCGGCTCAGCGATTCAGCACCCGCCGGCCCTTCAGCGCCATCACCACGCCGAAGCCGAGCAGCAGCGTCACCGCCGAGGTGCCGCCGTAACTGAGCAGCGGCATCGGCACGCCGACCACCGGCAAGAGGCCGGAGATCATCCCGGCGTTGACCAGCACGTAGACGAACAGCGACAGCCCCAGGGTGCCGGCGAGCAGGCGCGAATAACCATCGCGCAGGTCAGCGGCGATCCACAGGCAGCGCGCCACGATGAACAGGTACAGCGTCAACACCACGACCACGCCCACCCAGCCGAAGTCCTCGGACAGCACGGAGAACGCGAAGTCGGTGGTGTGCTCGGGCAGGTAGTCCAAGTGCGACTGGGTGCCCTGCCCCCAGCCCTTGCCGGTCAACCCGCCGCCGCCGATTGCGATCTTGCTCTGCAGGATGTTCCAGCCCGCGCCCATCGGGTCGTTCTCGGGATCGCGGAAGGTCAGGATGCGGTTCTGCTGGTAGGGCCGCAGGAACGAGAACCAGCTGATCGGCGCGAACATCGCCACCGCGAAGCCGCCGATGGCGAGCACGCCGGCGGTGCCGAACCACCACCACGACACCCCGGCCAGGAACAGTACGAACACGCCGCTGGCCAGCACCAGCACGGCGGTGCCCAGGTCGCGTTGCAGCAGGATCAACCCGACCGGCAGGGCGATCACCAGCAACGCCACCGCCAGCGTCGACCAGCGGGGCGGCAGGCGGCGGCGATCCAGCGTCCATGCCAGCATCATCGGCAGGGTCAGCTTGGTCAGTTCGGACGGCTGGAAGTTGAAGAACCCCAGGTTGATCCAGTGGTTGCCGTACTTGCCGCTGCCGATGAACAGCACCAGCACCAGCGGCAACAGCGACACCACGTAGATCGGTGGCGTCGCCTGTTTCAGCAAATGCGCCGGCACCCGCGACGCCACCCACAGCACGCCCAGGCCCACGCAGAAATATGCGCCCTGGGTGGTGACGAGTCGGGTGGATTCGTTGCTGGCGCTGTACAGCGTGGCCAGGCCGATCCCCATGATCGCCAGCAGGGCGGCCAGCAGCGGCAGGTCCAGGCTGCGCAGGAAGCGCAGCAGCAGGTCGGCGAGCAGGCGCAACAGGATCTTCATCGACGCGGCGCACCCGGGACGGGCGCCGCTGCCGGTTGCGGTGCGCCGGGACTGCCCTGGACATTGGAGAAATCCGGCGGCGACGCGGGCTGGCTGGCGGCATCGACCGCCGTCGCGTCGTCCTGCTTCGGCACCACCGGCTTGCCCAGCAGCCACGCATCGAAGACCTTGCGCGCGACCGGTGCCGCGCTGGAGGCACCGTAGCCGCCGCCCTCGATCGCCACGGCAATCGCGATGGTCGGTGCGTCGGCCGGCGCGTAGGCGATGAACAGGCCGCGATGGCGCAGGTGCATGGGCAGGCTGCGCGGGTTCATCGCCGCGGTGCCACGGCGGCTGACGACCTGCGCGGTGCCCGTCTTGCTGGCGATCAGGTAGGTCAGGCCGGGACGGATGTTGGTGGCAGTGCCGGGCCCGTGCACGGTGGCGATCATGCCCTCCCGGACCGCCTGCAGGTGCGCGGCGCTGTCGCTTCCGCGCGAGGGCGGCACCAGCTCGACCGGCGCCCACGCCGCGGCGAAATCGGCGCGCATGTCCTTGACCAGGTGCGGCCGGCGCACCCAGCCATTGTTGGCCAGCATCGCGGTGGCCTGCGCCAGTTGCAGGGTGGTGACTTTCCAGAAGCCCTGGCCGATGCCGGTGATCACGGTATCGCCGGGGTACCACTTGCCGTGCTGGGAGGCGTTGGCCGCCTTCCATGCCGGCGACGGCAGGATCCCGGCGATCTCGCCGGACAGGTCCACGCCGGTCGGCTTGCCGAAGCCGTAGCGGTCCATGTACTCGTCGACCTTGGCGATGCCCATGTCCAGCGCCAGCCGGTAGTAGTAGGTGTTCACCGATTCGTAGATCGACTTGCGGAGGTCGGTCCAGCCATGGCCGCCGCGATGCGAATCGCCGTAGCCGCGGCGCTGGCCACCCAGGTAGAACATGCCGGTCGACAGGGTCTTGTCCTCCGCGGTGCGGGTGCCGCTGTCCAGCCCGGCTAGCGCCAGCATCGGCTTGATGGTGGAGCCGGGGGCCACGCCGCCCAGCACCGCGCGGTTGAACTGCGGGCGCGACGGGTTGTCGTTCAACGCCTGGTAATCGGCATGGCTGATGCCGTTGACGAACAGGTTGGGGTCGTACGAAGGCAGGCTGACCATCGCCAGGATCTCGCCGGTGCGCGGATCGACTGCCACCGCGGTGCCCTCCAGTTCACCGAACGCCTCCACCATCGCCCGCTGCAGGTCGATGTCGATCGACAGCCGCAGGTCGGTGCCCGGCGTCGCAGGCACGGTGTCCAGCGCACGCACGGTGCGTCCGTCGACATTGGTCTCCAGCCGCCGGTAGCCCGGCTTGCCGCGCAGCTGCGCTTCGTAATAGCGCTCCAGCCCGGTCTTGCCGGTATGCGAGTAGGCGCCGCCGGCATCGCCCAGCGCGGCCTGGTCCTTTTCGTCGATGCGGCCGACGTAGCCGACCACGTGCGCGAACAGCGCGCCCTGCGGATACACCCGGCCGAGGTAGGGCACCAGCTCGACGCCGGGGAAGCGCCAGCGGTCCACGGCGAAGCGCGCGGCTTCCTCGTCGGACACGCGCAGCTTGATGGTCACCGGCTTGAACGGCCGGCTGTTGCGGTAGTCGCGCAGGAAGCGCGCGCGCTGCTCGGCGTCCAGCGCCACGACCGACTGCAGCTTGGCCAGCAGGGCTTCGCCGTCGCCGGCGCGTTCCGGCACCGCATCGAGCCGCCACGCCGCCACGTTGTCGGCCAGTAGCCGGCCCTTGCGGTCGTAGATCAGGCCACGCGCGGGCGCCACCGGCACCAGGCGCAGCCGGTTGGCCTCCGAGCGGGTGGCGAACTCGGCGTGCTGGACCACCTGCAGGCGGAAGTACCACGCGGCCAAGCCGCCCAATGCCGCCAACACCAGCAGGAAGCCGACCAGCGCGCGGCGGCGGAACAGGTCGGCTTCGACCGCATGGTCCTTGAGCTGGCGGGCGCGACGGATCATCGACGTGCGTTCAACCCCGCCGGCGCAGGCGCAGGGTATCCAGGGCGAAGTGCAGCGGTGCCCACAGCAGCAGGCCCAGCAGCGGCGCCAGCCAGTACAGCCATGGCAATTGCGGCGCGCCCATCACCACGTGGATGGCGGCGCTGATCACGCGGTCGTTGACCAGCAGCACACCGATCACCAGCGCTTGCTGCGACAGCGGGAAGAAGCGCATGCGCGCGCGGAAGCGGTCCAGGATGAAGGCCATCACCACCAGCCGCAGGGCCTGTTCGCCGAGCAGGCCGCCGAACACCAGGTCGGCCAGCACGCCCAGCGCGAACGACATGCCCAGGCCCATGTGCTCGGGCTCTTCCAGCAGCCAGTAGGCCAGCACCAGCGCCAGCCAGTACGGCCGCAGCGGCTGCAGGATCCCGGGCAGCGGCACCAGCCCCAGCAGCAAGCCCAGCAGCAGGCTGACCGGCAGCACCCAACCGTTGCGGGCGCGGCTCATCGACCCGGCTCCGATCGCGTGGTGGCGGTCGCCGAGGGCGATGCCGGGGGATTCGTGGCCGCGGATAACGCCTGTACAGCCGCGGGGGCCCCCGGTGCTGGGACGGGCGCTGGCGGCAGGGCCGCCGGATCGACGGCCGGCACCGGCTTGTAGCCGCGCAGCAACAGCACGTCACGCCCGCGATCCAGCTGCGCGGCCGGGGTCACGTCGGCCTCCAGGAAGGCGCGGCTGTCGTCGGGCCGCAGCGTGCCCACAGTCCCCACCGCGAAGCCCGGCGGGAAACGCCCGCCCAGGCCGGAGGTCAGCAGCTCGTCGCCCGGGCGCACGTCGGCGGACAGCGGCACGTCGGCCAGGTGCAGGGCGTCGCTGCGACCGCTGCCGTAGACCACCAGGCGGATGCCGCTGCGCGCCACCGCGACCGGCACCGCGTGGTCGGGATCGGTGAGCAGCAGCACGCTGGCGGTACTCGGGGTGGTGGCGATGACCTGCCCCATCAGGCCGCCCGCATCGATGACCGCCTGGCCTACTTGCACGCCGGCGTTGCGGCCGCTGTCCAGCAACAGGCGCTGGCGGGTCGGGTCCAGGTCGATGTCCAGGACCGAGGCCAGTTGCACGTCCAGCCGCCCGCGCTCGGCGCTGCCCAGCAGGCCACGCAGGCGCTCGTTTTCCGCCGCCGCGGTGCGCAGGCGCGCATTGCGTGCGGCCTGGATCAGCAGGGCGTTGCGCAAGCGCTCGTTGTCGCGCGCCAGTTGGCTGCGGGTCACCGCCTCCTCGCGCAGGCCGGTCCCGACTTTCGAAGGCAATCCGGCCAGCCACCACAACGGCTGCACCGCCACTTCCGCCTGGGTGCGCGCGGCGCGCAGCCAGCCACTGCGGTAGTCCAGCACCATCAACGCGGTCGCCAGGATCAGGTACGCCAGCAGGCGCAGCACGCCGGCGACATCGCCGGGGCGGGCTGCGGGAGGTCCGGCGTAGGGCGGCACGTGGGTGGTCGGCGAGGGCTTTGGGGGATGGGAACGAAGCGAGGGTTTGGCCCAGGGACGGGCCAACGCAAACGGCACCGCCGTTTGCGTAGCGTAGCGAAAACCACGTTTTTCGCTACGCGGCTTCGGAGTGGGCCATGGATGGCCCATCTCCGAACACTTACTCCGGCGCGAAGAACTCGTTGCCGTGCATGTCGACCAGTTCCAGCGCGCGGCCACCGCCACGCGCCACGCAGGTCAGCGGGTCGTCCGCCACCTGCACGTGCAGGCCGGTTTCCTCGCTGATCAGGCGATCGACATCGCGCAGCAGCGCGCCGCCGCCGGTGAGGACGATGCCGCGCTCGGCCACGTCCGCGCAGAGTTCCGGCGGGGTCTGCTCCAGCGCCAGGCGGATCGCCGAGACGATGCCGGCCAGCGGCTCGCGCAGCGCCTCGAGGACTTCGTTGGAGTTGATGGTGATGATCTTCGGCACGCCTTCGGCCAGGTGGCGGCCGGAGATCTCGATCTCGCGCACGTGCTGCTGGGGATAGGCGTTGCCCAGCTCCAGCTTGATGCGCTCCGCGGTGGCGTCGCCGATCAGCATGCCGTGGTGGCGACGCACGTAGGCCACGATCGATTCGTCGAAGCGGTCGCCGCCGATGCGCACCGACTGCGAATAGACGATGCCGTTCAGCGCGATCACCGCAACCTCGGTGGTGCCGCCGCCGATGTCGACCACCATCGAGCCGCGCGCCTCGGTCACCGGCATGCCGGCGCCAATCGCGGCGGCCATCGGTTCCTCGATCAGGTAGACCTCGCGGGCGCCGGCCTCTTCCGCCGACTCCTTGATCGCGCGGCGCTCCACCTGGGTGCTGCCGGCCGGCACGCAGACCAGCACGCGCGGGCTGGGGCGCAGGAAGCGCGACTTGTGCACCTTGCGGATGAAGTGCTTGAGCATCTCCTCGGTGTAGGTGAAGTCGGCGATGACGCCGTCCTTCATCGGCCGCACCGTGCTCATGTGGCCGGGCGTACGGCCGAGCATCTGCTTGGCCTCGCTGCCGACCGCGGCCACCGCGCGGGCGCCGCCGCCGCGGTCCTGGCGCACCGCGACCACCGAAGGTTCGTTGAGGACGATGCCCTGGCCGCGCACGTAGATCAGCGTGTTGGCGGTGCCGAGGTCGATGGACAGGTCGCTGGAGAAATAGCCCCTGAGGAACTTGAACATGCGGGAGGATGCCGGGAAGTGAATGGCCACGTCGGGGGACGCGGGGCCGGAAAGCGGGTTCGGGAGCGCGGAGACCGCGGCATGCGCCGGGGCCGCTAATCTAGCAACGCCCCCCCTGCCCGGCAAGGAGATTGCGGGGTCGCGCGTTGGTGCGATTCAGCCGTCTCTGGCCGCCGGGCGGTGCCGACGCTACCCTGTGCGCCCTTTTCGTCCACGCGCCCGCGAGGCCCCGATGTCTGCCCTGATCTGCGGTTCCCTGGCCTACGACACCATCATGGTGTTCCCCGACCAGTTCAAGAACCACATCCTGCCGGACAAGGTGCACATCCTGAATGTGTCCTTCCTGGTCCCGCGGATGCGCCGCGAGTTCGGTGGCTGCGCCGGCAACATCGCCTACAACCTCAAGCTGCTCGGCGGCGACCCGATCCCGATGGCCACCGTCGGCGCCGACTTCGGCCCGTACCGCGAGTGGTTCCAGGAACAGGGCATCACCCTGGACCGGGTCAAGGTGATCGACGAGCTGTTCACCCCCCAGGCCTTCATCACCACCGACCTGGACAACAACCAGATCACCGCCTTCCACCCCGGCGCGATGATGCGCAGCTACGAGAACCACGTGAAGGACGTCCCCGGCGTGACCATCGGCATCGTCAGCCCCGACGGTTACGAGGGCATGCTGCAGAACGCGAAGGAATTCGCCGAGGCCGGCATCCCCTTCATCTTCGATCCCGGCCAGGCCATGCCGCTGTTCAACGGCGCCGAGCTGCGCGCCTTCATCGAGCAGGCGCAGTACGTCACCGTCAACGACTACGAGTCCAACCTGCTGCAGGAACGCACCGGCTGGAGCGAGCAGGAGATCGCCGGCAAGGTGAAGGCCTACATCACCACCCGTGGCCCGCAGGGTGCGGAGATCCATGCCGACGGCACCACCCACCGCATCCCGCCGGCGCACGAACGCCGCGTCACCGATCCCACCGGCTGCGGCGACGCGTTCCGCGCCGGCCTGATCTTCGGCATCGAGAAGGGCTACGACTGGATGACCATCGGCCGCATGGGCAACCTGATGGGCGCGCTGAAGGTCGAGCACCCCGGCACCCAGAACCAGCGCTTCGACTACGAGGAATTCGCCGAGCAGTTCCGCCAGCAGTTCGGCTATTCGCTGGCCTGAGCGATCCCCGGCGCGCGGTAGTCCGCTGCCGCGCGCTGCAACCAGCCGGGCAAGTCGCCCCGCTTCACGCCGGCGGACTTCGCCCGCGCGAGCCGCGCCAGCATGTAGTCGCGTTTCGCCGGCTCTTCGCCGGCGAAGGACAGCGCCAGGTCGCGGTCCATCCAGCGCCGGAAGAGCACGAACAACACCACGTGCAGCGCGATCGCCAACGCGCTGGCCAGCGCGACGATGGCGATGTCGATCCCCATCGGCGTCAGGCGCGCCCGCTCAGTTCCACTTCGGCAACTTCGACGGATCCAGGCCGCCGACCTCGAACTCGGCGGTGCGCTTGCCGACGGTCTTGGTGGGGAATTCGATCGACAGCTGCTTGCCGCCCTTGGCGAGTTTCCACAGCCCCTTCCAGTCCTCGACGAACATCGCGATGGCGTCGTCGGTCTTCGGCCGCGAGCCCGGCAGCGTGTGGACCTTGCCGTCCACGGTGACCTTCAGCTTGCAGCCCTTGTAGCAATCGAAGTCGCCGGCTTCCAGCACCAGGTAACTGCTGCGGCCCCACTCGGGATGGTCGCGGAAGATCAGCCGCACCGGATGCGCGCCGCTGCCGTCGGTATCCACCGGTTCCTGCGAATAGATCGCCGCAGACAACTGATGGCCGTCCTTGCCGACCGGTTCGTCGCCGTATGCCCATAGCGAGGCCAGCCGCACCGTCTGCTGGGCCTCTTCGGCCTTGGCCTTGATCTCGTCGAGCTTCGGCTTGACCCGCTCGGCGGCGGCGCTGGTGGGATGCTCGATCTGCAGGATCTCGCCGTGCGCCTTCGCCAGCGTCCAGTTCTGCGCGACCACCGCGTCGTCGAATTGCTTCGCCATCGCCTCGGCGGCCTGCTCCTTCGCCGCCGCCTGCGCGGCGGCGGCCTGCGCGGCGACCTGCGGGTCCTCGCCCTTGCATGCCGCAAGCAGCAAGACAGTGGCGATGGCGAGCGATGCGGTCTTCATGGGGCAACTCCGTTTGCGTGGTCGTCGTGGGCACGTGCCGATGCCGATCGTACAAGCACGCCCATCGCAGTGCGACGGCGTCAGCGATCGACCAGCGCCACCACCGCGTCGGCGACCTCGGCCGGCCGCTCCATCAGCGACATGTGGCCGCAGCCGTCCAGCAATACCTTGCGCGCCTGCGGGATGCGTTGCGCGTAGAGCTCCAATGCGCTGGCATCGATCACCGCATCCTGCCTGCACCACAGCAACAGCGTGGGCTGGCGGATGCTGGCGGCTTCCTGGCCGGGCAGCAGGCTGTCCTCGCTGCGGCCGATGCGCGCCAGCACGTCCTGTTCGAAGCCGGCATCGGCGCGGCGCTTGCGGATCAGCGCCGTCGACGCCGGCCACGGCAGCCACGGCTTGGCCCTTGCGTCATGGAAGACGATGTCGATATAGCGCTTGAGCGAGGCCTCGTCCTCGACCGCGAACGGATTCCTGCCGGCCAGCACGTCCAGGCCGAAGGCGTTGTCCTTGAAGCGCACGCCTGCGGCATCGAGCAGGCCGACCTTGGCGATCTCCCGCGGATAGCGTGCCGCGGCCACCGCGGCGATGCCGCCACCCATCGAATGGCCCAGCAACACGACCGGCTTGCCGGGCGACAGCGCGCGGATGAAGGCCTCCACGTTCGCCGCCTGCTCGGTGAAGCCATAGACCGCGCCCGGCTTGCGTTCGCTTTCGCCCCACCCCGGGAGATCCGGGATGAGCACGCGATAGCGCCCGCCCAGGGCCGCGGCCAGCGGGTACCAGTTTTCCTTGCTGCCGGTGAAGCCGTGCAGCATCACCACGGTCGGCGCATCGGGCGCATCGGCGTCGCGATAGGCGTACGACCAGCGATGGCCCGCCACCTCGACGGTGCCCCGCGACAACCCGGCCGCGACCCGCTGGCGCGCGAACTCGCCGCGCACCAGCAGGAACGGATCGCGCCACAGCACGATCGCGGCGACCGTGAACACCGCGGCGACGCACAGGACGGCGATCATGACGAAACGCTGCAACCGTTTCACCGCGGCGCCGATCAGCTCTCGGGCGGTGTCTGCGGCGCCGGATCGACCGG
>ERZ795059.4693-NODE-4693-length-12728-cov-6.119151_pt1 | contig 12728 bp, 13 predicted proteins | sample MGYA00375143_ERZ795059 | MGnify/ENA primary metagenome ERZ795059 (study PRJEB30188, sample SAMN05720168) | activated sludge metagenome | isolation source: Anaerobic digester | place: USA | collected 2015-01-07 ... | reverse complement strand
TCCGATCTAATAATAGCACCTATAGGTTCGGCTAAACCGGATAAGAACGATAATGTAAATGCTTTTTTTCTGTTTTTTGTAGCAAAATAAACAGGAATTGACACCGCAATACCTTCGGGTATATTATGAATAGCTATTGCAAAAGCAATACTTATACCTAATGCAGGATCTTGCATTGCAGCCATAAATGTTGCCATGCCTTCAGGAAAGTTGTGAATACCAATAGCTAAAGCCGAAAAAACACCAAGGCGCATTAATCTTTTGTCCTTCATTTTTTCGGGATTTTCAAGCGATTTTATTTCGTGGGGATTCTCGGCAGAAGGCACAAATTTATCGATTAACGCAATAATACCTATACCTACAAAAAAAGAAATTACTGTATACAAATAGGCTTTATCCATTCCAAATATTTCTTGGTTTAGATAACTTTCTGTTAATGCTTCGCGAGCTTTAACAAATATTTCAACAAACGCCACATAAATCATAACTCCTGCCGAAAACCCAAGTGATAATGCTAAAAATTTCGGATTGAATCGTTTTGATAATAAAGCCATAAGACTCCCAATACCGGTAGCCAACCCAGCAAAAAGAGTAACCATAAAAGCAAACAACACCGGGCTATCCATAGGTACTAATCTTGAAAAATATGAGCAGTAAGTATTGCTGTAAGCTCTTGATAATTGCGAGCCACCGGCAATTCCGGATAATCATTTATAACATTTTGCGGAGGACAATACAATATCCCTATATCGGCAGCTTTGAGCATAGAAATATCGTTGTATGAATCGCCAAAAGCTATTACTTTATATTGGAGACTTTGAAATGCTTCTACTGTTTTTCGTTTAGGATCGGGTTGACGGAGTTTATAATTAGTAACTCTCCCACTTGAGTCAATTTCGAGCGAATGGCAGAGCAAAAATGGATGTTCGAGCTGTTCCATAAGCGGTTGTGCAAACTCTACAAATGTATCGGAAACTATAACAAATCGAGTAATCGATCGTAACCATCGGGTAAATTCCAAAGCCCCTTCAAGAGGTTTAATCGTAGCTATTACCGACTGAATATCTTGAATTTTCAGATTGTGTTCATCAAGTATTTTCAAACGATATTGCATTAATTCATCATAATTTTGAATATCGCGTGTAGTTAACTTTAAAGATTCTATACCTGTTTTTTTCGCAACATTTATCCATACTTCAGGTACAAATACCCCTTCTAAATCAGAACAAACAACCCACATATTTTATTGATTTTTAAATTATTTACCGTACACAAAAATAGTTGTTTGTAATGAATTTACCAATATGCTATTATAAGTTTATTGGGATTTTGAACTTACAAATTTTTTCTTAATCCACATAGGAACCAAAAATGCTCCAATTATTAAATATGGATAGTATGTTACTAATCGCCACAATATTACTAATATTGGAATAAGACTCACAATTGGAATATATTCACCCAAAAACTCTGAAAAAATAAATTCAGCAAATCCACTGCCTCCGGGTGTTGGACTCATCAGCATCATAATCCACATAACTAACTGACGAGCAAAAATAAGTAAATGATCGGGAACCGTGAAAAATGCAATAAACAAGAAATTTACAACCCAATACCGCGATGTCCAAGCTATCCAAGTAGCAAAAAATGAAGATAACCAAAATCGCCACCCTTTTGTTTTTAATTCACTTGATGCAAATTGTAAATCTATTCCTGTTTGAATAGCTCCTCTTCGCCACCGTTTCAAAAATCGAATTGAAAATATTCTACCTAAAAACCGTTTAAACCCGAGCGGGTTAATAAATAAAGCATATGCTACAATTATCACAAAAACTACTTTAAGAGCATACCCTATAACTGCAAAATAAAAAAATTCATTCCCCCAACTTATTCCTTGCTCCGATGAACTCTGTACCGAAAATAATTCGGTAGTATTAATTGCAGCTATTAAAATAGGAAACATAACTAAAAAATATAATTCATCTAAAAATGCCGTAGTCATTACCATAGCAGAGCTATGTCCGAGCGAGACTTTTTCTTTATATATAAACAAAATAGCTAAACTTGTACCCCCTACCGCCGATGGTGTTATAGTTGAGGTAAATTCCCATAAAAAAATAATTCGCACACACTGAATCCACGTTAGCCTACCGTCCGATAATATTTTTAGTCGAACAATGTACCCAATATCGCGTGTTAGCATCATACAAAAAGCACAAATAATAAACAAAAGAGTATACATTGTTAATGGAATATGTTTTAATCCCGAATGATCGAACTCTCCCCAAAACATGTACACAACAACTGCAAAACCTAAAAGTATAGGTATGAAAATTTGCCTACTTTTGAGCGACTTAATTGTCAGTTCAGCCTTCGATGTTGATTCCATAGTTGCCATATTCAAATGTATTGGAACTGATTACAAGATTTTTAATTTTTGTATATTTTTTCTAAAACACATATACCACATCAGAATATTTTTCAATTGCAAAAAAATACACACATACTAATAAAACATATTGTTTTGCAAGAACCTGAAAATGTGTGCAAAAAAACATGAAAAACACACCAACATTGTACAACATGCAATATCGTATATTTTTTTATCTAAATACACTGTTTTATTATAAAAAAATATTATTTTTGCACCACTTTGGTTCCTTGGCCGAGTGGCTAGGCACCGGTCTGCAAAACCGTATACGGCGGTTCGAATCCGCCAGGAACCTCAAAAAAAGAGGCTGTTTCTATTTTGAAACAGCCTCTTTTCGTTTTGAACTATATTTTCTATTATCCTACATATTTCGAAATTAAAGACTCCCACTTTTCAATTGGTTTTTTATCTACGTGTAATTGATACGAAGTTTCATAATTAAAAAATTCAAGTGCAAATTCGGGAACATTTTTGTTTTTAGGTACCAAACACAAGAATAACCCCGATGTCGTTTCAGGATTTGTTTTGGTTTGATCACTCGAAATATCTTTAATTTTACATGTATCTATGTCTTTAAGACAAATAGCATGGCGAATTTCGATATGAGCATTTTTTTTGTAAAAAAACACAAATTCGTTTCGAGTATCTATTCCTATTGCAAAATCCACATACACAGAATCTGTTTGAATGGTTTTATGATTTTGCGTTGCAATAGCTTGCAGACCTGCTCTTAATTGCTTTTCTATTCGAACTCGTTTGTAACGTAACAATATGAATGGTAAAATACATGCTATTGTTATTATGGCTCCTATGATAATTGATTGTAAATCCATTGCTTTAAAATTTTATAAAATGTAATTGTAATCCCAAGTTTTTAAAATAATAGTATAGAATATACTCTATACATACATTTGAAAGAAATAATGATATAAGCACAGTATGCCCAAGCAGGGGATTTTACAAAAAATAATGTGAGGGAAATAGTTTTTCTGTCTTCTTTCGACATATCATACCGTATACACATATATTGGTATTGGTAAAATATTCACAAACATATTCACGTGTGTCGGCTTTATATTTATACAATTGAATTTTTGAAAGTTGTTTGGTGCCCGGTATTTTATAAGGTTGTTGCACATCTGTTTCTGATTGTGGAGTATGAAACAGAAATAATGAAGATTGTGCAGAAAAAAAAGAGGTGTGAGTATTCGATTCTGTTGTTTGAGAAGAATTAATAGGAGCAGGCTTGTAGCCAACATACATGGTATAACTATATGTTAGAATTACACAAAAAACTACACAAATTGTTATAATTTGTCGAATATATTCTCGCAGATTATGTTTCAATAAATACATAGTTTTAATACAATAATATATAGGTATATAAACACTTGCATACAAGCAGAAAGAATAAAAACAAAAAGGATTTTTGGAAGAAGAATTAATATTCTAAAAATTCAAATTTTAATTTTAAAAATTTAGAATATTGATTTCCGGAAACTAACATATCGTTGTCTTCTTTTTCGTAACACCAACGAATAGTTATATTATGTAAATCGTTATATTTTTCAATCATTAGGAGCATTTTTGCCAATTGTTTTGACGAAGCTGTATTGAAATATTCCAATTTTATTTCGAAAACAAAGGTTTTATCAGAAGTTTCGCTTAATACCTTTTCTATCCATTCAAGAATTGGCATATAAAACTCTATGGCATTTTCAGGTAACGACCGACCTGAAATCGAAAATATTCCTGTGCCCAAATCAAAATCTATTTGAGGGGTGTCTTCAGTATTTTGAATAAGTAATGATTCCATATCGATAGTAGTTCCTTTTTTTTTGTAAAAATATGTGTAAAATTAAAAATAACAAAATTTATTGAAAAAAAAATTGGAAATTATTCGCTTTCTAACAATTACCAATATGTAAAGATAATCTTTTATAAGAATGATTTACATTAATCTCTATATAATATGTATATAAACTCTCAAAACCTATAAAATAGTATGTTACAAATATAGAAACTGTTTAGATTTTATTTATTATTAAAATTTTGAACTTCAGAAAAATAAAAATCGACAAGAATAGCTTTTCTATTTGAAGATTTTTTATGAAATATGAAGTTCAAAGGTACAAAAATTAATTACATAATGATATGTAAACAGTTTTCTTAATATTTTACAAATTCGTCTTTCCCTTCTACACGCTCAAATTCACTCCCTTTTTTGGCAGTAAGATACGGGATAATAGCTCTATCAATATTTGCAATATAATTTACATCAAACATCATAAAATTCAGTGGATTATCCATATAATCTTCCGTTTCGTCGCCGGCAACAAATCGCCAACCACTATCATCTTCATCTTCGGGAGCTTCGCGATACATAAAGCCAACCATAGCTCCGTCTACCGTAATTCTATTTGATGCTATACAATATCCCATTGGTTTTACCAAGTCTTGTATATGTTGTTCGTCAATAATGTATGATTGTGCCATAATTTTTTTTAATAGGTATCAAAAATACTATTTTTTTACAAAACTATTTTATTATACCTTTACACTTTTAAAAATTATTGTATTTATGAATTTAGATTCTCTTACGGCAATATCGCCTATAGATGGTAGATATCGAGATAAAACAGCAACATTAGCGATATTTTTTTCGGAATATGCTCTTATTCAATATAGAGTAAGAGTAGAAATTGAATATTTTATTGCTCTTTGCAATGCTTCAATTCCTCAATTACATGGGGTTTCATCTGAATATTATAAACCACTGCGGGCTATTTACACATCGTTTAGTCATGCTGATGCACAACGCATTAAGGATATTGAAAAAACTACAAATCATGATGTTAAAGCAGTAGAATATTTTATAAAAGAAAAATTCGACAGTATTGGTCTTTCTGCCTATAAAGAATTTATTCATTTTGGACTTACTTCGCAAGATATAAATAACACAGCTGTGCCTCTTTCTATTAAAGATGCTATGTACACGGTAATATATCCTGCTATAGAACAGGTATTGAATACCTTAACCAGTATGGTTGAACAATGGGCTGCAATTCCTATGCTTGCTCGCACTCACGGTCAACCGGCTTCTCCAACTCGTTTGGGCAAAGAGATTCAAGTGTTTGTTGAGCGTGCATACGTTCAATTAGAACAATTACAAGCAATACCATATTCAGCAAAATTTGGTGGAGCTACTGGTAATTTTAATGCTCACCATGTTGCTTATCCTTCTATAAATTGGCAAGTATTTGGAAATAATTTTGTAAATGATGTATTAGGATTACATCGTTCACAAACTACTACACAAATTGAACATTACGATAATCTTGCATCGTTATTCGATGCTATAAAACGAATCAATACTATTTTAATTGATTTAAGCCGTGATATTTGGCAATATATTTCGATGAATTATTTTAAACAAAAAATTCAGAAAAATGAAGTTGGCTCATCGGCAATGCCTCATAAAGTAAATCCAATAGATTTCGAAAATGCCGAAGGTAATTTTGGTATTGCTAATGCATTATTCGAACATTTATCGGCAAAATTACCTATTTCGCGCTTACAACGTGACCTTACCGATTCTACAGTATTACGCAATGTAGGTGTTCCTCTAGGACATACACTCATAGCTTTACTTTCGTTACAAAAAGGGTTAGGCAAATTATTAATTAACGAACAGGCTATTCAAAACGATTTAGAATCAAATTGGGCTGTTGTTGCCGAAGGAATTCAAACAATTTTGCGACGCGAAGGGTACCCCAATCCATATGAAGCTCTCAAAGAACTAACACGTACTCATGGGGCAATTACTAACGAATCTATTGCTGCATTTATCGAAACTCTTTCAATAAGTGAAACGGTAAAACAAGAATTACGAACTATTACACCTTTTAATTACACCGGCATATAATGGAGTACTTAATCATATCGTTTTGTGTGCGTGATTCCTCGAGTTTTTGTATGTTTGTATAAATTTATCATAATACCTGTGACTATGAAAAAAGTAATGGTTTTGTTTCTTTCGCTTTGTTTAGCAAGCACTGTATTTTCTCAAGCTAACGATACTATTGTAAACAAATGGCGTAACGGTAAAATAAGCAGTAAAGGCTTTATGCTTGATGGAACCGAACATGGTACTTGGTATTTTTGGGATTCGTTAGGACACAAGGTTGAAGAAACAAATTTTTTACGCGGTCGATTCCATGGTAAAAGTACATTGTTTTATACAAACGGAAAAAAACACATAGAATCGAATTATTATCTTAATCAATTGCAAGGCATGTTTACCGAATGGGACGAAGCCGGTTATTTGAAAGTGCAAGGATATTATAAAAACCACGAACGCGATAGTTCATGGAAATATTTTTATCCGAATACCAATATCATGCAATATGAATATATGTACAAAACCAAAGATACCGTATTGCTTTGGAACTATTGCTACCGACGAGGTACTTGTACAGTGCGAAACGGCAACGGCACCTATGAAGAAAATTGGAACGAATCATCAACTCTTAAAGAAAAAGGTTCATATAAAGATGGATTCAAAGAAGGCTATTGGGAAATGTATTTTCAAGATGGAAAACTTAAAGGTAAAGGCAATTATATACATGGCGAAAAAGTTGGAAATTGGATTGAATACTATGCCAATGGCAGCTTAAAAGAACGTATAGACCATACAAAGGGCACATACGAATCGTGGCATACCAACGGGAAAAAACATGTAAACGGGTATTTAAACAACGAACAAAAAGATTCAGTATGGTCATATTGGAACACCGATGGAGTGCTAATTACACGTACGCAATACATAGAAGGCAGTTTAGAAGGCTTACAAGAAAACTGGTTTGCTACCGGAAAACCATCGTCGACATTTATATACAAAAACAATAAAAAAAATGGTAAAGCTCTGTGGTGGCACGAAACCGGAGAAAAAGATATGGAAGGCTTTTTTGAAAACGACCTCCAACATGGGGAATGGATATATTGGCGAAAAGATGGAGGAATAGGAAATACCGGACAATACCAACAAGGTAAAATGAACGGTCACTGGAAATGGTATTACGCCAATGGTTCTGTATGGAAAGAAGGCGATTACACCAATGATTTAAAAACAGGCATATGGACTTTTTATTATGAAAACGGACAAAAAGAACATCAAGGTACTTTTGTGAGCGATAAAGAACATGGATTGTTTGAACAATGGTTCGAAAATGGAATGATTAAAACTCGCGGAAATTTCGATATGGGTAAAATGAGCGGCACGTGGGATGGTTGGCTCGAAGAAAATCCTAAGCAACAAAAATATTCAAATCAATACTTAAATGATTTGCGACACGGCACATCTAAATATTGGAACGAAGCGGGGTTGTTACAATCAGAAAAAAATTATGCCAACGGAGAACTTCACGGCATATTTAAAACATATTTCCCCGATGGAAAAATAAATATTAGCGGTGAATATATACATGGCAAAATGACCGGAACATGGCAATACTATAATGAATCGGGCACATGCGAACGATTAATGATATACAAAGACGGATTGCCACATGGCACCTGGGTTGTTCGCTACAAAGAAGGTCCTATAAAAGAACAAACTTCATACAAAAACGGAGTGCGTAACGGTAAAACAAAAATGTATGCCCTTAAAGGTTCCTTACTTTATTATGCAAAATATAAAAACGGCGACCTCAAAAAAGTTAAAGTTGATAAACGAGAAGCCGCTTCGGGGGTAAAATAACAATAGAATAAACAAACTACTACAATGAAAGCATTAGTTATAATACCTGCTCGCTACGGATCTACACGATTTCCGGGAAAACCATTAGCAATAATTCATGGAAAATCTATGATTCAACGGGTGTATGAGCAAGCTCTTCAAGTAGTTTCCGACGTATGGGTAGCCACCGATGATATGCGCATAGAACATGAAGTAAAACGATTTGGAGGAAAATCTATTATAACCTCGGTAGAACATCAAAGTGGAACCGACCGTTTAGCCGAAGCATTAGTTTCTATTCCAAATGCCATGAAATACGAAGTGGTTGTAAATGTGCAAGGAGATGAACCATTTATTGCTGCCGAACAAATTATGCAATTAATCCAGTTGTTTAAACAACCCGATACACAAATAGCTACACTTATAAAACCAATAACATCGAGCGAAGATGTTATTAATCCAAACAAACCTAAGGTTGTAATAGGAACCAATATGCAAGCCTTATATTTTAGCAGAAATCCTATTCCCTATGTTCGCGATGCCGACAAAGTATATTGGCACATAGCTCATCAATACTATAAACATATTGGCATATACGCTTATAAACCTCAAGTGTTACTCGATATAACACAATTAGAACGCTCACCGCTTGAAATTGCTGAAAATTTGGAACAACTTCGTTGGTTAGAAAATAATTATATAATTAAAACAGCTATTACTCAATACGAAAGTGCTTCGGTTGATACTCCTGAAGATTTAGAAAGAATACTTTCGCAAAGAATATAACTACATATACATTACTGTATTTTTGAAAATAAAAAATAATGAACGTACAACAAATAAAACAACGGTTTGGCATCATAGGTAATACAGCACACCTTAACAGAGCTATAGAAACAGCTTTACAAATAGCTCCTACCGATTTGTCTGTACTTATAGTTGGCGAAAGCGGAACAGGTAAAGAAGTGTTTTCTCAAATTATTCATCAAAATAGTGCACGAAAACATAATCAATATATAGCAATAAACTGTGGGGCAATACCCGATGGAACTATAGACTCGGAATTATTTGGACACGAAAAAGGTGCTTTTACCGGTGCTGTTGATAGCCGCAAAGGATACTTTGAAGTAGTTGACGGTGGTACAATATTTCTTGATGAAGTAGGCGAACTGCCACTTAATACGCAAGTTCGATTGCTTCGAATTTTAGAAGTTGGCGAATATATTCGAGTAGGCTCTTCTAAAACACAAAAAACAAATGTTAGAGTTGTTGCTGCTACCAATGTTAATTTACTAAAAGCTGTAGAAAACGGGAAATTTCGCGAAGATTTATATTATAGGCTTAATACCGTTCCTATCACAATCCCACCTTTGCGCGAACGGAAAGAAGATATTCCGTTGCTTTTTAGAAAATTTGCCAACGACAGTGCCGAAAAATATGGAATTCCCCCCTTACGACTTGATCAGGCTGCTACAGACTTATTGGTTTCGTACAATTGGCCGGGAAATATTCGCCAACTTAAAAATTTAGCTGAGCAAATGTCAATTCTCGAGAAAGAACGAAACGTAACATACGCATCGCTTAAAACATATATTCCACAAAATTATGACACCCGCTTGCCTGCTATTGTCCCAAAAGATTCGGAACAAACAAATTATGCTTCGGAACGAGAGATTTTGTTCAAATTATTGTTTGATATGAAAAAAGATATGAATGAACTTAAAAAATTGGTTCATGACATTATGGAAGGAAATCAACAAAATATTCATATTTCGAACGAACAAGCACATAGTTTACACAAAATGTTTGAATCGGAAACAGAATTGTTCGAGACCAATCAAAATCCGCAATTCGAAGTTTCTAAGCCATATATACCCACCGCACGTATAGACAACGAAATAATTGACACACAAGAAATTGTAGAAGAATCGTTATCATTAGTTACCAAAGAAATAGATTTTATAAAACGAGCATTGCTTAAATATAAAGGTAAACGAAAATTGGCAGCACAAGAATTAGGTATTTCGGAACGAACATTATATAGAAAAATTAAAGAATACAATATTGAAGACTAACATAGGAATATACAGCATTATCATGTTGTTGATAGCAACATCATGTTCGGTAAAATATTCATTTACCGGAGCATCTATATCGCCCGATATCAAAACTTTTTCTGTTGCATATATCGACAATCAGGCACCTACAAAACAAGCCACATTAAGCGATGTGTTTACCGAAGGATTAAAAGAAAAATTAAGAACAGGTACCGGCTTATCTATGGTTACTAGTTTTGGCGATTTACAATTCGAAGGTGCTATTGTAGAATATGCTACTAATTACTTGGGAGTTACAGCATCGCAACAAGCTGCAAGTAATAGATTAACAATCACTGTAAAAATACTGTTTACTAATACGAAAGAACCTACAAAAAATTTCGAAAAACGATTTTCTCGATACTACGATTTTGACGCTACGCAAAATCTTTCAACAATAGAAACTGCGGCGATTAAACAAATTTCGGATCAAATAATTGAGGATATATTTTTGGAAGCTGTTGCTAATTGGTAAAATTACACTATTTTTATAGCATGAATAGCGAACGTTTTATACAATGTATTACACATCCTTTAGATATTGACGCTTCTGCCACCGCGGAGCTCGAAAAACTATTGGAACAATTTCCCTATTTTCAAACTGCACATTTACTTTTTGTTCGTGGACTTAAAAATAATAAAAGCATACGATTTAACGATCAATTAAAAATAGCGGCAACATATGCAGGAAATAGAACAAAATTATTCGAATTACTCCACTGCGAAGAACATATTCATGTAGAACCAATCGAAATAATTCAAACCATTCACCCGCAAGCGGCTATAGTAGATGAAGTTACAAATGTCTGCATTGATGATACAATTAGCACAGAACAACCCGAATCTATTGTTGATACTACATTAATACATAGCGATGACCACCAAATAAAGACTCCTGAAGATTCTCCTAAACAAGAAACTTTTGAAGCTCAACCATATTATTCAAATCGCTCATATACAGAGCATGTGGATTCAGAAATATCCACTGATAAACCAGAAGAACCTATTGTAATTGATAAAAAAGAAATTTCAATACAAAATATTGAATTCCGTTCTGTTGACGATATTGAACTCGACGACGATGTGTATCAAATGCGTCCTCATGATACTGAAGGAATTGACGATAGTGTATCGCACGCTCAAGAAACCAAAGTAGAAACAGAACCAACACCTGAAGTTGAACATATTCAACAAGAAACAGAAGTGCTTAATCAACCAAGCATAGAAATACCACAAAACAAAGAAATTCAAAGCATTTCTTCTGAACCGATACTAAATTCTGAACAAAACAATGAAGAAAAACCGCAGGAATTATCGTTAGCAGATATTATTTTACAAAGAATTCAAAAAATCAAAGAACAAGAAGCTCAAACCGATAAAACAACAAATATCGACAGAGAATTATTTAGCATACACGATATTACCGAAACTTCTGAAATTCCAATTACACAAACAGAAATAGTAAATTCTCCGGAAAGCAGTGATTATCAAAAAAGCGTAACTGAAAACACGACACAAATAGATTCAGAAGCTGAACATACAACAACTACTACAACCAACGAATCCGATTTATTATCGTTTTCTTTTACTCAAACTGAAGAAAAATCGATAGAAACACCGGAACCGCAGGCAATTTCCGAGCTAGAAAAACACTATGCCGGTACTGCTGAAATATGGTTTAAAGATGCAGAATTAGAATTTGAAACATTTGATCAAAATAATTTAATCGACAAATTTTTAGCTCGAGAGCATTCATTAAAACCGGATTTAACAAAAGTGCCTGAAAAACAAGAAGATATATCGCAAAAAAGTGTAAAAGAAGGCGAATATTTATCGGAAACTTTAGCAAAAATATATATACAACAGAAAAATTTTGATAAAGCAATACAAATCTATAAAAAATTAAGTTTGAAATATCCCCAAAAAAGTATTTACTTTGCAAACCAAATTTCAGAATTAGAAAAAAAATTAAAAGAATAATAATATGGGCTCAGTTTTAATAAACATTGTAATAATTGCAACAAGTGTTTTACTTGTATTAATTGTATTAGTTCAAAATTCAAAAGGTGGTGGTTTAGCATCAAATTTCTCATCATCGAACCAAATTATGGGAGTTAGAAAAACTACTGATTTTCTTGAAAAAGCTACATGGACATTGGCTATAGCATTAGTAATGTTTTGTATAGTTGCTACTACTATGCTTCCAAAACAAACAACCATTGAAAAACGTTCATTCTTTGAAGATAATGTTCCGGAAAATGCGGCTCAAGTTCCGCAGGGCATTCAAACAGCCGAAGGAGTTCAAACAGAAGAGTAATAAATATTGTTTTATTTTTCATTGTAAAAAGTGTCAGCATGTCATATATGCTGACACTTTTTTATTTTCATTTAATTCCTTCAAGTATTTGTCCTGTTTTCCGCACTTTTTCGGGGCACCCACATAACTCATTGTAAATCAGAATAT
>ERZ795059.4692-NODE-4692-length-12730-cov-63.922446_pt1 | contig 12730 bp, 9 predicted proteins | sample MGYA00375143_ERZ795059 | MGnify/ENA primary metagenome ERZ795059 (study PRJEB30188, sample SAMN05720168) | activated sludge metagenome | isolation source: Anaerobic digester | place: USA | collected 2015-01-07 ... | reverse complement strand
ATTAAATGCCAAATGGGTGATTTTTGTTCGTTGAAGGAGAATAAAACATGAAAACGCTATGGAAAACATAATCAATAACCCGATTCTGGGCTATGCCCGGCACCGCATCATTCTCGACGATGCGGGGAAACCCTTCGATTATGAGTTCCTTGAGGTCAATACCGCATTCGAGAAGATGACAGGGCTCCAACGAGAGAACGTGATTGGTAAAACCGCGCGTCAAGCCATTCCGGGCATAGAGCGATCCGGATTCGACTGGATAGGTTGTTACGGTGACATTGCCCTAACTGGTGGTGTGAAAGATTTCGAACAGTTTAGTGAACCGCTGGGAAGATGGTATCAAGTGTATGCGTATTCGGCGGAGAAGATGTTTTTCACAGTATTTTTCAACGATATCACCGAAATTAAAACACAGTCGGAAGAATTGGAAGGGTTTTTCGATGTAAACCTTGATTTGCTTTGCATCGCCGATTTAGAAGGCCATTTCATAAAAACCAACAATTCCTGGGGCGAAATCCTGGGTTATTCTACTGATGAGCTAAGCAAACGGCACTTTCTGGACTTTGTGCATCCGGAAGATAGGCAGGCCACCCTGGAGGCAATGGCCATATTGGTAAGGGGTGACGCGGTCCTTCATTTCACCAACCGTTATCGCTGCAAGGATGGTTCGTATAGGCATATCGAATGGCGTTCCCGTCCGAAAGGGAATCTGATTTATGCCTCTGCCCGGGACGTCACCGAGCGTACGCAGATGGAGGAGAAGCTGAAAACCGAACGGAACCGATTGGCCGGTATCATTGCCGGAACCCGCGCGGGAACGTGGGAATGGAACATTCAGAGCGGGGAGACGATTTTTAACGAGCGCTGGGCGGAAATGCTCGGCTATACCCTCGAGGAAATCAGCCCGGTTTCTATCGAAACCTGGAAAAAATGCGCCCATCCCGATGATCTAAAAAAATGCGTGGAAAAGCTCGAAAAACATTTCCGCGGGGAATTGGACTACTATGAATGCGAATCGCGGATGCGGCATAAAAATGGAGAATGGATCTGGGTGCTCGACCGGGGCAAGGTTGTGTCGTGGACTGTCGAGGGCAAACCGCTCCTCATGATGGGCACGCATCTGGATATTACCGAGAGCAAGAAAGCTGAGGAGGAACAGGAGGCTATTCTCGAAACGACTCCCGACGGTTTCTTCATCCTCGATGCAAACACCCGTATTCTAGAGGTTAACAATGCCTACTGCACCATACTTGGCTACACGAGAGACGAATTGCTTAAGATGAGCATTCCGGATTTCGAAGCGACGGAGAAGCCGGAGGATGTGGAGAACCGCAAACAAAGAATACTTCAAGTTGGTTTTGACCGTTTTCAGACAAAACAGCGCAGGAAAGACGGGTCTCTGATCGATCTGGAAGTTAGTGTTTCCTTACTGCGTGAGCATGGGGGAAAAATGGTCGTGTTTGCGCGGGACATCACCGAACGAAAGAAATCCGAAGAAGAGCAAAAAGCCATTCTCGAAACGACGCCAGACGGTTTCCTCATCCTCGACGCAAATGCTCGCGCTATTGAAGTAAACAATGCCTATTGCACCATGCTCGGTTACACGAGAGACGAATTGCTTGAAATGAGCATTCCGAATATCGAAGCGGTGGAGAAGCCGGAGGATGTGAAGAACCGCATACAAAAGCTGCTTCAAGTTGGATTTGATCGCTTCCAGACAAAACATCGCTGTAAAGACGGGTCTCTGATCGATGTGGAGGTAAGCGTTTCCTTGTTGCGTGAACATGGGGGAAAAATGGTCGTGTTTGCGCGGGACATCACTGAACAAAAGAAAGCGCAGCGCGCTCTTACCGAGCAAACGGAGTTGCAAAAGGTGCTGATGAATATCTCCAACGATTTCATCAATATCGCATTGGAAAAAACTGACGAAGCAATCAATTCCGCGCTTGCGATGCTGGGTCAGTTCACCCATACCGACCGAGCGTACATTTTTATGTATGATCATGAGCAAAAGGTGTGCCGCAATACTCACGAATGGTGCAGTGAAGGAATTACTCCTCATATTTCAAAACTTCAGGAAGTACCGTACGAACGCATCACGGAATGGGTCGAGTCGTTTATTTCGGGGAATCCGATGCTCATCCACGATGTAGAGACGTTTGAGCTAGACAACAAAATAAGACAGTTTTTAGAATCCCGAGAGGTTCAAAGCGTATTGGTTTTGCCTATGATGGATAGGACGACCTGTGTCGGTTTCGTCGGTTTCGATGCGGTGAAATCCAAACATGATTTTTCCGAAAAGGAAAGAAATTTACTAAGACTTTTCGCACTCATCATGGTCAATGTTCTCAACCGTATTAAAACCGAAGCTGAGTTGACAGCAGCCAAAGAAAAGGCCGAAATTGCCAGCAGAGCCAAGACGGAGTTTTTGGCCAACATGAGCCATGAGATCCGCACTCCGCTCAACGGGATGATCGGATTTACTGAACTGCTTAAAAACACAGAGCTCTCCCCAGTGCAGAGGCAGTTTGTGGAAAACGCCAACGAGTCGGGGCGCACGCTGCTCGGAATCATCAACGATATCCTCGATTTTTCCAAAATAGAAGCGGGTATGATGGAGCTGGAAATAATTAAGACGGATATCGTCGAACTGCTTAATAACAGCGCGGACATCATCAAATTCGCGGCGGGAAATAAGAATCTTGAGGTTTTGCTTGACATAGACAGCGCTATTCCTCGTTATGCCATGGTTGATCCAGTTCGTCTGAAGCAAATCCTCGCCAATCTGATGAGCAATGCGGTGAAGTTCACTGAAAAGGGAGAAGTGGAGTTGAAAGCGCGGTACTCTCCGATTAACAGTAGCCGGGGCACGCTCTCCCTGTCTGTCCGCGATACAGGCATCGGAATCGCCGAGGCGCAAAAGGAAAAGTTGTTCAAAGCTTTTTCGCAAGCGGACAGTTCAATTACTCGTAAATTTGGCGGGACTGGCCTTGGACTGATTATTTCAGAGAAGATCGCCCGTAAAATGGGAAGTAGCATTCACATTGAGAGCGTTGAAGGCAAGGGAACCACCTTTTTCTTTGATCTCATCATAGAAACCGAAGCGGGAGAAGCAAGCCCCCCGGTTGAAATTCTCCGTGTCAAAAGTTGCTTGATTATCGACGATCATGTCCACAATCGTTCGATATTGGAACGCCTGCTGACGGAGCGGGGAATCAAGTATGAATCTTGCGAAAATGAACTGGTGGCGCTAAAGACATTGGAGTCCCACAACCCATTTGACGCGATTATCTGCAACGCCGATCGGCCTTATTTCAACGGGCTGGAATTCGTTCGTACGATACGCGAAAAGTTGGGCTTAACACCGGATAAACTGCCGATCATTTTACTCCATTCCTCTTCGGAAGGCGGGGAACTTCGTGAAAAATACGAAGAACCGGGTGTTCATTTCTGCGTTGCTAATCCCTTGAAGCGAGAACAGCTCTTTACATGCCTCGCCGCGTTGCAAGACAAACAATCGGCCGAAAAAATCGAGCGCGCCGAAAAATCCGATCAACCTCTTCAGAACGATGCCCCTGAATTGGTCACCCGCAAAAAAAATACGATTTTGGTAGCGGAGGATATCTCGCTAAACATGCTGCTCGTTAAAGCGATTCTGAGCCAAATCGTGCCTGACGCGGTTGTGATTGAAGCGAAAAACGGGAAAATAGCATTTCAGGAATACAAAAACATGAATCCGGACATCGTTCTGATGGACATACAGATGCCGGAAATGGATGGATTGGAAGCGACAACAGCCATCCGTTCTCTGGAGGGCATTTTAGGGCGTTCCACACCGATCATTGCTTTAACTGCCGGCGTTTCAAGCGAAGAAATAGAGAAATGCCGTGAGGCTGGTATGGACGATTACTTAACAAAACCGATCGAGTCGGAAAAGATGAGGAAAATTCTCGGAAAATACTTGAACTTAGGGGGAAAGTGACAGTCGTTCGTTAATCCCCTAAGTCGAAGAAATGATGATCGTCTATCGAGACGTCCAACGGGTAAAACGTCTTTCCTGAAAGGGGACGATAACGGATGAGCGGCCGTTGCTCGAAAAAAAGTGAGTGTTCCTCACGCTACAAAACGTTCTTCTCGGACTAAAAGCTTCTAAACCTTTCATCGAAAAATGGACAAAAGACGGCAACAGACTGAGGAACGAAAAACGCGCTTATGGTACAATAGAAAAGCGTATCGTGGGAAACGTCTACTTTCATCGAAATTCGGAATCAGTTCGCCTTTATTCCAAATAGCGTTAATCATGGATAAACCCATTTCCTATTTTGAGACCAAGACTTACGGATGATAGGAGCTTGCTAAGGAGAACGGAGAACATGGACACGTATGGAACACATCATCGGTAACCCGATCCTAGGCTATGCCCGCCACCGCATCATTCTTAACGATGCGGGCAAACCCTGCGATTATGAGTTCCTTGAGGTCAATTCCGCTTTCGAAAGACTGACCGGTATGAAACGGGAGAACCTGATTGGCAGAAGCTTTTGTCAAGCCATTCCATGCATTGAACAAGCCAGGTTTGACTGGATCGGTTTTTGCGGCGACATTGCCCTGAACGGTGGGGAGAAGGAGTTTGAACACTTTTCAGAATTTTTCGGCAGATGGTACCAAGTGTACGTGTATTCTACGGAGAAGTTGTTTTTTACGACGTTGTTCTGCGATATCACTAAAAGTAAGAAAAAGTCGGACGAATTGGAAGGATTTTTCGACTTAACCCTTGATCTGCTCTGCATCGCGGATATAAATGGATATTTTGTAAAAACCAACAAAGCGTGGAGCGAGATTCTGGGTTATTCCACGGAGGAACTGGACAAACACAAATTCATGGATTTTGTGCATCCGGAAGATTTACAGGCCACGCTGGAGGCAATGGAAAAGTTGGAAAGTGGTGATGAGGTCCTAGACTTCACCAACCGCTACCGTAGCCAGGATGGTTCTTATCGGTACATCGAATGGCGTTCCCATCCGAAGGGGAATCTCATTTATGCCGCTGCTCGTGACGTTACCGGACGCATTAAAGCCGAGGAGAGATTGAAAGCCGAACGGAACCGGCTTGCGGGAATCATCGAAGGAACCCGTTCCGGAACTTGGGAATGGAATGTTCAGACCGGAGAGACAGTTTTCAGCGAACGCTGGGCGAATATCATCGGTTACACCCTTGAGGAAATTAGCCCGGTTTCCATAGAAACCTGGAAAAAATTCGCGCATCCAGAAGATTTGAAAGCGAGCGGGGAACTGCTCGAAAAACACTTTTGCGGTGAATTGGACTACTACGAATGTGAAACGCGAATGCGGCATAAAAATGGAGATTGGATCTGGGTGCTCGGCCGGGGTAAGGTCGTTTCATGGACGGACGGCGGCAAACCGCTTATGATGTCGGGTACCCATCAAGATATCACGGATCGAAAACGAATGGAAAATGCCCTGCGTCAGAGTGAAGAACGTCTGGAGCTTGCCATGGCGGCCAAGAATGAGGGGGTATGGGACTGGAATCTGGTCACTAACCAGGCGTTTTTCGATGATCGGTATTACACGATGGCGGGTTACGAGGCGGGGGAATTTCCTCAGGACTTCTCGAGCTGGACCGCGCGGGTCCACCCGGACGATCTACCCACAGCGGAGGCCGCGATCAAAGCCCACCTCTCCGGCGAATCGGACCGCTTTGACATCGATTTTCGATTCAAGTGTAAAAACGGGTCCTGGATGTGGATTCAGGGGCGTGGTAAAACCATGGAAAGGGGTGAAGCGGGAGCGCCATCACGCATGATCGGTACCCATACCGACATCACCGAGCGTAAGCAGGCGGAGGAGGCGCTGCGGGAGAGCGAAGCCAAGCTTTCGGCGCTGTTTGCGTCGATGACCGAGATGGTGGCGCTTCACGAGGTGGTCTTCAACGAAGCCGGCGAGGCGGTGAACTACCGCATCACCGATTGCAACGCCGCTTTCACGCGCATCACCGGCATCCGTCGCGAGGACGCTATCGGCAAATTGGCCAACGAAGTCTACGGCACCCCGGAACCGCCTTACCTGTCCGAATTCACGGGAGTGGGCATCAACGGTAAGCCTTTTCATTACGAAACTTACTTCGCGCCCATGGACAAGCATTTCTCCATCTCGGTCGTTTCGCCAGGAAAAAACCGTTTCGCCACCATCACGACCGACATTTCCGAACCAAAGCGGGTCCAGGCGATCATAGACGCCAAGAATAAAGAGTTGGAACAACTTGTTTACGTCGCTTCCCACGATCTGCGCTCGCCTTTGGTGAATGTGGATGGCTTCAGCCAAGAGTTGGATTACTCCCTTAAGGAACTCCGTGTATTGCTCGACAGCGATAAAGATATCGAAAAAATAGGCAAAGCGCTTCACGCGGAGATCCCCGAAATGGAAAAATCGATCGGTCGCATACGCGCCAGTGTCAGCCAGATGGACCGTCTTCTCAAAGGGTTGCTGAAGCTCTCGCGTTTCGGTCGAGTAGCCCTGCAAATCGGAGACATCGATATGAACGAACTAATCGCTCAACTCGCCGAATCCTTTTCGTTCTCATTGCGAGAACACGGCATCGCGTTGACCGTGGAAAAACTGCCCGATTGCCGGGGTGACGCCGTTCAGGTAACCCAGGTCTTTTCGAATCTGATCGACAATGCGATCAAATATCGCCATCCTGATCGCGCGGGAAGGATACGCGTATGCGGCGAGATAAAAATGGATCGCGCGGTGTACCGGGTAGAGGACAACGGTATCGGTATTGCCGAAAACCATCTTGAACACGTTTTCGAGATCTTCCATCGGCTCGAACCCGGAAAAACCGCCGGTGAAGGAATCGGGCTGACCATTGCCAAACAGGCGCTTTCGCGGATGTACGGAGAAATAAGGGCGGAATCCCAACCAGGTAAGGGTAGCGCATTTATTGTTATTCTCCCGCCGGTTCGGAATAGAAACAGCCGCTAATGAGGCTTGAAAAACAAAGAAAGGAGCGATGCGATGAATCGGGAAGTTATTATTTTAATCGCCGAAGACGACGACGGGCATGCTGAGCTAATCCGAAAAAATCTGATCCGGGCAGGCATCGCTAATCAGATCATCCATTTCAGTGACGGGCAGGAGGTGGTTGACTTTCTCTTTCGCCAGGGCCCTGGTTCGCACTGTAAATCGGGAGAAGCCTATGTGCTACTGCTCGATATCCGCATGCCAAAAATGGACGGTACCGAGGTACTGGAGCAGATCAAAATGGACGTTGAACTTCGTAAGATTCCCGTGATTATGCTGACCACCACCGACGATCCCCGAGAGGTAGAGCATTGCCACGTCTTAGGTTGCAGCAACTACATCACGAAACCGGTGGAGTACGATTCTTTCGTAGACGCCATACGCCGGCTCGGGTTATTTCTTTCGATTGTACAGGTACCGGCAATCTACGGAACTCTCTAAAAACCGCGAAGAAGGCGCGGATAGCCTCGGACTTTTCGCGTCTTATCAGAACCCTCTCGGCGGAATTACGGGCTTTAACCGGGTTTCCACGCGTAAAAGCGGTTGATGACATCCTTCATTTCTTGAGGCAACCGTCTGAGGGTTTCTGATTCGATTGCTTTTGGAACCCTTCCGTAGAATGCTTCTGCGATGCCGCCGGCGATACAGGCGATCGTGTCGCTATCTCCCCCCAGCCAAATGGCCAAGCGAATAGCGTCCTCATAGTCTTCGGATTCTAAAAAAGCGCGTATCGCTTGGGGTACGGAGCCTTGGCAGGTCTCATTGAACCGGTAATGCTTCCGAATCTCGGAGATCGGTTTGGAAAGATCATAACCATAATCTCTTTGAATGCGTTCGGAAATCGTCTCTTTACTGGCTTTTCGGCGAGCGAGGAACTGGGTCAGCGCCACCGCCTGGGCGCCTTTGAATCCTTCGGGGTGATTATGGGTTACTGTGGCGGATTGTTCGGCGACGGCCAGCGTTTGGGTTTCGTCGCCGAAAGCGAATCCGACCGGGCTGACGCGCATCGCGGAACCGTTTCCGAAGCTGCCGTAGGGTTGGTCATCGCTTGAATGCATCCATTTTTGGAATCTTCCGCCATAGCCCCTATGCGGGTATGCGAGCGCCCATCGCCGTATCTTCTCTTTAAATGGATAAGGCTCTCCTTGCATTAAGGCATCGGCTACGGCAACGGTGAGAACGGTGTCGTCGGTGAACTCGGAACGGGCCGTGAATAGATCGAAACGTTTATCGGAGGTATTTGAAAATTCGTAGACAGAGCCGATAATGTCTCCCGCAATCGCTCCGAGCATCGGAATCCCTCCATAATAAGATTAGCGCATACGATACACGCATCTATCGTACCAAACGCGTATCGTTATACTCTTGGGATGGTTTCGGGTTTATTTCACACCCCTCCCGGAATGATTCTATTGGGAATCGCGCTAAGGCTGCTTGAGCGGTTCCGGCCAACGGAGCTCCCCGGTTCTTTCAAAGTTTCGGAAGATCCCCCCGTATGCTACACTCATCCCAGCGAGGTCATCCTTCGAGAAACGGGCGGTCCAATTGACTTTCCAAAGAAGCCTGCCGATTTGCAAGACTTCCAAATTGCCTTCCGGCCATTCCAGAAGCTTTTCGTATCCGGAGCGAAAAGACAGGAGAAGCTCTTGGTATCTGGCATTCCCGACCGTTTCCAAAAGATCGAGCATACCCATCGCGATATCATGAAGCCGATACCCCCAGATCGTGTCTTCGAAGTCGAAGGGGCGCAGTTTGCCGTGATCCACCTTGATATTCTCATGCCAAAGATCGCAATGGATCACACGCAAATCGTTGTGAGGAAGGTGGCTGTACTCCTTTTCGACCCACTCGCGCGCGGTTAGAAACGCCTGTTTATCTTCAGCAGCGAAGCTTTGTAAAGTCCCATTGCTGAAGAGAATATCCGGCTCTCCTCTCGATAAAAACGCTTCAAACCGTTTCGTCGTGAAATCTTTCGGCGGTAGCCATGCTTTTCCGTGACGATGGAGCTTGGCGAAAAGCTCTCCCATACGCTCCAGGTTTTCAGGGGTGAGGGCGTGTGCCAGAAGCCTCCCGTCAATCCAAGTCATCAGAGTGGCATACCATGTGCCGGAGACTCCGAAACCGCTCATAGGGAGAATGACATCGCCTTTTCGAGAGCGGATCACTTGAGGCGCTCCGATGTCCGTTTCACGATGAAGCGCATCCAACCAGGCCGCCTCGGCGCGCAGATCTTCAAAGGTGCGCCACCCAGGATAGGCCATTCTTAAGATGTAGCGCGTTCCTGAACGTGAACGAATCCGATACAATAAATTCGTTGCGAAGGAATGAACCCGCATATCTCTTACTTCCAAATCGAATTCTTTTATTGCTACCTCTGCGAGTCGGCCCAGACGCCGCATCCTTCCAACCCAGGTTAGGTTCCAGAAATCCGTCTTGCTGACTGAATCCACCCTTTCTCCTCCCTTTATTAATTCTTTGTAGACCTAACTCATACTCTGAAGGCGCATCGAAACTTGCTTCGTGCGCTTCGCGGATAGAGTCATTTTAATTTTGCGCTTAGAAGCATACCCGACGGTTGGAGCGCCCGACTTTAGTCGGGCATGAGCACTAAGAGATGTCGATAACGAATCGCAAAGAATAAGTCCCGGCGCTATCAGGCCTATCCTCTAAGGTATCTATTAACGTCTATAGTTCGGAGAAAAAATCATGCTCGCCTAAAGTCTCACCTACGGGAAAAACTTAGCCGGAACGTTCCGAAAAACCTATCATAAGACCCTATTACGAAATTCTTCGTTTTTCATCGGTAATCTTGGAAAAAGGCAAAAAAAACGATGCCGACATGAATGTCGGCGCTCCGCCAAAGGCGCATCATAAGCCGCGATAATTCGGTTCATTTTTCTCTTTCCGCAACCGTATAACCCTCACAATAGTCCCTATTTTTCGACATTAAACTCAAATCCGGCGTTCCAAGCCCTTCTTCGAGCGATACTCCTTGTCCATTCGCGCCTTCGTGGATAGATTGTTTAGCATTTCGGGTTTTCGAATCACGCCGAACATGCGTTAGGCGCGCCGCAAAAAGCTCTCTCATTTCCCGCGGTGTCTCTCTTTCTTTTTCTGCTGTCTGAGCCGGTACCGTTCTCTTTCATTCTCTTCGCGGTTTCTTTTCTTTTCGGCCTCATGAAGGGATTTCAGTCGTTCGCGCTCTTGTTGCATTGCCATTTGGGAGCGGGTGGAAACTCCTTTTTGGAGAAGAGCGTCGCGAATCTCTCTTTGAAGCCGTTTCGGGTTTTTCGCCTTTATAGCGGTCAACCCTCCCTGAACCGGTTCGCTAAAGCGAAGCGTTTGGTAACTGTCGAGAATGAACTGGAAGACCAACCGGTCGGTGGGTTCACTGCCGAACACGATCTTCGCTGTGGAAAGGCAGTCATTTTCTGCGCGCTCAACCACACCGACCCAGAAAGGGTCTTCAAAAAACACGGTTAAAGTAACCATTCTTCCTCCTTTTTCCATCAAAAAACAAAGGAAAACGGACGACCCTCAAAGAGGGAAGGTTACTGGAGGGCAAAACCCCCTTCCGGACTACCGGCCGGAACGTGTTTTTATTTCCTGAATTCGGTTATGGTTAATGGTGGAGTATATCATAGTTTAAAGGTATGGGAAAACCTCTTCACGGGTTACAAATCGACAAATCGGATCGGCTGCTTTTTGAGTTCGGATTTTCATGAACGATTTCCGGGCAAATATACTGATTAACCCTCTTATTCGGTATAATACCAGGCATGAGTCTGAAAAAACCGATCATTGGATCCTTTCGCCGGATCGTCATCGTGTATCTCTTTTTTTGTGTCGCCATATTCTTATTTGGTATCTGGGTGCAACAGAAAACATACGGTTTCTTCAATGCGGACGCTTCGACCGTGATCCTGTCTCCATACGGTTTTATCGATGAGCAGGGAGGCGATTACACGTACAGAAGTTTCCAAAAAGGCGAAGAAGAAGGGATTCACACTTATCGATTTCCGTTAAACCAAATCGATATCAGTCGTCTGGAAGGGGATCATCTGGGACTGATCCTCTACCGACTCAACAGCCAGGGCTTTGAGGTGTATATAGACGATTCTTTCGTCGGCGCGATCGGAGACCTCACGGGCGGCCGGAGCAATTTGTGGAGTTCTATGCTGGGGTTGCAATTCAGCCGCGCGGTTTTTGATTCCGGTAAAGAACTGGTCATCCAAGCGCGCCACAAGTATTCGAAAGGTTCCGCGTATCCAATCCTGATAACGGACTTGAATCGGTACAACAAGATGATGACCTGGAAAACGCTGTTCTCCGAGGGGCTTACGCTGACCAGCATCAGCGCTGCGTTTATCAGCAGTTTTATCCTCGTTTATCTGCTTTTTTCCTTAAATATCGTCAATACGCAAATAAAAGAGCGTTACAAATACCTATCCGTATTCTTTTCGATTTTTTTCATCTGCATCTACTCGCTGGACTACCTCACGCTTGTTTGGTTGCCTTTTTCTTACCTCACTTATAAAAAAATCGTCGTGGTCAGCCTGTATCTGACCGCGTTTTTCGGGTCTCGAATGGTCCATCTTCAATTCGGGATCCGGGATAAACTACGCTTAAGCTGGATCGCCCTTGGGGGGATCGGCGCCGCGGCGATCATTATCCAAGACATCTTGTCGTTCAAAAAATTCTATAATGCCTGGAATGTGTTTTTGATTCTTCTTTTCGTTTATTGGATAGGGGTTTTTATCAAAAACCTCAAGAAAGATAAAACGGTTGCGTCTATCTTTCTAATAGGAGCCAGTTTTATGCTGTTGTCCAGCGCCAATCTGGTTTTGATCACCTACAACGATTACTTTAACGCGCTCTCGATCAGCCCTTCTTTGATATTGCTCCTCTATTTTTCCACCGTTATTTTCCTGATCATCATCGAAATCTCCAAACACAAAGCATGGCTCAGAATGGAGAATCAAAAGCTTGAACAACTCTATTTTCACTCTATAAGAGATCAAAAAACCGGCGTCTATACAAGCGAATACGTTAAGCAAATTCTTGAACGAACCGACGACTTTCCCTCGACTGTCTGTATGTTTGATGTAGACGACTTCAAGCGTATTAACGATACGTATGGCCATTTTGAAGGCGATAAAGCGCTCGTGTTCATGGCCGACATCCTTAAAAACGAACTTCGTAAAGAGGATACGATCGGAAGATTTGGCGGCGACGAATTCATCATTCTATTCAACGGGAAAAAGCGCGAAGAGGCCGCGAGGATTATGCAACGTATCGCCGAGCGGATTCGGCAAGCGCCCGGCGCCCTTTATACGATAACGATCTCGACCGGCTTATATGAGATCGTGGGCGAAGAAGCGACGCATCAAATCCTTGAGAAGGTGGACAGCGCCTTATACAAAGCGAAACAAAACGGGAAAGACCGAATCGAGATCTACGAGTAGCGTGGCGTCCAAAAAAAAGAAAGGCTTATCTTCCTTGCTGTATTTCTTCGATGAATATCTAAGTTACGATTAACCTTCGCCTTCTGGCTTTTTAAGCCGTTGATCTTGAATCAGGATACCCGAATTCATTTTATCCCTTTATGGAAATCTCTACCGGGCTCACTCCCTCTGGAAGGACGTTTCCGTCGCCCCGCCGGGAGGAGCGCAAGGTACGCGGGTTT
>ERZ795059.4687-NODE-4687-length-12738-cov-5.232437_pt1 | contig 12738 bp, 5 predicted proteins | sample MGYA00375143_ERZ795059 | MGnify/ENA primary metagenome ERZ795059 (study PRJEB30188, sample SAMN05720168) | activated sludge metagenome | isolation source: Anaerobic digester | place: USA | collected 2015-01-07 ... | reverse complement strand
AACAACCCAAAGCAGATGTTTTTACTAAAAACGAAAGTTATTGTATAGAACACGATTTATTTGATAAAAACTATTATAGTATTATTTCGGCATTGTTTTCGTTTTTATCTAAAGATAAAGATAAAAGGGATTTATTACTCGGTATAAAATTCCCTATACAACATAATACGGCAATAAATAAGGAAGATTACCATAGTTATTATATAAATAAAGCTATATTATCAAATAATTACTTTTTGCTGCAAGGTCCTCCCGGAACGGGAAAAACTTCTAATTTTTTAACAAACTATATAAAAGAGCTTTATTATAAAACCAATTTGCAAATAATGGTTATAACTTTTACTAACCGTTCGTTAGATGAAGTAATAAAGCACTTAATAAATAATAATTTACATTTTGTTCTTGTTTCAAGCAGCAATAATGAAGATTATTCATTTAAATCTATTCTAAAAAATAATAAGTTTAAAGAAAAGCCGTTTAACGGATTTAGAATTTGTTTGGCAACAATATCATCATATCTATTATATCAAAACGAAATAAATTACCATTTTAAGGTAAATACGTTAATTATAGATGAAGCTTCGCAAATTGCGGAAGTACAAATAATAGGTATATTATCGGAATTTGATAAATTTGTAATGATTGGAGACCACAATCAATTACCCGCAATTTCGGTTCAATCCGATGAGTTTTGTTTTATTGATGATGAAGACCTTAACAAAATTGGATTGTATAATCTGAAAGATTCGTTTTTTGAACGACTTTATACATTAGACGAAAAAGCAAACTTAAAAGATAATATTGATTTACTTACCATACATTACCGAATGCATGAAGATATTGCAAGTTTAATAAATCAGTATTACAATAATAAGTTAATTTGTGGTCAAAAAGCTCAAAATTTACCAAGTACTTTATTAGTAGATGTTGAAATATTCGGCAAAAAACCTTTTAATAAAAGAATTTTATTTTTAAATATAGAGAATGAAACAAACGGATTAAATAAAACTTGTTTAAAAGAAGCCGAAGCAATTAGAACTATACTTGAAAAGTTATCTGATAATTTTGAAGTAATAGATGATGATATGTTTGGGATAATTACACCCTTTAGGTCGCAAATATCTGTAATAAAAAACGAAATTAACAAACTCCCCTTTTATAATAATTTACAAATAGATACCATTGAAAGATATCAAGGTTCTGAAAAAAGAATTATATTAATTTCGTTTGGAGTTAATAATAAGTTGCAACTAAACGGAATTACTTCTTTTAACAGTTCCGGTACATTGGATAGAAAGCTTAATGTTGCGATAAGCCGAGCAAAGGACTATTTAATTTTAATTGGGAACGAAAAGATACTCAATTTACATCCGCATATTAAAAATTTAATTGATGAAATTAAGATAAAAAACAGCTATATCAATTTAAAATAAGATTATTTATATTTTTTTTATTACCTCTATCTTGTTTTAAGTATAAAAAGGTTGACTAAAGTGTTTTTATTTTTTAACTTAGATTTATTATATAAAAATGTTATAAAAAATGGATAATCGCTTTCAAATTTATTTCGAGCAGTCTGCACAGGCTTTTATTTTAATTAAAGATAGTTCTATTGTTGATTGTAATAATGCTGCAATAAATTTGTTCGGTTATAGATATAAATCTGAATTGGTTGGAAAACATCCTTCCGAAATATCACCCCAATATCAACCCGATGGCGAGTTAAGTAGTGTAAAAGCAGAAAGATATATGCAATTAACAAAAGAAAAAGGAAGTTTTAAATTTGAGTGGTTGCATATTAAACAAGACGGAAGCGAAATTATTATTGAAGTTATATTAACATCTCTAAAAATTAACAACGAAGAAATTTTACATGGTACATGGATTGATAATACAGACAAAAAACTAAGAGAAAATGAACTTCAAAAAAATATCGAATTTCAAAAAAAACTGATTTCTACTTTACCCGATATTGTAGTTGTTGCGGATATTAACGGATTTATTACTTATGTTAATGATGAAATTACTAAAATAAGTGATTATACAAAAGATGAAGTTAACGGAAAACATATGTTTTCTTTTTTTCATCCCGATGATTTGGAAAAAGCTAAAATAAACACTGAAAAAATGATCCAAAAATCACTTGGACCTATTGATTACCGAATGTTAAAAAAGAACGGCGATATAATTGTTTTAGAAGTAAACGGAGAAGTATTACGGGATACCAACAATGTAATTTATGGATTTGTATATATTTGCAGAGACATAAGCGAAAAGAAAAAAGCCGAAAAAGAGTTGCTTGAAAGTGAACAAAGGTTTAAAATATTGCAAGAAGCTGCTTTTTCCGGTGTATTAATTCATAACCGCGGCAAAATTTTGGAGGTTAGCCAAAGTTTATGTGATATGTCCGGTTATAGTTATAACGAACTTTTGGAATCGGATATTTCTTTATTGTTCCCTTTAGATTTTATTAAAAAAATTGTAAATCAAGTAGTTAAAGCTACAAACACACCGCACGTAACAAGGTTATTGCGCAAAACGGGTTTAGAAGTTGATGTGGAAATTTTAACAAGGCAAATTCCATTTAAAGGACGATTGGCTCAGGTAGCGGAAATTAGAAATATTTCGGAAAGAATGATAACAGAAGCCAAGTTAAAAGAGTATGCAAACAAACTTGAAGATGCCAATAAAACAAAAGATAAATTATTTTCAATAATTGCTCATGATTTAAGAAGTCCTTTTCAAGGATTATTGGGGTACTCGGAACTATTACACCAAAATTATAACGATTTAGATAAAGACGAAATAAAAACAATTATTAACAGTATATATAAATCACAAAAAAGTTTATACTCGTTAATAGAAAATTTATTGTTTTGGACAAGATTGCAAACCGAAGGATTTACCTTTAACCCCGAAAAAATTAATTTAAAAGAAAAAGTTGAAGAAATATTAACTAATTTTCATCTTAATATAAGCAATAAAAACATTTCTATTATTGTTAATGTGGAATCCGACATATTTGTTTGTGCCGATAGCAATATGTTATCCAGCATTTTACACAACTTAATATCCAATGCAATAAAGTTTTCGTATGAAAAAGGGATAATAACTATATCTGCAAAAACTTATAGAGATAAAGTTAATATTGAAGTTAAAGATGAAGGAAAAGGAATATTAAAAGAAGACTTAAAAAAATTATTTAAGGTTGATGAAGTATTTAGTCAATTAGGAACGGCAAACGAAAAGGGGACAGGTTTGGGGTTGGTTTTGGTAAAAGAAATGTTGGAATTGCATAACGGAAAAATTACTGTTGAAAGTGAAGGAGAGAAAGGAACAAAAATAAGTATCTCAATTCCGAAGAGTTAATAATTATTTTATTAGGGGGATTATTATGCATAATACGATATCATTGGATAAATCGACTACCGAAGGAAATCGGTTTAAGGCATTATTTGATAATATGCAAGAAGGTTTTCTTCTTCATAAAGTAATTTATGACGATAACGGAAAAGCGATAGATTATTTGCTGATAGAAGCAAATAAAGGGTTTACCAACCATACCGGAATTGATTTTAATAGTATTAGAAATAAAAAGGCATCGGAAGTATATAGAATAAATCCACCCCCGTTTTTAGATATTTATGCAAATGTAGCCAAAACAGGAGAACCGATAAAGTTTGAGGATTTTGCCCCTTCGTTAAATAAATATTATTCAATATCGGCATTTTCTCCCGAACCCGAGTTTTTTGCTACTGTGTTTTTAGATATAACCGAACAAAAGTTACTTGAAAAGGCGTTGGAAGAGAAAATTTATAGTTTAACACGCCCTTTAACCGAAGAAGCCGAAATACGGTTTGAAGACTTATTTAATATAGAAGAAATTCAACAAATACAAGATTCGTTTGCAGAAGCTACCGGTGTTGCATCGTTAATTACAGATACAAAAGGAGTTCCTATTACAAAACCAAGTAAATTTGTCTTTTTATGTAACGAAGTAATAAGAAAAACAGAAAAAGGCTTAAAAAACTGTATGCATTCAGATGCTTGTTTGGGCAAACTAAACCCAAACGGTCCCATATATCAACCATGTTTAAGCGGTGGGTTATGGGACGGAGGAACAAGTATTACCGCAGGAAATAAGCATGTTGCAAATTGGCTTATCGGGCAGGTATTGGATGAAAGCCATGATAGAGAAAAAATGTTAAACTATGCTTATGAAATTGAAGCAGACCCCGTTGCATTTAAAAATGCTTTGAACGAAGTTCCGATAATGAGCAAAGAAAGATTTAAAAAAATTTGCGATGCATTGTTTGTTTTGGCAAAACAACTTTCTAAAATGGCATTGCAAAATATGTATCAAGCAAGGTTTATTACCGATCTTAAACAAAAAGAAGATATTATTAATAAACAAGTTGCTGAACTTGAATCTAAAAATGCCGAACTTGAGAGATTTGCTTATACAGTTTCACATGATTTAAAAAGTCCTCTTATTACCATAAAAGGATTTTTGGGGATGATTCAAAAAGATGTGGACAATGAAAGGTTTGACAGAGTTAAAAGTGATTTAAACAGAATTGCGAATGCTACCGATAAAATGCAAAACTTATTGGAAGATTTATTGGAGTTATCGCGAATAGGTAGAGTAATTAATCCTTCCTCACACTTTTCTCTTACCGATATTGCCAAAGAATCTGTTGAATTATTAAATGCATTAATTAAAGGAAACAATGTAGAAATTGAAATTTCAGAACAAATGCCCGTTGTTTTTGCCGATAGATTGAGAATTAGAGAAGTTTATCAAAATTTAATAGAAAATGCAGTGAAATTTAGAGATAAGAATAAAAAATTAATAATTAAAATTGGCTGTAATAAACAATTGGAAAAATGTATATATTATATAAAAGATAACGGAATAGGTATTGAAAGGGGGTATTTGAATAAAATTTTTGGACTATTTGATAAACTTGACCCTAAAAGCGAAGGTACCGGAATTGGACTTGCTATAGTAAAAAGAATTATTGAACTGCACGGTGGCAAAATTTGGGCAGAAAGTGAAGGCGTTGGTTTTGGAACGACATTTTATTTTACCATAAAATAATTTTATTAGAGGAAATAATGAAAGGTGAATTTTTAACAATTTTATTAATTGAAGATAACGAAGACCATGCAGAATTAGTGAAGAGGAGTTTTGAAGACAATGCAGTTGCAAACAAACTAATTCATTTAAAAGATGGAGGCGAAGCCGAAAAGTATTTGTTTGAAAGCAATGAAATGAAAAACAAAAATAATTATCCGAATTTAATATTGTTGGATTTAAGGTTACCGAAAGTTGACGGATTGGAAATTTTAAAAAGACTTAAAACCGATGATAATCTTAAAAATATACCGGTTGTTGTTTTAACTTCATCTCATGCAGAAAAAGATCTGATTACTGCATATACCAATTATGCAAATAGTTATTTGGTAAAACCGTTAGATTTTACTAAATTTACCGGTATGATGAAAGATTTAGGATTTTATTGGTTGGGATGGAACATTAATCCATTCATTAAATGATTAAAACTATGGTAAACAAAACTCTTTTATTGGTTGAAGATGATGAATCTCATGTTGAGTTGATAAAACGCAGCTTTGAAAGTGGTGAAAACATATATGAGATTTTTAACGCAAGAAACTTGGCAGAGGCTAAAAGTTTACTTATTCAAGTTAACCCCGATATTATTTTATGTGATTGGCGATTGCCGGACGGAGACGGAATTGACTTGTTAAAGTTTACAAACGGAACGGAAACACCTCCGTTTGTTATGATGACAAGTTACGGAAACGAAAAATTTGCCGTAGAAGCTATTAAACTTGGTGCATTGGATTATGTTGTAAAATCTTCCGAAACATTAAATAATATGGAGTATATTCTTAATAAATCGCTTCGTGAATGGGAGTTAATTAAAATTAACAATAATATGCAAGCGGAATTGAAGAAAAACGAAGAACTTTTGGCAAAAATTTTTAATAATGCTGTTGATATAATATTTATAAAAAATACTAATAAAGAGTTTATTTCGGTTAATAATTCCTTTTTACAGTTATTTGGTCTTAAATTAGAAGAAGTGATAGGCGAAAAACTGGAATTGTTAAATATAAATTTAAATTTACCAATTGTTGAAGAAACGGATAATAGAGTATTGCAAGGCGAGACCGTAAATCATACCATTGAGATTATAGTTAAAAACAATAAAATGATGTTAAATGAAATTAAATCACCATTATTTGATGAAAACGAAAAAATTATAGGTATTTTTGGTATTGCCAGAGATGTAACCGAAAAGGAATTGCAAAAAACAGAATTAAGAAAATTATCAAAAGCCGTTGAACAAAGTCCTTCGGGCATAATAATTACCGATGAAAAAGGGTTTGTGCAGTATGCAAATAGTCGTTTTTTACAAATTACAAAATATGAAGAAGTAGATATTATAGGAAAACCGTTAAAACAACCGGAACAATTTGATATAAATTTAAAAAATTGGTTAAGCATTAAACCGGGAGAGATGGTTAGCGGCGAAATATTCGATATTAAAAAAAACGGAGAATGCTTTTGGGGTTATGTGGCAATAGCACCCATTACTGATCAAAATAGCAAAATTGCCGGTTTTGTGTGTGTATTGGAAGATACAACGGAAAAAAAAGAGTTTGAAAAACAATTAATAGAAGCTAAAGAAGAAGCAGTAAAAGCCGATAGGTTAAAATCTGAATTTTTAGCTCAGATGTCTCACGAAATTCGTACTCCTATTAATGCAATATTAAGCTTTTCGGGGTTATTACGAGAAGAACTAAAAGATAAAATAGACGATGATTTTAAATCGGTGTTTGAATTTATGGAACTTAGCGGAAAAAGAATAATAAGGACAATCGATTTGTTGTTAAATATGAGTGAGTTACAAACAGGTTCTTTTAAGGTTAAACCGAAAAAATTTGATATTCAAAAACGGGTTTTAGATTATATATATCATGAAAATATTAATGAAGCAAATAAAAAAAATATAAAGTTTGAGATATTAAACAGACTTACGGAAAATGAAGTCTTTTGCGATGAATATAGCACACAACAAATATTAAGCGTTTTAGCCGAAAACGCTATAAAATTTACAGAAAAAGGGGAAGTTCAGATAGTTGTATTTAAAAATCAACAACATAATGTTGTTTTTGAAGTTCGAGATACCGGAATTGGGATATCTGAAGAGTATATGTCAAATTTATTTACTCCCTTTAGTCAAGAAGAGCAAGGATATAGCAGACGATTTGAAGGGAACGGTCTTGGGCTTGCAATTGCAAAAAGGTATTGCGATTTAAATAATGCAAAAATAAAGGCAAAAAGCAAAAAAGGATTTGGCACAACATTTACAGTGGAATTACCGCATAATTAAACAAATTTTTGAATAAAAATTTATTGCATTTATGGGCAATTAAATATGGGAATATTAAAATAATTTATTAATAAAATGCAATAGAAAAAGAAAAAAATTAATTATAAAAATTTCAAAAATTTGAATAATTTTACTTAAAAGATTTGCTTATAATAAATAATTAAGATAATTTAGTAATTAGGTTAAAAATATCTTTTTAGTGATTGAATTTGAAAAATGTAACGACACGAAGAACAAAAATCAAAGGGAGAAACAGTATATGAGGAAAATCATACTCCTTAACGTACTAACATTACTTCTTATAGCATTAAACTTAAATGCGGCAACAACCGGTAAGTTAACCGGCGTTATAAAAGACGCAAAAACCGGCGAACCGTTAATAGGTGTAAACGTTATGTTAGAAGGAACAAGCATGGGAGCCGCCACAAATTTGGACGGTTACTTTGTAATTTTGAACGTGCCTCCGGGTACATACGATGTAAAAGCATCATTCATCGGTTATTCCAGCGTTGTAATTAAAGACGTAAGAATAATTATTGACCAAACAACTACTATTGATATTGACATGCAAGATACGTCATTTGAAACAGGTGAAGTTGTTGTTATTGCAGTTAAGCCGATAGTGCAAAAAGACGTATCTTCCAGCCGTGTAAGTTTGGATATAAAAGAAATCCAAAATATGCCGGTTGTAAGTGCTGCAAGTGTTATAGGTTTGCAGGCAGGTATTCAGGGCATGACAGTGCGTGGTAGTAGTAGCGACCAAACATCGTTTATGGTTAACGGTATTAACCTAAAAGACGAAAGAGATAACACTCCGTTTACGGCAATCAGTTTTACTTCTATTCAAGAAATACAGGTACAAACAGGTGGTTTTAATGCGGAATTTGGTAACATACGTGCCGGTTTGGTTAACGTTGTAACCAAAGAAGGTGATAAAAGTAAATATAATTTTACGTTTTTAGGACGTTATAGTGCTCCGGGACAAAAACATTTTGGCGATTCTCCAAATTCTTACGATTCATATTGGATTAGACCCTATGTTGATGATGAAGTTGCCTGGTCAGGTACAAAAAACGGAAATTGGGACACTTACACACAAGCTCAATATCAAGAATTTAGAGGTTGGAATAAAGTATCTCAAGAACTGTTAAGTGATAACAACCCTAATAACGATTTAACCCCCGAAGCTGCACAAAGGTTGTTTTTATATCAACACAGACGTGAAGTAGATATAACAGAACCGGATTATGATTTTGATATGAGTTTTAGCGGTCCTGTTCCGGTAGTTAGCAGCTATTTAGGTGATTTAAGATTTGCTGCATCTATGAGAGGAACCAAAGAAATGTATATGATTCCTTTATCAAGAGATTCATACGAAGACCGTACAATTCAATTAAAATTAACCAGTGATATTCAACCCGGTATGAAGTTGAGTATTGAAGGTTTATCGGGATATCAAAAAGGCACAAATAGCAGCCGTAGCGGCGGACCCGGTTTATTCCGTTCATCAAGCGGTATTGCAGGCGAATTGGATATTAGAAGCGGTGCAAGTTATTTGGATTCAAGAGTTTTTGCAACAGATTATTGGGCTCCAAGCCAAATAGATAGACATGCCATTGGTATTAAATTTACACATGTATTAACACCATTAACTTATTATGAAATAAGTTTAAACCAAGTTGGTTCCAAGTACGATACCAACCCGGGCAGAAAACGTGATACATCCAAAGTTTTTCAATTTGCCAATATGTTTGTTGATGAAGCTCCGTTTGGAGTATTCAGCGGTACAAGTGCCGGTATAGGTTCATCAATGAATATGGGTCTTGGGTTTAGCAACAGTCGTGATACAAGCGAAGTTATTACCTATTCGGCTCGTTTCGATTTAGTTAGTCAATTAGATAAATATAACAACATTAAAGCAGGTTTGGAATTTACTTACACAGATAATAATGTAAACTATGCTTTAGTAGAACCTTCGTTACCAACAAACAATACACAATCTAAATGGCGTACATATCCAATTAGAGGTGCGTTGTATATACAAGATAAATTAGAATTTGCAGGAATGATTGCAAATATCGGTTTACGTTTAGATTATTCGCATGCCGGTGGCGAGTGGTATGTATATGATTCATATAACAGAGCTTTATCAGGGGCTTTATCATCAGGTTTGGATACATTACTTCAAAAAGAGAGTACCGAAAAACTTCTTAGTTTAAGTCCTCGTATCGGTATAGCTTTCCCTATTACCGTAGATAGCAAGTTGTATTTTAACTACGGTCATTTTAGAAGTATGCCTGCACCCGAAGATTTATATCTTTTAAGAAGAAGTCAGGTTAATAACTCTATAGTTCGTATTGCAGACCCAAATAATCCTTTACCAAAAACCGTTGCATACGAATTGGGATACGAACAAAATTTATTTGACCAATTTTTATTAAGAGTTGCCGGTTATTACAAAGACGTAACAGACCAAACCAGATTGGTTACTTACACAAGCCGTGATAACTCGGTTAGTTATTCAATTCCTAAACCAAATAATTACCAAGATATACGCGGTTTTGAAATTACCGCAACCAAAAATCGTGGTTTATGGGTACAAGGATTTATTAACTATACTTATGAAGTTATAACAGGCGGAAACTTCGGTTTACCAAGTTATAACGAAAACCCGACAACACAAAGAGAAATAGAAAGAACAACCTCTAACTTTAAACAAACTAAACCAACTCCGCGTCCTTATGCTCGTGCTAATGTGGATTTCTTTACACCGGAAGATTTTGGACCCGAATTTTTAGGTATCAAATTACTTGAAGATTGGAGATTAAACTTTGTATTATCCTGGAGAGCCGGAACTTACTTTTCTTGGACAGGACCGGGAGGAACTATGCCGGGTTATGAAAATAACATTCAATGGAAAGATTATTACAATGTTGATATGCGTTTATCCAAAGCTTTCCGTTTTAACGGTTTAAGTGTAGAATTGTTTATGGATATGACAAACATATTTAACCATAAATATATGGATTACAGAGCCGGTTTTGCAGATGCAAAAGATTATGACGCCTATATGAAATCCTTACATTTACCGAATGATATAGCAGGTCAATTTAACTACGGTAATATTCCGGGTGATGATAAACCGGGTGATTATAGATCCGGTCCTTACATTCCTTGGGATGAAAATGCCAGCGAATCGCAAAAAGACGAATGGCGTAAAAATAAATCATATATTGATATGCCAAACTTAAGTTATTTAACATTTTTAAACCCAAGAAATATTTACTGGGGTTTAAGATTTACCGTAGAGTTTAATTAGAGTGAGGCGAGTAATGAAATTTATAAATATAATTAGTTTAAAAAAAGCGTTTGCGTTAACCATTATTCTTTTAATAGGAATGCAAATAAACACAAATGCACAATATAAAAACAGATGGATGAGTGCGGGCTCGTTGCATAATTGGTTTTGTGAAATTGGAAGTGAATTGGAGGAAGGCGGATTTGTTAAAACTCAGCAAGAAGGTTTTTCTTGGCCGTCTATTTATCCTTACCAAGATATGCAAGCTGCCAGAGGATTTTGGATTGGAGCAAAAAACTTTACAGATGAAAAAGGTGATTTTTATCCTTATAAAGTAGTTACTGCAGGTCCAAGAAATCCCGCAATTTGGGCGTTTTATCCGCAAGAATTTAAAATGATTGCAAAATTCCCTTTAAGCGAAACAACAGTTGACGGAAATATTACTTATCAGAAAGATGTAACAATTGACGAAATAGATAATTCGTTGGTTTTTGACCGTCAATTGCGTAACGTTGTTAATTCTCAATTGGGAATAACGATGACAAGAACTATAAGTCAGTTTTCGCAACCATATAACGATAACTATATATTAGTTGAATACGAATTTAAAAATACCGGTAATACCGATGCGGATGCCGATATTGAATTACCCAATCAAACCTTAGAAGGCGTAATGTTCTATTTTACGCATCGTATGGCAGTAAACAAGCAATCGCGATACGTAATCGGAAACTCGACAGGTTGGGGAAAAAATACAATGATTGATTCGCGTGGGGATGGAGTTAAAGTTGACCCTGCAAACGAACAATTTAGAGCACAATTTGGATGGCACGGTTATACGAACGAAAAAGAAGTTGGTTACGATAATATAGGTGCTCCTATTTGGGCAATCAATTCTAATTCAAAAAGATTTTTAGACCCTGGCGATACAGTAGGTCGTTTAGGTGCTACTCAGTTTTTTGGATTTTTAACATTGCACGCCGATAAAGCAACCGATGATAAAAATGACGATTTAAGCCAACCTACAACAACATTCTACGAAAATAGTGATGATTTGTTGTTTTTGGCTGGTGCAAGCCCATATAACCAAGATAGAATGGCTCGTGAATACTCTTTAATGACAAAAGGTCATCCTACAAAAAGACATGCAGAAACAGTTGAACCATCGGGTGATTTTGCTAATCAAAAAACAGACCCTAACTTAGGAAACTCAGGCGGATTTTCAATAGGTGCGGGATATGGTCCTTATACTTTAAAACCCGGTGAATCGGTTAAAATAGTTGTTGCCGAAGTTGCAGCAGGGATGAGTTATGCAGAACAATTGAGAGTAGGCAAGTTGTTTAAACAAGGTAAAATGTCTGCTTATGATAAGAATAAAGAAGTTATGAAAGGAAAAGATTCGTTATTCAAATCTTTCCGCAACATTATTACTGCCTATAATGCGGGCTGGGATAAAGTTCCTCAACCTCCTCGTCCTCCAAAAATGTTTTCTGTTCAATCAGGCGGTGATAGAATTACTTTAAGTTGGGATGTTGATCCACAAGATCCTAATCCTGCTGAAGGATTTGAAATATGGCGAGCATTAGGTAACGTAGATAGTAATTATACTTTGGTACACACTGCAAGTGCCGATGAAAGAACATATGAAGATAAAGACTTAATAAGAGGTTTTAATTATTATTATTATGTTGTATCCTACAGAACTCTTAACTCATCTGTTGCCGGAACGCCGGCAGGTAAATTAAGAAGCGGAAGATACTTTACCCAAACTTACGACCCTGCAAACTTGCAACGTATGGCAGGTACTCAGTTAAGCCAAATTCGTATTGTTCCAAATCCTTATCATATTAATGCACAAAACAGTGTAAGATTTCCCGGTGTTGCCGATGCAGACAAAATAGCATTTTATAATATACCCGGTGAATGTACAATAGATATTTATACGGAACTAGGTGAATTGATTAAAACAATTGACCATACCAACGGTAGTGGCGATGAATTTTGGTACTGTGTAAC
>ERZ795059.4684-NODE-4684-length-12739-cov-6.117629_pt1 | contig 12739 bp, 5 predicted proteins | sample MGYA00375143_ERZ795059 | MGnify/ENA primary metagenome ERZ795059 (study PRJEB30188, sample SAMN05720168) | activated sludge metagenome | isolation source: Anaerobic digester | place: USA | collected 2015-01-07 ... | reverse complement strand
ACGGCCGGGGCGATTTCAAAGGACTCACGGCGAAGCTGGATTATTTGAAAAATCTCGGGGTGACGGCCATCTGGCTGCTGCCGTTTTACCCGTCTCCGTTAAAAGACGACGGGTATGATATATCGGATTATTACAATATTCACCCCCAGTACGGAACGCTGAAGGATTTTAAAGAATTCCTCCGGCAAGCCCATGTGCGCGGCCTCCGTGTCATCAGCGAACTGGTCGTGAACCATACCTCCATTGAGCATCCCTGGTTTAAGCGGGCGCAGGAAGCTCCCCCGGGGAGCAATTTCCGTAATTATTATGTCTGGAGCGACACCGCAGATAAGTACAAGGACGCGCGGATCATTTTTAAAGATTTCGAATCCTCGAATTGGACGTGGGACGAAAAAGCCCAGAGTTATTATTGGCACCGGTTTTATTCGCATCAGCCGGATTTGAATTTCGATAATCTGAACGTGCAGAAAGAAATTCTGCGGGTGGCGGATTTTTGGTTCTCGATGGGAGTGGACGGCGTCCGCCTTGACGCTGTCCCATACCTGTTTGAACGGGAGGGGACCATTTGCGAGAACGTCCCGGAAACGTACGCGTTTTTAAAAAAGCTGCGTAAACATGTGGAAAGCCGGCATAAAAACAGGATGCTCCTGGCCGAGGCGAATCAGTGGCCGGAGGACGCTGTGGCGTATTTCGGCAAAGGGGATGAGTGCCACATGGCGTTTCATTTCCCGCTGATGCCCCGGATGTATATGGCGCTGCAGATGGAAGACCGCTTCCCTATTATGGATATTTTGGAACAGACCCCCAAAATTCCCAGAAACTGCCAATGGGCGATATTCCTGCGCAACCACGATGAATTGACGCTGGAAATGGTCACGGATGAAGAGCGGGATTATATGTACCGGGCGTTCGCTAAAGATGACCGCGCGCGTATTAATCTCGGGATCCGCCGCCGGCTGGTGCCTCTTCTGATGAACGACCGCAAGAAGATCGAGCTGATGAACATTCTTCTTCTTTCGCTCCCTGGAACGCCCATTATTTATTACGGGGACGAGATCGGCATGGGGGATAACCATTATCTCGGCGACCGGGACGGCATTAGGACCCCCATGCAGTGGACTCCGGACCGCAATGCCGGCTTTTCAAAAACGAATCCGCAGCAGCTGTACCTGCCGGTCATCATTGATTCAGAATATCATTATGAAACAGTGAACGTGGAAACGCAGGAAAGGAATCTGTCCTCCCTGTTATGGTGGATGAAACGGGTCGTGGCCATGCGCCGTAAATTCAAGGCGTTCAGCCGGGGGGGGATCAAATTCCTGCATCCGGACAACCATAAGGTCCTGGTGTTCATCCGGCATTATCAGTCGGAACGGATTCTTGTGGTGATTAATTTGTCCCGGTTTTCCCAATCCCTGGAGATCGATTTAAAAGAATTCAGCGGCTGCGTGCCGGAAGAGGTCTTTAGCCAGAATGTTTTCCCGCCGATTAAAGAGGCGCCGTATGTTTTGACGTTGGGGCCGCACAATCATTATTGGCTGCTGCTGAAGAAATCAGAAACCCTGCTGGAATTCCGCAAGCATAAAGGGCAGAAAGAGATGGTCCTTGAATATTCCTGGGAAGACCTTTTTGATTCTAAAAATTTTCGGAGGTTTGAAAATGAAATTTTGCCTTCCTATCTGAATACCTGCCGGTGGTTTGGCGGAAAAGCGCTTAAGATCCGTTCATTGAAAGTGATAGAGCGCATCCCGATGGCGAACTCTTTTGTGAAGGCGCAACTGCTTTTTCTGGCGATCCAGTATGTCACGGGGGAGGAAACGGTCTATTTCCTCCCCGTGGCGTATCTGAGGGCGTCTGAAGGGGAGGCGTTGTCCCGAGATGTCCCCGCGAGCGTCATTATCCCTCTTTCTGTGAAAGGGGAGAAGGGGTATTTGTGTGATGCGACTTATGATAAGCGGTTTCAAGCCGAACTTTTGCATGGGATGACGCAGAAAAGAAAGATGCGGCACCATCACAATGAGATCCATTTCCTCCCCGGGAAAGCCTTTCATGCCATGCTGGGGGACCTGTCTGTTCCCCCGGTTCCGCAGTTGCTCAAGGCGGAGCAGAGCAACACGTCCGTGATTTACGGACAGAAATTTTACTTTAAGCTTTTCCGGAGGCTGGAAGGGGGCATCAACCCGGAACCGGAAATGATCAAGTATCTCTCTTCCCGCAAATTTCCACACATCGCGACTTTTGCCGGGACCATGGAGTACATCCCTGCCACAGGAAAACCCATGACGCTGGGATTGTTGCAGTCGTACACGCCTAATCAGGGGGATGCCTGGCAGTTGACGCTGGATCACGTGACCCATTTTTACGAGAAGATTTTGACCCGGAAAGAAGATATTGCACGATTAAAGGAGAGCCCGGACACTCCAGAGGGGGCCTCCCTGTTGGAGGGAAAATGCGGCGAGTTTGTGGATGCGTTGTACGTGCAGATGGTGCAGATGCTGGGCCGCCGCACCGGGGAGATGCACGCCGCCCTTTCCAGGGAGGATGCCCATCCGGATTTTACGCCGGAATCCTTTTCAATGCTCTACCAGCGCTCGGTTTATCAAAGCATGGGCAGTCAGGCCCGCGGCGTGATGAAGTTGTTGAGAAAAATCATTGGCCATCTCCCGGTCGAAACGCAGGGGGAAGCGACTCCAATCATCGAGGAGGAACCGCAGATTTATTCCCGGTTTAAACAAATCCTTAAAACAAAGTTTTCCGCTAAAAAGATCCGGATCCACGGGGATTACCATCTGGGGCAGGTGCTTTTCACGGGCAAGGATTTTGTCATCAGTGACTTCGAAGGCGAGCTCCTCCGCCCGATCAGCGAGCGGCGCCTTAAGCGTTCGCCGCTCAGGGACGTGGCCGGGATGCTGCGGTCTTTTCATTACGCGGCTTATGGTGCGCTTTTTTTTAAGGAAGCTGTCCGGGAGGAAGATTTCGCTTTTCTGGAGTGGTGTGCTGATTTCTGGTATACCCGTGTCAGCCAGATTTTTCTCGAGTCCTATTTCGAAACTCTGGAAGGAACCCAGATTTTGCCGCGCAAAAAGGTGGATCGGGATACTCTTCTGGATGTCTTTTTGCTTGATAAAGCGATGTATGAACTCGGGTATGAACTGAATAACCGTCCGGACTGGGTGCTCATTCCTTTGCGTGGGATTCGTCATATTTTGGGCAGGAGCAAAGGCCGGGGCGATGGGCGGAGTCAGGCGTGCCCGTGATGCCCTGCGGGTTATACGATGTGGCTCGTTGAGGGAGGAGCTTTGTTATGGAAAAGTTTTCTGCGGAAGGCATTCCGTCCGGTGAGCCCCGGTATGGCATAAGCCTGCTCACCGATGAGGATATTTATTTGTTCCGGGAAGGCAGCCATTTCCGCCTTTACGAAAAATTGGGAGCGCATTCATTGTGCGATCAGGGCACTCCGGGGACCCTGTTTGCGGTCTGGGCGCCGAACGCCCAGCGGGTGTCGGTGATCGGGGATTTCAACGGCTGGAATGAATCCAGCCATCCGCTGGCCCCGCGGTGGGACAGCTCCGGGATATGGGAGGGTTTCATCCCGGGCGTGGGGCAGGGCGCTTTGTATAAATATTGTATTGTTTCCAAAATCAACGCTTACCGGACGGAAAAGCGCGACCCGTTCGCTTTTTATTCGGAAATTCCGCCCCGGACCGCGTCTATCGTCTGGGATCTCGGCTATCCATGGGAGGACGGCGGCTGGATGGCTTATCGCGGGCGGGCTAATTCCCTTCAAGCGCCGATTTCTGTTTATGAAATGCACATCGGGTCCTGGCGCCGCGTGCCGGAGGAGAATAACCGTTTCCTCCATTACAGGGAAATAGCCGGGCCCTTGATCCAATATTTAAAGGATATGAATTTCACGCATGTCGAATTCTTGCCTCTCATGGAACACCCTTTTTACGGGTCATGGGGGTATCAGACCATCGGGTATTTCGCACCGACCAGCCGGTATGGGGTTCCGCAGGATTTAATGTTTTTGATAGACAGGTTGCATCAGAGCGGCTTCGGGGTCATCCTGGACTGGGTCCCGTCTCATTTTCCATCCGACGGCCACGGCCTGGCTTTCTTCGACGGCACGAATCTTTTCGAGCACGCGGATCCGAGAAAAGGTTTCCACCCGGACTGGAAGACTTTTATATTTAATTACGGCCGGCATGAAACCCGGAGTTTCCTGGTCAGCAGCGCTTTGTTTTGGCTGGACAGGTATCATGCCGACATCCTCCGGGTTGACGCCGTGGCCTCGATGCTGTATCTGGATTATTCCCGACCGGAAGGGGAATGGATCCCCAATCAGTACGGTGGGAGGGAGAACATCGAAGCGATCGATTTCATCAAACGGCTTAATGTGGAGGTCTATAAGCACTATCCGGACACGCACGTCATCGCGGAAGAATCAACAGCCTGGCCCATGGTGTCCCGCCCGGTTTGGGTCGGAGGGCTGGGGTTTGGTTTTAAATGGAACATGGGGTGGATGCATGACACATTGCTGTATTTCAGCAAGGACCCCCTGTTTAGGAAATACCACCATCACCAGTTGACGTTCAGCATGATGTACGCGTTCAGCGAAAATTTTATCCTGGCTTTTTCGCATGATGAAGTCGTGCACGGAAAAAGGTCCATGCTGGAAAAGATGCCCGGTGACGACTGGCAGAAATTTGCCAATTTGAGGCTGTTGTACGGGTACATGGCCGGCCATCCCGGGAAGAAGCTGCTTTTTATGGGCGGAGAGTTCGGGCAGCGCAAGGAATGGGACCATGAGGACGAGCTGGATTGGGCCCTGTGCGCGGTGCCGCCCCATCAGCAGCTTCAGCGCTGGGTCAAGGAGCTGAATTATTTTTATAAAACCGAGCCGGCGTTGTTCCAGAATGATTTTTCACCGGACGGGTTTGAGTGGGTGAACTGCTTTGACTGGGAACGCGGGGTGATCAGTTTTCTACGGAAAGGGGACGCGCAGGCAGAGCCGGTCCTTGTTGTGTGCAATTTTACGCCAGTTCTCCGGAATAACTATAAGGTGGGTATTCCGATGGGTGGATTCTGGAGGGAAGTTTTAAACAGCGACGCTAAAGAATATGGAGGCAGCGGCCACGGGAATCTTGGCGGCCAGGAAGCGGCTCCGGTCCCCCTGCAGGGGAAATATTTTTCTCTGTCCCTGATTATCCCGCCGTTAGCCGCGCTTTTTTTAAAGAGGAGTGTTTGACCCGTGGATATCGGCGCTTTGTATCAGGGGGAAGGCCGGTGTCTGTTCCGGGTCTGGGCCCCGCGGCAGGACGGTGTCAGCGTGATGCTGGCCGCTCCGGACAAAAAGACCGTTCCTCTGAGGAAGGAAGGCCGCGGTTACTGGGCCGCGACCGTGGAGGGCGTGCCTCCGGGGACGAGTTATAAATATCTTATGAATCAAAACCAGGCATGGCCGGACCCGGCCTCCTTTTACCAGCCCTCGGGTGTCCATGGCCCGTCCGCAGTGTGGGACCATGCGGGGTTCCCTTGGCGTGACGCGGGCTGGGCGCTTGTCGGGCTCAAGGATATGTTTATTTATGAACTGCACGTCGGCGCGTTTTCCCCGGAAGGCACGTTTGACGGCGTCATCAAGCGTCTGCCGCATCTTTTGGATTTAGGGGTGAATGCCGTTGAGATCATGCCGGTCGCGCAGTTCCCGGGAGGAAGGAACTGGGGTTACGACGGGGTTTATCCGTTTGCCGTGCAGTCCAGTTACGGCGGGCCTGATGGCTTGAAGCGTTTCGTTGACGCATGCCACGCCCGGGGCCTGGCTGTTATCCTCGACGTGGTCTACAACCACCTCGGCCCGGAGGGGAATTATCTGGGGCAGTTCGGGCCTTATTTTACTGGACGGTATCAGACCCCTTGGGGGGACGCCGTTAATTTTGACGGTGAAGACAGCGACGGGGTGCGGAACTATTTTATCTGTAACGCGCTTTACTGGTTTAAGGAGTTTCACGTGGACGCCTTGCGCCTGGACGCGGTTCACGGGATTTATGACCGCAGCGCGAAACCGATTCTCCGGGAAATCCGCGAACATCTCGACGCCTTTTCCGCTCAAGCGGGCCGGCCGTTTTATCTGATCGCGGAAAGCGATCTTAATGACACGCGCCTTGTTGAGGATATTTCCGCGCGCGGGTGCGGCATGCACGCCCAGTGGTGCGATGATTTCCATCACGCCCTGCACGCGCTGGTGACCGGGGAAGAGTCGGGTTATTACCGTGATTTCGGGCGGATGGAAGACCTGATTAAAGCCTATCGGGAAGGGTTCGTGTATTCCTGGAAATATTCCGTATTCCGGAAAAAATATTTCGGGAGCCCGTCCCTTGAGATCCCCGGCCATAAATTTGTCGTTTTCTCGCAGAACCATGACCAGGTGGGCAACCGCATGGGGGGGGAGAGGCTTTGCCATTTGGCTTCTTTTGAGGCGGCTAAACTCGCGGCGGGGGCGGTGTGCGCCGCTCCGTATATCCCGTTCTTTTTTATGGGGGAGGAATACGCCGAAGAGGCGCCGTTTCAGTATTTTGTCAGCCATTCCGACGATAGCCTGATCCGGGCTGTTCAGGAAGGGCGGCAAAAAGAGTTTGCCGCTTTCCAATGGCGGGGGGAGGTCCCTGATCCACAGAGCGAAGACACCTTCGTCCGTTCCAGGCTGCGGTGGGACACGGTTTCGGTGGGCCGTCACGCGGTCATGTTTCGTTTTTATCAGGCGTTGATTCAAATCCGGAAAACAGTCCCGGCTTTGCGCGAATGCGACAAGAAGGCCGTGTCCGTTTTTGGCCTTGCCGGGCGCGTTCTTCAACTTGTGCGGAGTTCCCAGGAGAGCAGGGTTGTCTGCTTCATGAATTTTTCAGCGCGGGAAGAAATTGTTTCCCCGCAAGAGGCCGGGGCGGCCGGCTGTTTCTTCAAGAAGCTGGATTCCTCTGATATGGTGTGGCAGGGGCCGGGATCTTCAGCCCCGCAAGAGTTCTTCGGCGCCAGTCATGAGGCCTTGGCCTTGAGGCCTTGGCAATTTATTATTTATGAAAGACGAGAAGACGAAGCAGAAAATCGGGAGGATCATCCATGAAACCTGATGTCCCCGCTGGCCCGCACATCCCTGTGGCGACGTACAGATTGCAGTTTACCCCTTCGTTCGGGTTTTCCGCTGCGCGGGCCCGGCTGGCCTATCTGGCCGGGCTAGGGATTTCCGACCTGTACGCCTCTCCGATTTTTAAAGCTAGGAAAGGGAGCCCGCACGGCTATGATGTTGTTGACCCCAACAGCCTGAATCCTGAACTGGGAACGGACGCGGACTTCGCGGCGCTTTCCCAGGAGAGGCAAAGGCACGGGTTGTTCTGGATTCAGGATATCGTCCCTAATCATATGGCCTATGACCCGGAAAACCGTTTATTGATGGACGTTTTTGAAAAGAGGGGACACTCGCTTTACTACAATTTTTTTGACGTGAATTGGGCGCATATTTATGAAAATCTTCATGGCCGGATCCTGGCGCCGTTTTTAGGGCGGTTTTATTCCGAAGCCCTGGAAGAGGGGGAAATTCAACTGTCTTATGCGCAGGACGGATTCAAGCTGCGGTATTACGACCACAGTTTCCCTTTATATTATTCCTCTTATAAAAAGGTGTTGATGTGCGATTTGGGCCGCCTGGAGGACGCTTTGGGAAAGGGCTCGGAGGAGATGACCAAGTATTGTGGAGTGGCCGACCTTTTTTCAAGGCCTCCCGAAGAACTCGACGGATACGACCGCCTGGCGTTTGCGAAGAATTCCCTCTGGGAACTTTACGCGGCGGTTCCGGCGATCAAAGCTTTCCTGGATGAGAATATCCGGATGATGAATGGCTGCCGGGGGGACGTGAAGAGCTTTCAGGCTTTGGATGAGCTTCTCCTGGAGCAGTGTTTCCGTTTTTCCTTCTGGAAAGTCGCTTCAGAGGAATTGAATTACCGCCGGTTCTTCACGGTGAATGACCTGATTTCCGTCCGGGTTGAAAAGCCGGATGTCTTTGACGCCACGCACGCGTTTATCCTGAAATTGGTTAAAGAAGGCCATGTGCACGGCCTGCGCGTTGATCATATCGACGGGCTTTATGACCCGCTGGGATATGTGCACAGGGTCCGGCAGAAGGCTGGAAGCGCGGTTTATATCTCGGTGGAGAAGATCCTTTCACGAGGGGAAACCTTGCCTGCCGACTGGCCGGTGGCCGGGACAACCGGCTATGATTTCTTGAACGCCGTCAACGGGGTGTTCTGCTGCCGCGCCGAGGAAAAAGAGTTTAACAAAATATACTCCCGGTTTACCAAGCCGGCCGGGACTTACGAAGAGCTGGTCGTGGCCAAGAAACGCCTCATCATCGGCAAACACATGGCCGGAGACATCGACAACCTTGCGTATTTGATGAAAAAAGTGGCGAGCCGGGACCGGTACGGCCGGGACATCACCCTTTACGGGCTCCGGCGAGCCCTTGTGGAACTGATGAGTTATTTCCCGGTTTACCGGACGTATATCCGCCGGGACGTTTTTTCCGAACAGGATAAAAAAATGATCGGCCGGGCTATCAAGAAAGCCGGCTGGAACGCGCCGGGGTTGTGGTATGAAATTTATTTTATTGAACGTTTTTTAATGTTGGATGTGATCCCGCAACTCAGCCCGGAAGAACAAGACGATTTCTGGCAATTTATCATGAAGTTCCAGCAGTTGACCGCCCCGATCATGGCCAAAGGGTTTGAGGACACGATGTTTTATACCTACAATAGGTTGATCGCCTTGAATGAGGTCGGCGGAGACCCCGGGCTGTTCGGGCTTTCGCTCAACGATTTTCATGATTTTAACCAGAAACGCCAGGGCATGTTCCCTCATGCGATGAACGCGACGGCCACCCATGACGTTAAAAGGGGCGAGGATGTCCGGGCCCGGATTCATGTCCTGTCTGAAATCCCTGAGGACTGGGAAGAGGCTTTGGCCCGGTGGAGAAAATGGAACCGGGCTAAGAAACATAAGCAGGGCGGGCGGCTGATCCCGGATGCGAATGATGAATATTTTATTTACCAGACCCTGTTGGGTGCGTTTCCGTTCGCCCCGCTGGACATGGATTTTTTCAAAGCGCGGATGAAGGCGTATGTCATCAAGGCGGTGAGGGAAGCGAAAGTGCATACCGCCTGGATCAAGCCGGACAGCGAGTATGAGGCCGCGTGCCTGGACTTTGTGGACAGGCTTCTTGATGACAAGGGGCCGGATCCGTTCTGGCCGGATTTCCTGGAGTTTCAGCGGCGCATCGCGCATTACGGCGTTTTTAATTCTTTGTCCCAATGTTTGCTTAAAATGACGTGCCCGGGAATTCCGGATTTTTATCAAGGGTCGGAATTGTGGGACCTCTGGCTCGTGGATCCGGATAACCGCAGGGACGTTGATTTTGACCGCCGGGAAGCCTTCCTTCGGGAAATCGAACAGGAGGCCGGAGTTCGGGGGAGGGAGGCCGTGTCCCGAGACCTGCTTTTTGAAAGCAGCACGGGAAAAATCAAATTGTGGATGATTTGGACGGTGTTAAAGGAACGGGGTCGGCGGAGGGCCGTTTTTGAGCAGGGAGAGTATCTCCCGCTCTCCTCGGCGGGCCATCACGCGGATAGCGTGATCGCGTTTGCCAGGGTTCTTGACGGGGCTTGGAGCGTGACCGTGGCGCCGCGGTTTTTAACCCGTGTCTGCGGGCCGGATTCCATGCCTTTGGGGGAACAGGCCTGGCAGAATACCCATGTTATTATGCCGGCGGGCAGTCCGCGTGACTTTCAGAATGTTTTGACGGGGCAACACAAGGACAATCCCGGCAAGTTGTTTCTCCGGGATATTTTCAATTCTTTACCGGTGGCTTTGTTGAGCGGGACGTTATGACGTTTACCGAAATATTTATTATTGCCTGCGGGCTTTCTATGGATGCTTTGGCGGTGTCGATGGCCTGCGGCGTTGTGAATCAGAAAGAACGCCATTTTAACGCGTTTAAATTCGGGGCCAGCTTCGGCTTGTCCCAGATGATTATGCCGGTCGCCGGGTGGGCGGCCGGGGTGCGCTGGCAGCCGTATGTCGCCCCTGTTGACCACTGGCTGGCATTCGGGCTTTTGTCCGTCATCGGGGGGAAAATGATTTATGAGGCCGTTAAGATTGAGGAGTGGGAGGCGCGGTGCCCGGTTATCAGCTTAAAAGTTTTGGCCGGACTGTCTTTGGTGACCAGCATCGACGCGTTGGTTGTCGGGTTTAGTTTTGCGATGCTTCGGGTGGCGGTTATTCTTCCCGTTATTGTGATAGGCTGCGTCACGTTTGTTTTGTCGTATGGGGGGTTCCTGCTGGGTCATAAAATAGGACGCCTATTTAAAAACAATCTGGAATTGTTGGGCGGGGGTGCCCTCATTCTTATGGGTTTAAAAATATTGATGGAACACCTGCTCGCCGCGAGCTGACAGGCCGGAAGGCTCCCGGCGCGCCGCCCAGTGCTTATCAGCGACGCCGGCCATGTGCTGACCCATACGTTATCAGCTTGTCGGCGATCATGCTGGCGAACCGTTCGGGTTGCTGCCACCGCACATACGGGATGCACCGGCTGGTGAGTGACAGAAGGGTTGACTGTGGAAGAACGCCGGCATATCTGCCAGCGGATGCGGCGGTTGGCGGATGAACGTTATGATATTGAGCATGTCACGGTCGAGATCGCATGATGCCGCGGCCGATCATGGTCCTCTTGTCCCCAGCGGCGGCCCGCCTAAAAAGATACTATTCTTATTGTGCTTCATTTCTTTCGAAGTTATACTAAAAATAATCTAAATTCTTAGCAGATAAAGAGTAATGACTCTCAGGAGAGGCCGTTTCATAAAAATTTTGTGCGGGCGAATCGGCGCGCCGATTCGCCCGGCGTTCGCCTGCCCTGGAGGGACGCGGGGAAAGACACGGATGTTTTTCATGAAAAATTTTCAGGCTTTCCAAAGAAATTTTATTTTGACCCTCCCGTGGAGTTTTGGGATCTTCGTACTGCTTTTCTCCCTCCCCGCCGCGCGCGGTCAGGCCACGGATGTTAAACGGATATTGCTGGTGCACAGCGGGCATGAGGATTCCCCCTGGGTGAAAGATATTACGCAAGGAGTCCACGACGCTTTTAAAAACAGCCCTGTTCTTCTGGAAAGTTTTTATATGGACACATTCCGGAACTCTTCGATTGAATGGAAACTTAAAGTCGGCCGTCAGGCCCAAGAGAAGATTCGGGAATTTAAACCCGACGCGGTGATTGCCACGGATGATGACGCGCAAAGATATGTGACCCAACAATACGCTGGGCCGAAGAACCCATTTTTTGTTTTTTGCGGTGTCAACGGGGATCTGGAAGATTACGGCTTACCGGCCGTTAACGTGACCGGCCTTGTGGAGCGCCCTCATTTTGAAGAGGCGGTCGCGCTGTTAAAGGAGATAAACCCGAAAATTAGGACAGTGGCGGTCTTAAGCGATGACAGCCTGGACTCCCTGGGCGCTTACGCGCTTCTGACGCGTAACCCCCCGGAGGGGATTAAAATCCTGGGTTATCATATTATTCATGATTTTCCAACCTGGCAGAAGAGGGTCAAACATTATAATGTTTACGCCGACGCGCTTTTTGTGTATCTCTACAACACGGTTAAATTACCCGGGACGAACGAAAGCCTTCCTCCGCGCGATATCATCCAGTGGACCTTGAATCATGCGGATATCCCAGTGGTCGGGTTTTTTAATTTCGCGGTTGAAGACGGGATGCTGTGCGCGGCCGGGGAATCCGGGTACGCCCACGGCAGGGAAGCCGGCGCTATGGCGCTGAAGCTTGTCAACGGAGTTCCCCTGAAGAATCTTCCTGTTAAAAGACTTGAGAAAGTTGATAAAATGTTAAATTTACCGGCGTTGCAGGCCAGCGGCCTATCTCTGTCGGAAGAACAATCATCGGGAATGGATTGGATCAAGAGATGAGCCGGCGTCCTTTAAAAATATTGTGCGTCCTGACAGGCCTGATGGCGGCTTTGGGCCTGGTTTTTTATAATTGGGCCGCCGGACAAGAATCCGTTCAACACTATAAGATTGGAATCCTTGCCATCCGGGGCAAGTCGCAATGTTACCGGCAATTCAACGCGACCGCGGATTATTTAACCCACAAGATCCCTTATGCATCTTTTGAAATCGTCCCTTTGGATTTTCAGGAAGTCCATTCGGCTGTGCGCGCGCAGCAGGTTGATTTCCTCTTGGCAAATCCAATGTTGTACGTGGACATGGAGGTCCTTTGCGGCGCCCGGCGCATCGCGACGCTTGCCGGGCTTTCGCCTTCTGATTTGCGCGTCGCTTACGGGGGGGTGATGTTCATTCGGTCCGGCCGGAAGGATATCAAAACGCTTGCCGATTTAAGAGGCAAGTCTTTAATGGCTGTTGATCCCTTGTCTTTGGGCGGGTGGCTGGCCGGGTACGAGGAATTGATCCGCCGGCGCATTGACCCGTTCCGGTTTTTTTCTAAAGTTGATTTTGGGAAAATCGAAGACGAGGTGGTGATGGCGGTGCTGGCCGGCAGGGCCGACGCCGGGATGGCCAAGGCAGGGGTTCTTGAAGGCATGACGGCGGAAGGGAAGGTCGATCTGGACCGTTTTTCAGTCCTGGTTGGTGACCGGTTTATCTCGCATGCGGAGTTCCATAGGGAGTT
>ERZ795059.4679-NODE-4679-length-12751-cov-5.845069_pt1 | contig 12751 bp, 11 predicted proteins | sample MGYA00375143_ERZ795059 | MGnify/ENA primary metagenome ERZ795059 (study PRJEB30188, sample SAMN05720168) | activated sludge metagenome | isolation source: Anaerobic digester | place: USA | collected 2015-01-07 ... | reverse complement strand
CCACTTGGACATTCCGGGCATTTTAAATTACATCTATTAGTGGGTTCTATTGAAAAGGTTAATGGTTTTCCCCAAAGAAATACTTTTTTTGTGTAAACCGAGATTAAATATGATATCAATATTTTAAAGATATTTATTAATCTTGATAAGGTTAAATATTTAATTATATTAAATTCCACTATATTTTTCCCAATATCTAAAATTCGACATTAAAACCTATACCGAATTTGTTTAATCGTTTTGAAAAATATTCACTGAAATAATGCATTCCCATATGATAAGAAAAATAGAAGTTTATTCCTTTCGTATAAACATCACCCAATTTTACCCCTGCAATAATAGTATTATTACCATTATAAATAGGAGTACCTATTAAACTAAAATGATAAGCCAAATACATATTAGACTCTTTTTCAAGAATCTCACCTAAAATATTGTTAAAGTATAATTCAATACCTGAATTAAACGACCAGCGTTTAAGTATTTCGGGACGAATTAAAACCGAATAACTTGGACTACAATATAATCTATAATCTCCTTTGCTAAAATTTTTCTCTTTAACAAATGTCAATTCCATAAAATCTCGAGCATATGGCACAGGTAAATAATTATTTTTCCATGTACCTTTATCACTATTATAACTGCCATCAACAAGGTGAGCACTATTATGAATTATTCTAAATCTAAATTTATAATCTAATGTTTTATTAACTTTTACGGATGCCGTAGCATTTCCACCAAAAAAACCATCTAATGCATCAATCTGCAGGCGTTTCCCTTCATAGCTGGAAGCTAATCCATAAGCCATAAAATCAATACCCAAACTAATTTTCGTATCCGGTAATAAATTATTGTATTCTATTATATCAATGCTATTACCAATATCTACTTTTAAACTTCTATCATCCGGAAAATATAAAACTCCTATCCTCGGCTCGTAAACATTTGCAATCAAAGGTTTGAAGTGTAACCCTTCAGGTAAAAAATTTACATTTTTTTGAGCATATACACAAAAATTAACAAAAAAGATTGTTAAAAATATTATTTTTTTAAACATACTTTAGTGAACCAAATAATTGAAATTAAAGGTTTAAACATAAGGAATTTTTAAGTAAATTAGTGATAATAATTAATTATATTTGGCAATTATATGTTCATAGACTATAAAAAATTACCCAATCAAAACAATTTATTTTTAGATTATATTTATGATTTTTCAAAAGTTAAAAACTTTTATATAAAAGATTTTAGAAAAACTTATAATTATATTAAGCATTTTGAGGAAGTCTGTTATAAACAAAGACCTTTTGCAAAAGAGCTGTCCGAAATAATTAAAAAGCAGTACGGAGATATTTCGGTTTCTAAAACCACCGAAAATAATATTAAATCAATTGCAGGAAATAATACAATTGCTATAGTTACAGGACAACAATTAGGAATATTCGGAGGACCTTTATATACTTTTTATAAAATAATTACTGCAATAAAACTATCTATAGAATTAAAAAATAAATTCTACGGCTATAATTTTATTCCTGTATTCTGGTTAGAAGGTGATGACCATGATTTTGAAGAAGTAAATAACTTGAGTATAATAAATAAAGAAAATAATTTGATTAACATCAAATATGATGATAACTTTTTGGGGAATTTTAGAAGTAATATTGGCAATCATAAATTAAAATCTGAATTTAACTTAACTTTACACGAATTGGAAAACAATTTACGTAAAACCGACTTTACTGCTCAATTATATGATAATATAATTACATTTTATAGAGAAGGAAGAACTTTTAAGGAAGCTTTTAGAGATTTATTATTTAACTTGTTTGATGATTTTGGATTAGTTCTTTTTGACCCTCAAAGTAATCAAATAAAAAATTTACTAAAACCCATATTTTTTAAAGAACTTGATGAATATCGTAACCATCTCCAAATAGCAATAGATACTAGTGCATCTTTGGAGGTAAATTATCATGCTCAAGTAAAAATTAAACCGATAAATATGTTTTTATCCGAAAATGACGGACGATTTTTACTCGAACCGGATGAAGATAACTTTAAATTAAAAAATAAAAGGAAAAAATACACCAAAGAAGAATTAATTGATTTATTAAAAACTCATCCTGAAAGATTCTCTCCCAATGTTTTATTACGTCCGATATGCCAAGATTTTCTATTACCGACTGGTTTTTATGTGGCCGGTCCTGGTGAAATTAGCTATTTTGCACAAGTTATCCCTTTTTATAAGGAATTTAATATAGTACAACCTTATATTTATCCTCGTGCTTCCATTACGCTTATAGAAAAAAACATTAAAGAATTATTTGAGAAATATAATTTGTCTTTTGAAGATATAATGGAAGAAGAAAATAGATTAATTAAAAAAGTTCTTAATACAGCTTCCCCTCTAAATATTGATGAATTATTTATTAAAAGCGAAAATAATATAAAAACGGAAATAAAAACACTGGAAAAAGATTTGTTAAAAATCGATAAAAATTTAGAAGAAGCTGTAACCAAAAGCACAGAAAAAATCATTCAAACACTTCAAACTTTAAAATCAAGAACAGAAAAAGTATTTCAATCTAAAAATGATGTAACATTGCGACAACTAAATAAAATGAAGAATTTAGTATATCCTAACAATAATTTTCAAGAAAGGGAATTAAATTATATCTATTTTGCAAATAAATATGGTGTTAGTATTATTAAGCATATATTTAATGAAATTTCAGTTGGCAGATTTGAACACCAAATAATTGAATTATAATCCTTTTAAATTGATTCTTCGGTATCTTTATCAAAAAAGTATAATTTATTGGTATTAAATAATACTTTTATTTTTTCACCGGCTTTAATTTCTTTTTGGATATTGGTTCTTGAAACAAATTGGTTACCTGAAATATTAAAATAAAGGAATATTTCGTTACCCATCGGTTCAACTACTTCACTTTCAAATTCAAATTGCCCTTCTTCCGAAATATTAATATCTTCAGGTCTAATGCCTAAATATATTTGCAAGTCAACGTATTTATTTAATTTTTCGTAATATGTATTAGGTATTTTAAGTTTATATTTATCAGTATTATCTACAAAATATAAGTTTTCTTGTTTCAATATTTTCCCTTCAATAAAATTCATAGCTGGACTACCAATAAAGCCGGCAACAAATTTATTAATTGGTTTATTATATAAATTTAACGGAGAATCAACTTGTTGAATATAACCATCTTTCATTATAACAATTCTATCTCCCATAGTCATTGCTTCAACTTGATCGTGGGTTACATATACCATTGTTGCATTTAATTCTCTATGCAATTTTGAAATTTCGGTTCTCATCTGAACACGTAATTTAGCATCTAAATTACTTAACGGTTCATCAAATAAAAATACTTTTGGCTTGCGAACAATAGCCCTACCAACGGCAACACGTTGCCTCTGTCCGCCTGATAAAGCTTTTGGTTTTCTATTCAAATATTCGGTTATACCCAATATTTTTGCTGCATTATTAACACGTTCTTTAATTTCGTTTTTATCAAATTTGCGTAATTTTAATCCAAAAGCCATGTTTTCAAAAACCGTCATATGTGGATATAAGGCATAATTTTGAAAAACCATTGCAATATCTCTATCCTTAGGCGATATCTCGTTAACACGAACACCATCAATAAATAGATCTCCTTCAGATATCTCTTCTAATCCGGCAATCATTCTTAATGTGGTAGTTTTTCCACATCCGGATGGTCCTACTAATACAACAAATTCTTTATCTTTAATTTCGATATTAACATTATGAACCGCTTTATTTCCGCCTTCATATATTTTAGAGACGTTCACTAACTTCACTTCTGCCATTTTATACCTCTATAATCTCATTAATTTGATTTATAAAATTTGGATTAGAAATATTTACACAATCAAAATCTTTTACTATTCCACCAGAATTTAATAGCATCGAGAGAATTCCAAATGTCATCGCTATTCGATGATCACAAAAACTCTCATAAGTTACTTTCTTATCATCAGGATACCCTTTTAAAACAAAGCCATCAGTATTTTCTTCTATTTCAAGCCCTAGTTTTTTATAATTTTTAACCAAAGCTTTTATCCTGTCAGTCTCTTTATACCTTAATTCTTCAGCATTGGTAATTCTAAAATCACCTTCCGCAAATAAACCTGCTAAACTTAATATAGGTATTTCATCAATAATATTAGGAATTATTTCTTCAGTTATTTTAATATTGTGTAATTCACTACTTTTTACTAAAATATCGCCCGAAAACTCTTTATTTGTAAAATACTCATTTATTACTTCAATATTCCCACCCATTAATTTTAATACTTTAATTATTCCGGCTCGGGTCTCGTTCAATAAAACATTTTTAATAATCAATTCACTTTTTTTAACTAATAAACCTAAAACAATAAAAAATGCAGCTGTAGAAATATCTGAAGGAACTGAATACATGTTTGAAACCGGATAATCGTTCTTTGATACAAATATATTTTTTATCCCATTTTCATAAACCGTTTTTAATCCGAGCATTTTTTCCGTATGGTCCCTGGTTATAAAAGGTTCTTTAATTATGCTCTCTTTATCAAAGTATAATCCTGCTAATAATAAAGCACTTTTAACCTGTGCGCTTGGTATATTTAATGTATAATTAATAGCATTGGTTTTATAAGCAGGAAAAATTGTTATAGGAAGTTTTCCATCTGTTGTTTTAATATTAGCACCAAACATTGCCAGAGGCTCAACAACGCGTGTCATTGGTCTTTTGGATAATGAATTATCACCAACTATAGTTGTTTCAAAATCCTGCATGCATAATAATCCGGTTAATAAACGAGCTGTAGTACCCGAATTACCTGCATCAATAGTTACGTTTTTTTTATTAAATCCTTTAAATCCTTTACCGTCAACTACTATTCGCTCATTATTAATATCAAAATCAATTCCAAGTCTTTCAAAACAGTTTATTGTGGACTTAACATCCTCACCGTTAGAACAATTGGTAATAATTGATTTCCCTTTTGCCAAAGCAGAAAAAATAACACTTCTATGAGAAACAGATTTATCACCAGGTAAATTTAATATACCGTTAACTTTATTAATTTTGTTAAAGCATTTATCCATTAGTACGAGCACCATTTATCAATTAAATTTTCATATTCAGTTTCGCTTAACGACTGTTCATTATATAATCCCAATACCATTCTTTGACGTAAAACCTCGTACATTGTAACCGACACGGCAACTGATACATTTAGCGATTGAGCCATCCCAAACATAGGTATATATACTAATTCATCACAAAGTTTTTCTGCTTCTTCCGAAATTCCTCTGTGCTCATTCCCAAATAGTATAGCAGTTTTTTTTGTAAAATCTATATCATAAATACTTTTAGCATTTTCGGATATTTTGCTTCCAATAATATAATAACCTTCTGCTTTAAGTTTTTTGAAACAATTTTCAACTATATTATGTCTCTCAAATTCAACCCATTTACTTCCACTGCCCGATACTTTATTACTTAATCTGGGAAATTTTTCGATATGGTATAACAAATTAATCTTTTTAACTCCTACCGAATCACAACTTCTAAAAATTGCACTTACATTATGCGGATCATGAATGTTTTCTAAAATAACTGTTAAATCTTTTTGTCTATATTTTAGTACTCTTTTTATTTTCGATAATCTTTCTTTACTTTTAAATTCTCTCACTTTATCTCTTTATCAAAAATCAACTTGTAAATTGTTCTATTTTTTTCTCTTTTTGCCAAATCAATATTTATTTTTTTTCTATCGTTAAATCCCAAATAATAACAAAGCATCTTAACAGCTTCTTCTAAAGCATCTTCATGTTTATGTGCCCAACAATCAATTCCATTGATACTTGGAATAATTGCAGTGCATCCGTCATCACTATTGGTTATAATTAAATCTAAAACCACTAATAACCTTTATCTTTATTTATCTCTTTATTTACAATTTTAACACTAGCGCTAGCTCCAACTCTATCAGCTCCGGATTCAATCAACAAAGCTGCATCTTCATACGATCTTACTCCTCCGGATGCTTTAACACCAACACTACTTCCTACTACGTACTTCATTAAAGCAATATCGGCAGCTGTTGCACCCCCTTTACTAAAACCTGTAGAAGTTTTCACAAAGTCGGCTTTTGCTTCTTTACAAATTAAACAAGCTTTAATCTTTTCTTCATCAGTTAATAAGGCGGTTTCCAAAATAACTTTGCATACTGCATTATGTTTTTTTGCCGTTAAAACAACTTTATTAACATCTTCAAAAACGGTTTTATAATCACCTTCCTTTAATTTACCTATATTAATTACCATATCTATTTCTTCGGCACCATTATTAATAGCCTGTTCTGCTTCAAAACGTTTTGTTTCTGTAGTATTAGCTCCTAGCGGAAAGCCAATAACAGTACAAACCTTTACCGGTGTATTCTTTAATATTGAATAACATAAGCTAACATAAAACGGATTGACACAAACAGACGCAAATGAATAACGTTTTGCCTCTTCACATAATTTTATTATGTCGTTTGAAGTAGCTTCAGGTTTTAATAAAGTATGGTCAATCATCCTAGCCAAACCTATATCAGAAATTTCCGATCCAATACCTATTCCGGCTGCAATTCTTTCTGCTCCTGATTCAATTATTTTTTTAACTGCTTTCGGTTGTTCTACAACATTCTTTTCCCAACCTTTACAGCTATCTAAACTACAATAAAAATCATGTAAAGATTTTTCAATAAAAACTTGATTAACTATCTTATCAATTCTTGAATCCATAAATTTACTCGCTCAAATTATTTATTCTGCAAAAAGCTTTAAAGGTATTTTTCATAAGCATGGCTATTGTCATTGGACCTACCCCACCCGGTACAGGCGTAATAAACGAACTTTTTGGAGATACGGTTTCAAAATCAACATCTCCAACAATTCTATATCCCTTTGCTAATGTCAAATCTTCTACTCTATTTATTCCCACATCAATAATTACAACACTATCTTTTACCATATCCCCTTTTATAAAATTAGGAGAACCAATTGCCGCTATTAAAATATCGGCACTTTTTGTATAAACGCTTAAGTCTTTAGCAGCTGAGTGGCAAATAGTTACAACACAGTTTGCACCTTCTTTTTTTTGTAACATAATGTTTGCAATCGGCTTTCCAACTATATTGCTTCTGCCTACAACAACACAGTGTTTGCCTTTGGTTTCTATATTGTAACTTTTAATAAGTTCCAGTATTCCAAAAGGAGTACAAGGATAAAAGGCATCTTTTCCTATAACAAGATTCCCCATATTCACAGGATGAAATCCGTCAACATCTTTTTCCGGAGTAATTGCCTCAATTATTCTATCTTCATTTATATGTTTAGGTAAAGGTAATTGAACAAGAATTCCGTGAATATTGGTATCATTATTATATTTATTTACAATATTCAACAAATCTTCTTCACTTATAGATGATTCGTGTTTTTCCAGAACGGAATACATCCCTATTGTATTGCAAGCTTTTCCCTTCATCGAAACATATGATAAAGAAGCAGGGTTATCACCTACAATAATAGTAACTAAACCGGGAACTTTGCCCGTTTCATCCTTTTTGGATTTAACTTTTTCGGTAAGTTGAGCTTTTATTTCATCTGAAACTTTTTTACCGTCAATTAGAACCATCGTTCACCTCTTCTTTTATTTCATAAGTTTTGTCAAATTCAGGATAAAAAATTCTTTCAATTTCTAAACATTTTCCCGTTTCGGAATCTACGGTAACAACAACCGCACTAATATGATTATTCTCGGTTGCCGAAATATACTTTTGTGGTGTTTGATATATAAATCTATTAATTGCTGCATCAATCTTCATCCCAATTACCGAGTCATAGGGTCCTGTCATACCAACATCTGTAATAAAACCGGTGCCTTTGGGAAATATTCTTTCATCAGAAGTTTGAACATGAGTATGAGTTCCAAAAACTGCAGAAACAGAACCGTCAACAAAATAAGTAAAAGCTATTTTTTCGGCAGTTGCTTCTGCGTGAAAATCTACAATAATAATTTTAGTTTCTTGACTAATTTTTTTTATTGTATTTTCGCCAATTCTAAATGGACAATCGATCATAGGCATAAACGAACGACCTTGTAAATTCAATACTCCTATTTTATATTTGCCCTCATCTATTATATAATAGCCGTTTCCATATGTACCTTTAGGGTAATTCATAGGTCGTAAACTTCTTGGCTCATTTTTCAAATAATCTTGCGATTGAGGTTTATCCCAAGTATGATTTCCACCTGTAATTACTTTTACTCCTAACGAAAATAATGATTTTCCCTCTCTTTGTGTACATCCCTTTCCGTCAGATATATTCTCTCCGTTTGCAATAATAACATCTATATTATATTTTTCTTTTATTGTAGGTAAAAATGTTTCAACTATTTTTAACCCACTGGCTCCTACTATATCACCAATAAATAATATTTTTACTTTCATTATATTCCAAAAAAATTAAATTTAAATATAGCCAAAATCAATTAATTTATAAAGTTTATTATTATGTTTATTTAAATTTGTAATTAATTTTTTTTAATGCCAATAATTTTATATATTATTATTTATATCTTATTCATTTAATCTATTTAGCTATGACTAACTTAAATTTATTATTTTCTTTTATTGATTACTCTCCGGTCGGAATGCTTATTTTTGACGACAATTTTTTAATTAAATATATAAACAATAATTTTTTGCGTTTTGGTGTTACAACCAGATCAAATAAAAACTCACTAATTAATTCTAATTTATTGGAATTAAATTTATTTGATAATGAATTGACTTATTCAAAAATTTTTGATTTAAAAAACAATATTCCTTTTGAACTAGAAATTTTATCACAAAAGATGCAAGATTCATCCGAACTTAAAATTATATTAAAGGGAACGCCATTTTTTGAAAACAACATTTTTAAAGGTGGTATTTTAATATTAGACGACTTTATTTCTGAAAATTTAGTTAACTTATCTGATAACACCGTAAATGCATTGACAGGTTTAATAGAAAAAACAGGTAAATTTTGGGTTATTTCTGATACAACAGGTAATATTTTAAGTTTTTCAAACAATATCAATCTTAAAGAAAAATGTTCTATTGTTGATTTGTTTGTTCCCGAAAGTAAAAATGCTCTATTAGAAATTTTGGTTAATCTAAAAAACCTGTTTGATTACCAAGAAATCGAATTATATTCAGATTATTTTGAAAGCGAGATAATATTTAAAACTGCATTTCTTGTTATTAACGATAGTTTAAATAAACCCGTAATTCTTGCAATATTGGAAGATATCACACTTCATAAAATCAATTATAAAGAATCCGAACTAAAATCAGTCGAAATTAAAAAGTTGAATACTGTTTTGGATAATTTGGTTGATTCAATAATTACTTTAGATAAGGACGGATTTATTACTTCAATAACAAAGAATGAGTTGAATTACTCGATTTATCCCAATTACAACCTTTTGGGTAAATTTATTTCAGAACTAATTCCATGCTTAACAGATGAATACTTTAGTAAATTGAAGGATGAAATATTTAAAAAGAAAGAATGGACCGGAAGATTAAATTTTTATTTAAATAATGAAGAAATAATCTTAAATTCATCATTTTTTTTAATTGAAGATATAAACGAAAAAAATATCATTTTGTTATGCAAAGATATTTCTAAATCTTATAGTTACGAAAAAGAGCTGAAGAAATCTGAAGAACATTACAGATCTATTGTAACAAATAGCAAAGAATTTATTTTGACGTTTAATTTAAAAGGAGATATTAAGTACATAAATCCTCATTTTAGTAATGAATTTAAAATTAAATTTGAAGATGCACTTCTTCTTAATGTTTGCGATTTTATTGATAAAGATGAGATTAGTAAAGAGTTTAACTTTGAGTATTTAACTCAAAATAAAATAAAGACTTTAGAGTTACCGTTAAAAAAAATGGACGGTAGAAAAATTTATGTTGTAGCTAATTTTACACCGGTTAATGATATGCTTAATAATCCGGAGTATTACATTGGAATATTTTCGGATATTACAAGTCAAAAAGAATCGGAAAAAGATCTTTTACTAATAAAAACGGTTTTTGAAGCGTCAAAAGATGGTATTGCAGTGGAAAGCGATAATGTATTGCAACTTGTTAACGATTCATTTGCACGAATATTCGGTTATGATACGCCTCAAGAAGTTATCGGATTAAGTCCACTTGAGTTTATTTATAAATCTCAGAAAAGTGAATTCCTATCCATTCTAGATCGGTTAATAAATTCGCAAATAGAAACTAACAGATTTGAAGTTTTAGGTTTAAAAAAGAATGGAGACGTAATAATTTGCGAATTTTCGTTAGGAAATTATCAGATAGGAAAACATGATTATATTGTTATGTTGGTTAGAGATATTACTGAAGAGAAAGAAGCACAAAAGGCTTTGGAAATTTCTGAAGAGCGATATAGAAGTATTACTGAAAACATAAATGAATTTATTTGGTTGGCAGAAAGAATAGAATCCGGATTAGAAGTAGTGTTATATACTGATGCAATATTAAAAATTACAGGATACTCCCCTAATAATTTTTTAAAAGATAAAAAATTATGGTATAAAATTATTCACCCAAATGATTTACCTTTTTTTATTTCTTCATTAAAAAAATTTTATAAAAACAATATCAAATTTTCGGATGAATTTGAGTATAGAATAATTAATAAAAACGGTGATATTTTTTGGATAAAAAACAAAATATCTTTAATTAGAGATAAACAAGGTGAAATAAATAAATTATTCGGACTTGTAAGTGATATTACTTTAACAAAAAAAAGTGAAGAAGAGTTAAAAAGTTATGCAGAAAGTTTGAAAACATTAAATGAAACGAAAGACAGGTTTTTGTCAATTATTTCACACGATTTGCGAACGCCGTTTTCTTCTATTCTTGGTTTTACCGATATATTATTAAATAATAGAGAAATACCAAAAGAAAAACTATATGAATATATTTCTTTCATTCATGATTCTTCTTCAAACATGTTAAATTTGGTAAATTCTTTATTAGATTGGACAAGAATTCAAACCGGAAGAGTTAATTTTTCGCCTGAACGAATAAATGCACGTTCTTTGATTAATAAATCGGTTCAAACTTCTACCGGAGTTGCATTACAAAAAGGTATTGAAATTTATATTAATATTGATAATGACATTAACATAAATGCTGATGAAAATTTAATGTTTCAAGTTTTTAATAATTTGCTTTCTAATTCAGTTAAATTTTGCAAAAAAGGAGATAAAATTGAAATTGGAGCAGTAAAAAAAATAAACGATAATTTAGTTGAATTTTGGGTAAAAGATACAGGTGTTGGTATAAAAAAAGAAGACCAAGATAAACTTTTTAAAATTGAAACAAAATTTACATTACAAGGCACTTCGGGTGAAAAAGGAAGCGGTTTAGGTTTATCATTAGTTAGTGATATTATAAAAAAACACGGTGGTAATATTTGGGTTGAAAGCGATTATGGTAAAGGCACAAAGTTTATTTTTACTTGTCCTATTTCTTCTTCAAACATTTTATTGGTTGATGATGTTTCTACAGATAGGATATTATATGCAAAATTACTTAAAAGCTTATTGCCTAACTACAATATTATTGAAGCCGCTGATGGTAAAGAGGCTATTGATAAAATAAAACAATATAATCCTGCAATAATTATAACAGATCATCAAATGCCAGAAATGTCCGGTTTAGAATTGATTAAAGCTGTTTATTCTTCAAAAATTAAGTTTAAACCTCCTTTTATTCTGCTTAGTATGTATCTTGATAATAATTTAACAGAAGAATATAAAAACTTAGGTATCGAGTTTACTTTTACTAAACCTGTTAATTTAACAAGCTTTAAATTTGCTTTAGAAAAATCATTAAAAAAATCATTTATAGCTTAAAATTATTTAATAGGTTCATCTAAAATTGAAAACTTATCCCACCCTTTAAAATCGTAATGCCACCATTCAGATTTAAGCGGAGTAAATCCGAATTTAATCATGGTTGAGCTTAAAATTTCTCTATTTGCCATAATTTCTTTCGGTAAATCTTTAAACGTTGAGTGTGCCTTTTCTGTAAAATCATCATAATCAGTGCCCATATCTAACTCAATTCCGTCCTTATCAATAAGTGTTAAATCTATTGCTGCACCACGATTATGCCTACTCCCTTTTTGTGGATTTGCAACATAATCTTCATTTGGCATAATTTCCCACATAATTTTTTGTACACTTAATGGTCTATATGCATCAAATACTTTAATTCTTAAATTGTATTTTTCAAGAAGATACTTATTTGCAGCAACTAAACTATCCCCTACTACTTTTCTGATGTAAACATTACCTGTGGGATAGAGTACTTGATTAGTAAAATTGTTTTTAGTTGCATATTTAACATCAAAAACTATGGTTGAATCTAAAGATTTTAATGCAACAATACAAGTATCGTTTTGTGCGATAATATTTATCGCACAAAAAATTAAAATTATCGTTATATTTTTCTTCATATTATTTAACTTTTCTTAAAACACATCCGGTAGATGCAGGTATATTTAACCCATTTTTAACTTTTTTAATAGTTTCAATTCCGGCAGATTCACCATTTACAATAATTTCCCATTCTCCTTTTG
>ERZ795059.4676-NODE-4676-length-12754-cov-6.041106_pt1 | contig 12754 bp, 10 predicted proteins | sample MGYA00375143_ERZ795059 | MGnify/ENA primary metagenome ERZ795059 (study PRJEB30188, sample SAMN05720168) | activated sludge metagenome | isolation source: Anaerobic digester | place: USA | collected 2015-01-07 ... | reverse complement strand
TTGTTTTTAGATGCCTTTGCCTTTGAAAATTACTTCAAGGCTGTAAATAATGATTTTCAAATCATTGAGCAATGTCATATTGTCCATGTAAATGATGTCGTAGTTGAGGCGTTCTATCATTTTGTCGATGGAATCGGAGTAACCAACCTTTATCGGTCCCCATGAGAGCAGTCCGGGTTGTATTTTGTAGAGCAGGCAATAGTAAGGTGCGTGTTCCATAACTTGACGAATAAAATAAAGTCTTTCGGGGCGTGGTCCTACAATAGACATTTCACCTTTCAAAACATTCCAAAATTGTGGAATTTCATCAATTCGGTATTTCCGCAAAAAACACCCGAAAGGCGTTATTCTTTCATCGTTGGGCGATGACAGCAGTGGCACGTTTTTTTCAGCATCTTCGTACATCGTGCGCAATTTTAAAACGTTAAACGGGCGTCCATTTTTCCCTATGCGTTCCTGACGGTAGAAAACATCGCCTTTGGAATCTTTCTTTATTCGCACGGCTATGTAAGCGAGGAAAGGTAAAAACAAAAAAAGTGCAATAACACTGCAAAAAATATCAAATACGCGTTTAAATGATTGTTGCCATGCCGGCATCGACACTTCCGAAATGGTTACAAATGGCGAGGCATCAATATCTTTTATTCGGATTTTTCCGGTCAAAATTTCAAATTGTGACGGTGGAAACTGTATAGTAACGTTGTAGATTATCAAGTCGTTGATTAGTTTAAAAAGCTCATCATCAGATACTTTGTCAATGGCGATGATAACGTTGTGTATGTTGTAGTTCTTAATAATGTTGCCCACTTGCGCAATATCGCCCAAAATGGGACCTTCGCATTGCGATGTTGAATGTCCCAAAGTAACGTAGCCGACTATGGAGTTGCCGTATTTGCGTATTTTTTTGTTAAATTCCATAGTGGTTTTTTGTGCCAATGTGCCGGTGCCGATAATCAGCGTATAACTTTTGATAAGTCCTTTTTTAATGCGATTGTAGTACTGCTGAGTGAGGTAAAATCGTCCGATGTAAGTAAAAACAAATTGGAACGTCAGTAGTACGAGGAACGATTTGTAGTAGAATGTGTAAGAAACTACCACGTCATCTATAAGCAAAACAAAATAGGTGATGAGTGTGATGAAAAAGGCGGAAATAAAAGTAGTCAAAAACTCCGTTACTCGCGAAAAACTTCTGTTAGCATTGTAAAATCCGCTTAAATAGTGGATAAAAATGGCTAAAAACGGATAAAAAGTAGCCGAAAGCCAAAGATTGTAAGACGGGACAAAAAACGGCACGTCGGTGGCGAAACGTAAATCGTTGAACGTGCGGCGGAAAATGAAAAAGCATATCCACACTAACATGGCGGATAAAAAATCCATTGCTAAATATTTCAGTTTCTGGTTTTTCATTGCTTCTGTTTCACTTCCTAATAATAGTAATTTGTCCGTTCACCTCCAATTTTATAATGCTCGATGCGGTAGCTTTTATTTTTTCGTTCTGTCGGTAGTCAACAATATAATCAACGTTATTTTTGATATTTTCGTCTATTTCACTGAAACTTTTTGGCGCTGTTGTGTTGCTGATATTCGCCGAAGTGGAAACAATCGGCTTGCGAAACTGTTCACACAGGCGTTTTGAGAACGTTTCGCGAGTGATGCGTATGCCTATCGAACCGTCTTCGGCTACAAGGTTTTCCGCTAAGTTTTTTGCGCCCGAGTAGATGATAGTAAGCGGTTTTTCGCTCAAATCAATCAAATCCCACGCTATATCAGGTACTTCGCGCACGTAGCCTTGCAGTTTGGCACTACTGTCTATCAGCACCAGCATTGCTTTTGAGTTGGTGCGTTGCTTAATGTCGTAAATGCGTTGCACAGCCGTTGCGTTGGTGGCATCGCAACCAAGTCCCCAAATAGTGTCGGTAGGATAAAGTATAACACCGCCTTGACGCAACACTTCCACCGCTTTTTTCAATGTTTCGTTCATAACATAGAAATCTGTTCTACAAAAGTACATCTTTTTTGTCGAAATCGGATAGAAATCTCTATTTTTCAGAGATAAAACATACAGTGTTGTAAGCTTATAGACGCAGAAAAACAGATTTACGGGAAAAACGACAATTTTCTCCGAAAATTTTCCTAACTTTACAAGTTAAAATGCACAAGCGATTTTTGGGAAACATGACACTACAAATAGCCTCGTTATCGCTATTTTTTACAGCAAAAAATGAAAATAAAAATAAAATATATAGATAAATGGAAACTCAATGGATTTTTAGTCCCATTGATGCCCAACAAGAAGTTTTACAACAGCAAATCGCCACAGAGTTAGGCGTTAGCCCTGTTATTGCTAAAATTCTTGTCCAAAGGGGCATCACAACATTTGAGGAAGCCCGCTTGTTTTTTCGTCCCGATTTGTCGCAATTGCACGACCCTTTTCTAATGAAAGATATGGATAAGGCAGTTGATAGGCTGAATTTGGCCTTGGCGAAAAAGGAAGGCATCCTAATTTACGGTGATTATGATGTGGACGGCACTACAGCCGTTGCGTTGGTTTACACTCTGCTTCAACGGTACACATCTAACATCGATTTTTACATTCCCGACCGCTATACCGAAGGATATGGCATTTCTTACCAAGGAATTGATTACGCTAAAAGTAACGGCTATTCATTGATTATTGCTTTGGATTGCGGCATAAAGGCGATAGAAAAGGTCGATTATGCCAAAAAACTCGGCATTGATTTTATTATTTGCGACCATCACACGCCCGACGACGAATTGCCGCAAGCTGTGGCTGTTTTGGACAGCAAGCGGAGCGATTGCACCTATCCTTACGAACATTTGTCGGGTTGCGGTGTCGGATTTAAATTGATGCAAGCTTTTGCACAAAACAATAACATTGATTTTTCAAGACTTAAGCCGTTATTGGATTTGGTGGTAGTCAGCATTGCTTCCGATATAGTGCCGATAACAGGCGAAAATAGGGTGTTGGCTTATTTTGGATTAAAGCAGTTGAACGAAAATCCGCGTTTAGGTCTGAAAAGCATTATTAACTTGTGTGGATTGGCTAATAAAGATATAACAATCAGTGATATAGTGTTTAAAATAGGTCCGCGTATCAATGCTTCGGGACGTATACAGTCCGCCCGCGAAGTGGTGGAATTGTTGGTGTCTCGCGATGCCGATTTCGCTCGCGAAAAGAGTGATTGCATTAACAACTACAATGATGAGCGGCGCAATATTGACAAACAAACCACGGAAGAAGCAAAACTTTTGTTAGGTGAAATCGCTCAAGAACAGGCTTCTATTGTTATTTATAACCCCGAATGGCACAAAGGCATTGTTGGTATAGTGGCATCGCGTTTGGCTGAGGAGTATTACCGTCCGACTGTTGTGCTGACGTTGGCTAATGGTTTTGTGAGCGGTTCGGCGCGTTCGGTAACGGGTTTCGATATTTACAAAGCAATTGATAGTTGTCGCGATTTGTTGGAAAACTTCGGCGGACACATCTATGCGGCGGGATTGACGCTGAAAGAATCAAATTTGGAAGAATTTAAAAAGCGGTTCGAGGCGTATGTGCAGGAAAATATTTTGCCGGAACAAAAAACTCCGCAAATAGAGATAGATTCTGAAATTACGTTTAAAGAGATTACGCCCAAATTTTTCCGTATTTTGAGGCAATGCGGTCCTTTTGGCCCCGGTAATATGAAACCTGTTTTTTGCACGCGGCGCGTGTTCGACTATGAAGGTAATAGCCGTTTAGTTGGTCGAGACCAAGAGCATTTGAAGTTGGAAATGGTCGATTCCAGTTGCGAAAATGTGATGAACGGCATTGCTTTTCGCATGAAGGATTACAATGATGATTTAAAAGCGTTCAATCCGCTGGATATTTGTTACACCATAGAGGAAAATGTGTTTAACGGTAACACTTCCATGCAGTTGCAAATTCGCGACATAAAATTATCTCAAACCAAATAGTGAACGCTTGATGGCAATCCGTTCAAAATACATGGTAATTGGTTGGTTGCTTTTGATAAGCGGCTTTTTGTCGTTAGCGGCTGAAAACTATGTTTTTTTTGATGAGAACGAATATGAACTCTCTTTTACCGCTTCAAAGGAGTTTGAACTTGAGGGCGAAACGGGCGATTTGTTTTTCGATGCCAAATGTTCGGCATGGAGTTTTGGACGTCTAAAGGTAGAGGCGCAAGCGAATGGCGAATGGAAAACGGTAACAAGTGTAGCAGTAACAGAAGATTATAAAAATTATGGTCCCTTTAGGCTGAACAAAGCAACGACTAAACTGCGTTTCTACACAGAATCAGGGGCTACATTTTTCAAAAATTTCAAAAACATTGCGGTTACCGAAGCTCACTACATAGAGGTTCGCGATACATTGCCCGTTTTTTCTGAAAAAGAACGTCGGTTTGAGCAGTCTATCACCGTTCATTATGCGCATATTGTCAGACCGATTTCGGTAACGAGCAAGCACCCCGATTTTATGATTTTACAGCCTACCGAAACCGTTGGCAGTAGTGATGAACGTGATTCTTGCACTATTTGTGTGCTGTTTCTACCTTCCGGAAACGTGTCGGAAGGAGTGATTGAAGTTACCGATGGACGCGATACGTTGCTTGTTCCTGTAACGGGCGTAGTGAACGACACGACTTATCAATTCATCTATTGGAATCAGAATTTTAATGCGCTCCATGTGGGCGATGTAGTGCCGCTTACGGCAATTGCGTCGTCGCGCTTGCCTATTGAATATAACTTGGACGGTACCGAAACGGTCGAAGTGAGAGATGGATGTTTGGTAGCGAAAAAAGAAGGGTTGGCAGTGTTGTCGGCAGAACAATCCGGCAATAGCCGCTATAAGCCTGCAGCGGGCATTTCGGCGTATGTTTCCGTGTCGTTGGTGGGTTTGTCGGCTACGGCTGCCGATAATGTGGTTTTATTCCCCAATCCGACTAATCATTATTTTGAAGTACGTTCGGATAAAGCAATTTCGGAAATTGCTGTAATCGATTTTAGCGGGCGGCAGTTGATGGCAATTGATGGTGGCAGAGCTAAACATGTAACTGTATCTGTCAGTCATTTAACGGCAGGCGTATATATGGTAGCCGTAAAAGGCAACGATTTCTATTGGTTGCGAAAACTTATTGTTTATTGATTTTTTAATTGTTTAATTTTTAATAATGAATTGTTTATGAGTGTTTTATCCCCTGATTATATATTTGAAACCAGTTGGGAAGTTTGTAACAAAGTAGGCGGTATTTATGCTGTTTTATCTACGCGGGCACGTACGTTGCAATCGGCATTTCCCGATAAATTGTTTTTCATTGGACCCGATATTTGGGAAGATTCCGTATCGCAAGATTTTGTTCCTACCGACGATTTTGCCGAATGGGTAGCTTATGCAAAAACGCACGAAAATTTGTCGGTGAAAGTAGGACGTTGGGATGTTTGTGGCAAACCGTTTGTTATTTTGGTTGATTTTATGCCGTTTTTTGCTCAAAAAAATCAAATTTACGGCGATTTTTGGAAACTTTACGGTGTGGAATCGCTTCAAGCTTACGGTGATTACGATGAATCATCTATGTTCGGCTATGCTACGGGTGCTGTTATCAAAAGTTTCTACGATTTTTACCATTTGGAAAACAAAAAAGTAGTAGCGCATTTCAATGAGTGGATGTCGGCGTTTGGACTGTTCTATCTTAAACAAAATTTGCCTCAAGTGGCGACTTTGTTTACTACTCATGCCACGTCTATTGGTCGTTCTATTGCGGGCAATAACAAGCCGCTCTATGACTATTTGACGGCTTACAATGGCCACCAAATGGCGCGTGAGTTGAATATGATTTCCAAACATTCGGTAGAAAAAACGGCGGCGCATTTGTGCGATGCGTTTACTACGGTGAGCGATATTACTAATAAAGAATGTGTACAACTGCTTGAAAAAGAAGTTGATGTGGTTACCCCAAATGGTTTTGAACCCGATTTTGTTCCGCAAGGCAAAGCTCTGAAAGAGTCTCAAAAGAAAGCGCGTGAATGTTTAACGCATGTTGCCGAAAATCTGTTGAGTTACAAATTGAGCAAAAATCCTATGTTTATAGGCATTTCCGGACGTTACGAGTTTAAGAACAAGGGTATAGATGTGTTTATCGAAGCTATGAAACAGGTAAACGATTTGCCCATAAAAAGGGAAATTGTGGCTTTCATAATGGTGCCGGCGTGGTCGGACGGCAAGCGTGGCGATTTAGCTTATAAAATGGGTCATCATTTGGATTTGACCATTTCAGATCCGTTTTACACACACCATTTAGTTGAAATTGAACAGGACAGAGTGATGCAAATGATTTATGCTCTTAACTATACCAATCAGCAGTCGCAAGCGGTGAAAATTATTTTTGTACCGAGCTATCTGAATGGCAATGACGGTATTTTTAATATGGACTATTACGATTTGCTTGTCGGATTCGATTTGACAATTTTCCCTTCGTATTACGAACCTTGGGGCTATACGCCATTGGAAAGTGCGGCGTTCGGTATTCCTACTATCACTACCGATTTGGCAGGTTTTGGTCAATGGGTTTCGGCGCGTCCGCAGTCGGTTGATAAAGGTGTGGGTGTTGTGCATCGCACGGACAGCAATTACATGGAAGTGGTGGCTGATATTCGCGATATGGTGGCTGAATTTAACAAAAAATCGGCGGCAGAACATGCAAAAATACGCCAAAAAGCATCCGCCATTGCATCAAAAGCGTTGTGGAAACAGTTTATCAAATACTATTACAAAGCTTATGATATCGCTTTGCGAAAAGTGGCAAAGAAATAAAATTACCCGTAGTGCATTTAGATTATAAGTGATTTAATTTTGTTTTTTTGGTTACGTAAATAAGATGTTGGCAGTCATTTTAAGAAGACTTTACAAATGACAAACATTTGGACAAAAACTAAATTTTGAAGACCAAAACCACAACTAATAAACATAACTTTGTAAAAAAATATTTGTATGGAATTATCTATAAAACAAAGCACAAAAAATAAATTTGGGCAATACTTTACACCAAAAGTAGTGGCTGACTTTATGATTGAAATTGCTGACATTTCTAAAAAATCAAAAATTTTAGAACCTTCTTGTGGAGAAGGTGTTTTTTTAGAACTATTACAACAAAAAGGATTTAATGATTTAACAGCATTTGAGATAGACCAAAATTTAGCACAAGAATTTGATTGTGTAAGATATGAGAGTTTTGTATCAGCAAAAATTGATGAGAAATTTGATTTAATTATTGGAAATCCACCCTATATTCGTTGGAAAAACCTTGAAGATGAATTAAAAAAAGAACTTTCTCAAGACCCAATTTGGAACAAATATTTTAACTCTTTATGCGACTACCTTTATATTTTTATTCTCAAATCTATAGAGTTACTTAACGAAAATGGACAACTTATTTTCATTTGTCCTGAATATTGGATGAATACTACGCATTCAATTTCATTGAGAAATTATATGATTCAAAATGGCTATTTTGAGGAAATTTATCACTTTAATGAAACTCCAATTTTTGATAAAGTAACCGTTTCAATTGTCATATTTAAGTTTATAAAAAGTAAAGAGACGAAAGACAAGATAAAAGTTTCAAAATTTTATGCTAATCAAAAATTAACAAATGAAACTCTATATAATCTAAAAAATCAAATTCCTTTTAAAGATGCCGAATTTTTAAGTGTTTCACAGTTTAAATTGAATGAAAGATGGATTTTGCAATCTGATGAAGTAAGGCAAAAATTACAAATTTTAGAAACTAACTGTATAAAGAAAAATCAAAAATCACTACTTAATTTGTTTAAAGAGGGCAAACAAGAATTTTATACAATAGGAGATTTTTGTGATATTGGAAATGGCTTGGTGAGTGGTTTAGACAAAGCGTTTCAAGTAAATGGGCACGTATTAACAGAAGATGAACTCATAGCTACAATTAATGTGGTGAAAGCAAAAGATTTGAAACCTTTTATAATAGATAATATAACAAAATATATATTCATAAGCGAAGGTTTATCAGAAGGAGATTTCAAAGAAAAATATCCTAATTTTTATAATCATTTTCAAAAATACAAATCAAAATTAAACAAAAGATACCAATATAATAAAACTATAAATTATTGGGAATGGGCTTTTTTGAGAAATCTTAACTTATTCAAAAAAAAAGAAAAGCGAATTTTTGTACCCTGTAAAGAACGAATTTCTAACAAAGATTATTTTCGTTTTGCGTTGGTTGATGAAGGAGTTTACCCAACACAAGATGTTACAGCTATATTCAGAAAATCGAATACAAAAGAAAGTATAGAATATATTTTAGCGTATTTGAATACCCCAATTGTTTTTGATTGGCTAAAATGTAATGGAATTGTAAAAGGAAACATTGTAGAGTTTTCTGAAAAGCCAACTTCAAGTATTCCTTTTAGAGCGATTGATTGGTTAAATGAAAATGAAGTAAGATTGCATAATTCAATTTCAGAAAAAACAAAAAAATATCTAAAAAATCAAGATAAATCTTTGCTTGACCAAATAAATCAATTATTTAATAAATTATATAACATAACACAATGAACGTAAATTATACAGAACTAATCAAAAACATCAAAGGTACTTTTGTACCAAAACCACTTTCAGGAACTTTGTCGGGTCATTCAGCAGGCGAACCTTTTGACAAACATGTTTATAGCGAAATCAAAAAACAATTACCCAATAATACGTTTAGACAATACGAATATTTAAACGATTTATATAGCAAAAACGCTGAAGTCATAGGTGTAGAAGCAAGACAAGCTTTGTTTAACTCACCAAGTATTTTATTTTTGTTGAGTAGAGGAAAAGAGGCAACAAAAAAATGGTCGTTAGAAAATCCATTTGATGAAAAACAAGATGACACTGATATTCTTGTTGTTAAAGACGGCTTTTATGAAATAATAGATATTAAAACAAGAAATTTATCTAAAACAGCACAACCACCAAACATTATTTCAGCATTCAAGTTAGCACAACTTTGTGCAATAATGTTGGATAACAATGAGTTTGATAATCTTTCGATTAATTATTTTGAAGTAGATTGGCTTTTAGAACAAGATAAGTTGGTTTGTAAAGATGCACATTTTGTAAATCTATTTAAATCAATTCCAGAAAACTTGTATATCAATTGGGCAGCTGCAATGCAAATTCAATTTTATGTTTGTGATTTAAACCAAGATTTTAAAGGCACAATTGAAGAGTGGGCAAAAGCTTATCTAAAACATTTTGTAGCACAGGTTTACAGACGTTCAGAATATATGATTGAGAAATATGCAAAACCGTTTGAGAAATATATTGACTAAAAAAACGGCACATAACATCGTGTATAAAACATTTGGCAGGTAGTGCATTATTGAGCAAAATAGTTCGGTATCAAAAGTAGTTGTAACTTGATAAGAGCGCTCCGAAATCCGCCATTGCGCCAAGTGCCGAACCGTTAGTGAAAAATTATAAATGCACCACGGGTTAAAATATAGCATATCTAAACTGAGAAAGCTGTGGCGTTGCTGCAGCTTTTTTATTTCAGCATAATACAACTGGCGGTACGTCCGGAAAGAGTGCCGAGTCGTCGTGCCGAGAAAAAACGGTCGGAATGCGCGTAGGTACAGATACCGGAAACATAGATGTTTTTATCGGCGACACCTATTTGCTTCAATTGCCAGCGATTAGCCTCCCATAAGTCAAGATAAAGACGGTTGTCGGAGAGTTTAAAAAGAGTTGCGACAGGAAAATCGGCAGCTTTGAAATTGTCGTAAAGTTCTTGCCCTACAGAATAGTTGGCTACCGAAATACTTGGTCCTATACTGACAATCAGTTCGCTTATATTTGTTCCGTACTGTTCGTGCATCAGTAGGGTGGCTTTTTGAGCTATTTTTGCCAATGTGCCACGCCAGCCGGCATGTACAGCTGCAATAACAGCGTTAATAGGGTCAAATAGCAGAATCGGAACACAATCGGCTGTATTAACACCGATGCAGATTTGGCGAACGTTGGTGATAAGTCCATCGATACCGTAAAGGGCGGCTGTTTGTTTGGTTTCGCTTTGCGCGAGAAATTTATCGTCGATGATTTGAATACGATTACCGTGCGTTTGGCGTGGAAAAATGAGATTTTCGCGTTCAATTCCGTGTTGTTTACAGAAAATAGCGCGGTTGCGTTCTACGTTGTGCGGCTCATCTTCTACATAGTCGCAGAGGTTGAGTGATTTGTAAAGTCCTTCGCTTACACCGCCTTCGCGTTCGGTGGAACAGGCAAAAATTTCTTTGAACGGTTCAAAACACGGGTAGTTCATAATTTTGCAAAAATGATAAAACCACTGTAAAAGTGGTTTTATTTTTTTGTTTTATAATCATCAATGAATTTTTGAATATCTTGGTCGGTCAGTTCCATCGGATGCCCTTGCCAAACCACTCTTTGTTTAGGGTTGATTATCATAATATTCGGTATTCCTCTGATTTCCAACACTGTTTGTGTTGTTTTTCTGGAATCTACGGCACTGAAATAGTCAATGGTCGGATTTTTCATTGCTTTCACTTTTTCTTCCGTTTCGCTCGAAAGTCCGATAACAACAACATCTTTTTTGAATTTTTGAGAAATGCTGTTCATGTGCGGAATGGCTTGACGGCAAGGAGCGCACCAAGTAGCCCAAAAATCGACAATAACAAATTTGCCTTTTGTATTCGGCTTTTTCGACAGCCACTTTTCTATAACCAAGGCAGGTGCTTTTTGTCCGACAATGTTTTTAAATAAGGGTTGAGCGGGCAAAAGCATGGAAAAACCGCATAAAGTAAAGATGAAAAAGAGTTTTTTCATAACTTATCTTATACAGTTACATTTGTGAATGTCTTTGAAACGCCAACCGATACGTACACCAATCATCAGTGGAATGGTATTTTGCGACATGGACGACAGGTAATAACCGGAATATTCGCCGGTAAAATTGCCTGAATCTTGGCTTGCCGAACGGAAAAGCGGCACATCTTTGTTTGGATTTATCATATCGTAGAATCCGTGTTCGATATATCCGGCAACGAAAGCTTCGTTTTTTCTATCAATGTGGATGATGCCTCCGAACAAGAATTGCGCTGACACCAAGAAATTGGCTTTTATTTTTCCTTTCGGGTTAAAACCTTCGTAGTAACCAAATCCGTGTTGCGGCAAATTTTCCAATAGCGTACCGCCCCATTGTTCGTAATAACCGGCAGTTGTTAAGCCGCCTGTGGGCACATTGTAACTACCGGCAAGCGGCATATAGAGCTTTAGTCCCAACGAAGTAATCCATCCTGAACCCAAACGCGGTTTTTGCTGATAAAAGACACTCAACGGAATATTTATGTAGTAAATGTGCTGCCTTTCGTTCCAATTTTGCACTTTTACGCGTAGTTCGTAGGGGTCGCCTTCGCTGTCGATGGCGGGAAACGCATAGTTCTCGTTAAGGACAATACCGCCTTGAAAGGTGGAAAAGCCAAGTCCCGTGCTAATACCCCAGCCTTCACGACCGTTGAATAACAACGAATATCGTGCTCCAATATCGAAAACACCTCCGCGCACAAATTGCTTTTTGCCCTTATCATAGGGAAAACTGGTAAATCCTCCTCCGAGTTCAACTTCTATATAAGCAGGTTTTCGTCGTTGTGCAGGTAGTGATAGAATGACGCATAACAGTGCGATTATCGCGATTGACTTTTTCATAAACTTTATGCTATTTATTTCAAAACGTTCTTTTTTCTATTTTATTTTCTTTAAACTATTTTGCCACAATGAATTTTGCATTATAAACTTCTCCGCCGTAAAGCGTTACTTGTATCATATAAACGCCCGGATTGTAAGGAATGAAAATGTCGTTTTCGGCAAAGACTTCGTTAGTAACGAAGAGACGTTTGCCTGCCATGTCGAAAATTTTCATTTCTGCTCCAAACAGTTCTGCATCCGAGAAAGGAACTTCTACTTTGAGCATTTGATTTTTGTTGACCGGATTCGGGTTCATTTTTATAACGTACTGTTTGTTGTGCAACGACAATACGCATGAAACGTCTGTTCCGCCGTCGGTGCGTTTAGCAACAACGTGGTAATCGCCGTCAAATCCTCCTAACTCACTGTAGTATTGCAGTGTGGCGCCGGTGGCTTTGAAACCATTTTTGTACCACTGGTAACCGACATATTTATGCAGGATATTGTCGCAGATGAGTACGTCGTTCCATTTTTGAACAATCATGCCTTTGCTCCGTACGCTTATTGTTACTTCGTGTTCTGAGCTTTTGCATCCGGTGGGATTAATCACTGCCACTTTGGCTTTATAGTTTCCGGGAGCTGCACTGGCAGGAACAGCAAGTGTAATACTGCCTTGGTGGAGCGTGCCCGAAACCACATTGACAAATCCTTGTGCTATAGCGTCTTCTTCGAATATGAGCGAATACCTGTTGGGATTTCCGCTGCGGACAAGGTACGGAATTGAGATGAGAGTTTCGCCTTGACATACCGAACTCGGTTCATTAAATTCAACTTTCGGCACCGGATTAACGGTAACAGTAACGCTTGCCGTGCCTGTAGGACCATAGGCTGTATGTACGGAAACGCTGAATGTAGTCGTTTCGGTAGGTGCAACAGTAATGCTCGGCGTTGTTTCGCCCGTATTCCAAATGTAAGTAGCTTCTTCGCCGCCGTTGGCGGTCAGCGTAGTGCTTTCGC